>Ga0206835_1048_pt1 | contig 47780 bp, 42 predicted proteins | sample Alteio_BWOrgCont_31_FD_152853 | JGI IMG/M metagenome (GOLD analysis project Ga0206835, IMG submission 152853) | Enriched cells from forest soil in Barre Woods Harvard Forest LTER site, Petersham, Massachusetts, United States -... | ecosystem: Environmental > Terrestrial > Soil > Temperate forest >...
GATACTGATTTGCTCAATACAATAAAACAACTGCTAATAGATTTGGAGGTGTCGGTAGTAACTTCGTTTCAGTGGGAGAAAACAATTATCGGCTCATACAAAGTTTTTCATGATGTACTGATGAACAAGGGTGGAAAAGTAGAGGTTTCACCTAAAAACAGAACTTTAAAATATCTTGGCAAATAAAGTCTAATATGCCCATAAAACATTTTATCAAACTTAGCAAACCTAAACGATCAGCTGTTTATAATACCTATTGGCATTTCGCAAGTAAACGTCAACAGGTATTTAATAATAGGAATGAAAACCCAACCGGGCCATGGACGAATGACCCAATTATAAGCAAACATCGCTTTACAAATATTTTCAGAGCTTCTGATCGTGTAAGCCAGTTTCTCATCAATTTACAATATAAAGAACAAGACGTAAAAGAGATTTTCTTTAAAACGATGTTGTTTAAGATTTTCAACAAAATCGACACCTATACTTTTTTAGAAGAAGAACTCGGTCAGATAAAATATATCGACTTTGACTTTAAACAGTACGATCAATTATTGAGATGGAGAATGGAAGAAGGCAAAACTATCTATTCTGCAGCATATATTATGCCTTCAGCAGGAAGTGTCTTCGGATATAAACAAAAACATTCTAATCACCTGGCATTATTGCATCAAATGATGCAAACTAAATTTTATGATCGCCTTCAGGATGCAAATAGTCTGGAGGAGGTTTACCAAATGTTTTTATCATGTCCGTCATTTGGAACATTTTTAGCTTTTCAATACACCATTGATATTAACTATAGTTCAATTATCAATTTTTCAGAAATGGATTTTGTGGTGGCTGGACCCGGCGCGATCAATGGAATTTCCAAGTGCTTCGATTCGTTTGGGGATTACAGCCATGCAGATATTATCCGGTTAATGGCCGACGATCAGGAAAAAGAGTTTCAAAGGCTCGAAATCGAACATCCCAAGCTATGGGGGCGTGAACTCCAGTTGATTGATTGCCAAAATCTGTTCTGCGAAGTTGATAAATACCTACGTGGAACTCATCCAGAATTATCCGCGGGCTCTGGTAGATCCCGAATTAAACAGCTGTATGCGGCTAACCATTCACCGCTTAAATTTTTCTTCCCGCCAAAGTGGAACATCAATAACAAAATCAAAGAAACATGGCAGAGAACAGTAACAGAAGGCATCTTTTCATAAGTCACCATCACCAGGATGATGCTGAAGTCAGCAAATTACAAAATCTATTATCGGGTCGCGGGTATGACGTTAGAAATAGCTCGGTAAGAATGAAGCCTGAAAATCAGCGCCGTATGGAGGAGAAACGTGTCAGCGATAAAACGATAGAGCGTATTTTAAGAATGAAAATTTCCTGGGCCAGCACCGTCGTTGTACTCATTGGCAAAGACACTCACGAACGAAAATGGGTGAATTGGGAAATCAACAAAGCGAATGAGCAGGGAAAAAGGATTGTGGGCGTTTTTGTGCGCGGTGGTACAGAAGCAGATATTCCGCCAAGTCTGGAGAAATATGGATCAGCAATTGTAAACTGGAATACGGACAGTATTATATCTGCAATTGATGGTCAAAATGATTTCCAAAATCCGGATGGTACAAACCGGCAAGGACCTAATTCTGGTACAACTTCAACCTGCTAATATGGCTAAGCCCGAATTATATATGTATGTAGTTGACCGTGATTTTGGGTTCGCACCGAACCCGTTTCACGGCTATTGTACCTTGGCTACCTGTAAGCCTGGCATACGCAGCACAGCGCAAGTTAACGATTGGGTAATTGGTGTCGGCGGCGGGCGATTAAAGTCAACAGGGAAATGTGTCTTCGCTATGAAGGTTACCAAAAAAACCGATTATAACAACTATTGGAGCAACCCCGAATTCAGAGACAAGCGCCCAGTTAGGAATGGCAGTAAAAAAATGTTGATTGGTGATAATATCTATCATTTTGATGATGATCAAAAGAGTTGGCTGCAAGCGCATTCTCACCATAGTATGGCTGATGGCACCACCAATCAAGCTAATTTGGAACGGGATACAACCTCGAATAAAGTTTTAATATCACGTCATTTCTATTACTTTGGAAACACGGCACCAGTAATCCCTTCAGATTTGCTTGACGAAATTGGTTACGAAAATAAGGTCGGACACCGAAAGTTTCCATTAAATACCGCGCAAAAGTTAATTGACTGGATAGAAAAAGAGTATGGTGAGCAACGTAATTTGATGTTGGGCGACCCTTTCAATTTCGACAAAAGTGAAGCACATTACTCGGTAGCAAATAATAAAGTAACGGTTTAGGAATTTAGATGATCTTTAAGCAGCGTCTTAAATACGGACATATACGCGTAGTCTTTTAAAAGCTTTTCATCGGAGCTGTCTTGACTGTCATATATCAAACGGGAAGCACCGCCCGTGCTGCCAACTGGAAGCAATAGTGCATGGGGTTGATAATGTTTAAAAAGCTCAAATTCATCTTCCACTCCTTTCATGCCCCCAATAAAAATCCCGGCGCTGAATTTATTTTCCGTAAACATTTGCTCACGCAATTTTTTTAAGCTGTCTTCTTGAGTTTCTGCAGAATCTACTAATATCACATTTCCGAAAGCGGAATTGTCGTCAATAAATTCTTGCTGATAAAAATTGGATAAATAGAGTGTCACCCGATCATGTACGTTAATGTCCATTGTCGTTAGGACGTACCGGATCAATGGCGTTATGGCAGGATGGCCACCCCAAACTAAATTTGTGTAAGGAATGACTACCGTAGCCAATGCTCTCACCGCATCTCTGATTGCGAATAGGTCGGCTGTTTCAAAATACTTTGAATCTTTTTGATTGGGTATGCTTGCAGATAAAAAAATCATTTCAAAATGAATTGAATAACGTATCTAAATCAGTGACCTTTACTGCCTTTACTGGCAAATATACGTCAAGCCAGGCTAAATGTGCTTGCCATTTTTCTCGAATATTGCGATGATCGTAAACAATATAGACAGCCGTCGACTTCGATTCTCGAATTTTTTTTACCAACTCTTCACTTTGATTATAGGTGAATGCATGTGGTACCCCAACCGTTGGGATCACAGAAACTTCTTCGCCGGATTTTTTATGAAGGGTAATAAATTTTTCAGGTTGCAGCACGGGTGAAAAGCCATACGCCAATGCTGCGCTCATAAACTCTTTGATGATATTATCCTGCCGGGCGGCTAAACTACGAGCACGCAATGCTTCTACATCGCTAGTAATGGCGCTAATAACATCATCCGTCATTGACGTGTTTGCTGACGTGTAATTGCCGGCAACAAAATCACTATCTTTTAGATATTTGGGGAAACAAAGGCTTGACATGTCATCTATCGTATGACCGGGCCAAATCAGCTGGAGGATGCCTATGGACATTGCCGAAGCTTTTGCAAGCTCTTCCCGAGTCCATTCACTACCAAGAAAACCAGGCGTATGCAGTAGCACTACAATATCGGTATCTACCAAACGATGCCACAATTCTTCCTGGAATGGTTCGCCGGGACGGATACTATGGGTATCTAAAAAAAACGTCAAATCCAGAAGCGTCCAAATGCTCGTACAACTGAATTGCTACAGATCTACTTTCAATTCTCCTATAACTTATAAATAAACGACGAGAAAGCCTTAATAGACTAAGCGCCTCCATTATTCTACCGACGAGAGCTTCGATATTACCTTGGTTAGCTAGTTCAAACCCGTTGATGCCTCTGATCAGAAGTGGGATTGCGTTATTAAAGGTATTTAATGACTCAACTACTGGTAATATGAAAACTGCTTCTGTCAGTAAAAAATTTAATTCGCTCAAATCTTCTTGTTTAATGCTATTTCCAAAATATAAACAAACGGTTGGTGAGTTGCCTTTGTATTGTTCAAAGTTGTTCCTGTCAATAAATGCAATATTCGCTATATTGATACCGAGATCTTTTACGCGTTCTAAAAAAATAAGCTTTATCTCGCGGATATGTGGGTTGGTGTCTCCCAGCACGATAAATTGATATTTTGAATGACTCGCCATTGTTGAAATATTACTTCTACTATTATACGAAATTAAGGCTTCGCACCATTTAACCAAGGCTCATAACCGACATGTTTTGAGACACTGGCATGAACATAAAGTGAACCGTCCACTCCGCCTGTGAGTACAATATAATTATATCCCGGTTCCCAAGGTATTCATTTCGAGTGCGAACCGCTCGAAATGAATATTAAAGCAAACATTAAGTAAATAGGATGGGAAACAATGTTTCAAAGAGCCGGTCAAACTGCTTATCCTCTTCAACTCTTTTGGCATTAGCTGTTTGTATTTTTCTTCTAAAGCTATCAATGCTATTCATTTGATCAAAAAGATTGTAAACCTCCAGTGCCCGGATAAAAAGACGACGGTACTGGGCGTAATTTTCCAATGCCAGGTGGACGACCTGTATCATTTTGTTATAGTTATAGGAAATGATCCGATTAAATTGGAAGCTATATAAGATTAGGATTGGTTTTATTACATGGCTGATCTTCAAACGGTCCTCGGGGTTGCGTACCTTGTAGTATGTGTAGCAAAGCAAGATATTTTCTAGCTCTTGCTTTGATAATGCAGCCGTATTGTCCAAGTGTCCTTGAAAATAGCTATCATCTTCCTTGTTTGGCCGATACCCCCTTAAAAATAAAAGCTCTGTAAAATTAACCTTATGTTCACTGTGCTCAATAATTTCCATTAACGCTGTCCGACCATTCCGATCTTTTCCGTGTAAATCGTAATGCAGCACATGAATCTCCAGTAATACTTTTACGACCCCATAATCGCGGCTGAAATGGCTTAAAATGTGGTTGATGAAAGGCTGTTCTGCTGGGGCGTAGAGTGCATTGATCGTTTCCTCCAATTCCTGATTAAGATACTGTACACCATTTTTTTCGAGCTGGTTGAATTTAGTTGCCATGTAGGCGTGGTGTATGGTCGCACCTTTAAGGTAGCGATTGATATCATAAACAAAGACGTCTATAAAATTGCGCTCGTTCTCCGGCAGCAAAATTTTTCTTTTTACTCTGCCTGGGACAGTTGTTACATACGTCTGTTCTACAGGAGTGCCTAAATCGACACCCGGTTCAAAAGCTTCATTATTAATAATCAAGTCCAACAAATGATTGGCAACCTGCCATTCTGATGGGTTACCATGTGTTAACGTGCGAAAGGCATTTTCACCGCCGTACTGAAGCCAAAGTTCTGTAAACGCATGATTTTCTTCTTTCTCAAGGATTTGTCCAAGGTATTCCTCCCATTCTCTGATGGTCCCATTTTGCAATAAAATCAATAGGAGCGCTTCTTGTAATAAAAGACTTGTTTTGGCCAATTTCTGTATCAGCTGCCAGCGTCGGTAATTGCCGCTATTGTTCTCCCAGGCCAGTTTAAAAGCGGAGAAAATAGTATCGTTATTAAAGCGCTGGCGTCCGGTTGCAACAATAAAAAATATGTGCCAACTTGTCTCAGGTGTTGGTGTATACATATTGGCGATGATTTCTTTTACATCGTCGCTTTTCAGTACTTCCCCACGACCGATACGCCCTCTCAATTCAGGGAGATATTTATTTAGAAAAGTATCGGATTTTGCATAATATTTGACAATATCATCGTGTAATTCATTGTTTCGCGTTTTACTGATGTGTTTTAAATTGCTAAACACGGTAAAGATGGAGATGATGTTCGACTCATAAATGATTTGTAATAAATCGTCTATAATGCCGAAATCTTCCGTGCGCTGAACTTCCTGCACAATAAAGAACGCGGCTATATACTCAACAAAACGGTTATATTTGAATCTGTATCCTTTAAATGCTTCCGTTTCATTGATGATGATCTGTTCAGAAATTAGTTGCTGGAGGATTTTATCATCTGATGCAGCCAGCTCGGGGGATACTTTTCTGACCAATTGGTTGAACTGCCCACGGGTTAATAAAGTAGTTTTGTTCTTGAGTAATTCAAATGCCATTTCACCCATCACGCGGTAAAATGTCGCAACATTAAAGTGCGGAATTGCATGTTTACCGATGAGTTGTTCTTTTTTATCAAAAAAACTGCTCATAATATTCCCTTCCCAGATATCGGTCACGCTGATATCGCCTTCGAAATGGTTGGCCTCAGAAAATATCTCGAGATTAATCGGGACCGACAGAATATGCACAGTTTCCGGGCTTAGATTATGTGAGATCGAATAATCGTATGCGTGTTCATACCTTTCTAACGCATGTTGGAACTCTGTGCTGTTAAAACTACTGATTAGTTTGCGGAATTCTGCCAGCGCTTCTTGTCCTTCGAATACAGTTTCCCAGTCACGCCAGTAGTCCTCCCGAATGGTGAAAGCGACCATGATGGGGTACATGGCCAACTTCAGAATCGCTGCTTCCTCATTAAGAAGGTCAATAAACCTAAGGAGCTCCTTGATCTCTTTACGTTTTTCAATCTGCTGCACTTGCGGCGTTTCATCAAGCGAATCGATGATAAAAAGAATCGGCTTGTTAATCGCTAATAGTTCCTTGATCCCATGTTCCGGATAACCCAACTGCGAAAAAAAAGTCGGTAAAGCTTTTCCCAAATTCGTCATATTGGCCGTTACGCAGAGGCAATAGGCAAAATTGGTATTAGAAGTGAGATTTACGGAAAGTGTGGTTTTCCCGGAGCCTGAAAAGTCACGGATCATAATCACCTGACGTGCGTTATCCTTTCTGACTTTAAATCGTAAATAATGCGGTTTTACCGTTTCAGCAAGCTTTTTAATCTGTTTATCGACATTACGCTCAATAAATATCTTTTCATGAAATTTGTGTTTAAAACGCCTTAGGAAAGGTGCAGACAGGCGTTTGGTCAAGGAGCTGTACCGTTCTTCGATCATGCGGTTGTCTTCAATGGATCTGCTGATCTGTTCATAAGATATGGTTTCGTCCGATTTTCCTATTTTACTATTGAGCGTTAAGATTTCCAGAAAGGTCGGGAAATAAATACCATAATCGAATAAATTGAACCAGTCCGAACCGGAGACCACTATGGTGTTGATATCCGCAAGATTTAATGCTTTCACCGCACTCATGGCAGCGACGCTAATTGGGAAAAGGCTAAAAAACACCCCGATAGCGTCTTCGTTTTCTTTTTTGCGTAGTTGCTGTTCAAAATCGTCCCATTCACGTACACCTGGCGCAAATTCAATTTTTGAAGCGGTCATTCCGACGAGATAATAATTCCCCGCATGATTAAAGGGCCGGGCAGCAGATTGTTTTGTATTCGTAAATACCGGTGGTCGCGTATCCCAGTCCATGATTTCACGGATCAGCTGTTCAAAATATCGTTCGCGTTCGGTATTATTTCTTTCTTGCTGGAGATCAATGATCTGCCTGTAAACTTCGGTGTTCATTCAGTTCAGGTGAACACAATATTAAATAATAAATTCGAAATTTAATATTTACTTTTAAAGCATGACCGAAAACCATACGCTCACCAATGCTCGATCTTCTCATGAGCAACCAGATGTTGTTAAAGGTACGTTCGATCTCACAGGATTTATTTTCACTGTACGCGTAAAACCGGGTTCAGACTTTTGGCAACTGGGGTTTCGGTTTGGTCAGAGCCCTGTTTACCGTTTTAAACGAACCTTAGGCGAGTTTGACTGGTCGGCTGAGGAGTTTCGCGATTTGTATTTCGTTGCACACAGCGATGGGACGAACGCTCAAGGCGGTGCACTTATTTGCAAGACCAGTAACTTCGAATACGGTACACAACCTAATGAAACGCCATTACCTTACGCGCCGGGAAGCCCAGTAACTTTCATATTAAAATTTATCCCTAAGACAAATCAGCTTTATGTGGCTTGTCAGACAGCAGAGGGGGGATATGTTGAATTCTGTTTACCATTATATAAAGATTTTCATTTCCTGCACATATATGGCTGGCTTTACAAAATATTTTATACGCTTGACATTCAAATAGAACAACAAACGCTCAGCGAATATGAATATGATCAAACACCCTTTCGCGTTGGAAATGTAACCTTTAGAAAGGGAGATATGTTTAACCGGCCCGTACTTGGCAAAACAAACATGTATGTGCTCCCGGCGTCGTCAAACGGAACAGTCACACCGAGCATTTATTATCGCTCATCGGAACTTAGCATCCCGCTTCCCAAACAAGGCAAACCGGGAACTCTGTCAATTTATCCAGTAAACAGCAAGAGTGGTAAATACTACGCGGGCTATGCACTCTCTGTTCAAAACGACAAGTCATCACGAACTATCATTGAAAAGATTTGCCAAGGGTTAGACCGATACAACGATCTTGACATTATGGGTATCAATTTGCCCTTACTCGGGACAGGGGCCGGCGGGCTCGATCCTCGTAATGTGGCCACCTTGTATGTTGGACATTTTAACCATCCAACCTGGATCGTGCCGGTAATTGTAAGCGTGCCAAGCAGTGAGGTTTTTAGAGCGCTTAAAAACCGGTTCATGGAAGAGTTGATACCGTTACCGGCGGAAGGGTTCCAAGTAAAGCCCGAGCATGTGGCAGAACTCGAACAATTATTAGGCATTACATTCTCCGATGAGTATTTCGAGCTTGACGATCAAGGGCAGTTGATTAGACTTGACCTAACAGGCGAAGGTGTGTATAAAGATATTTCCGTGCTGACGAAATATCAATCCTTGTCCACCTTAACACTTAATGGCGCTAACGTAAAAGATTTATCATTTCTCGCCCGATTGCCAAACCTAACAACGCTTTATCTCAGTGGGATAGGTGTAAAAGACTTAAGCTTTCTGGCTTCGCTCACTCAATTAACGACCCTTGACCTAAGTAATAACAACTTGCGTGAACTGTCTTTTTTGCAGGAATGCAATGCCAATTTTACGCGGCTTTATCTGGGATACAACCAGATCAGCGATGGCAAAATACTGTCTAAATTTAAAAAACTGGTTTATCTAGATCTTTCCGGTAACCGTTTTGAAAATATAGACTCCTTGCGTGGTCTTACTCAACTCAGCAGTCTCACCATGGCGGAAAACCAACTAAATGACGTAGGCGCATTGGAAGCGTTAAAAAAGCTCACGATCCTCAATGTCCGTGATAATAAGATCGAAGATTTGTCGGCGATCATGGGTCTTAGTAAACTGCGATATCTTACAGCAGATAGCAACCCGTTTTTACAACTGACAAATATTCTTGTAACCCCAGCCGAAAATCATCTTTCCGCTGTAAAAAGTTATTATAAAAGGCAAACTGCCATAGATAAAATTATTGTTAGACTGCCTGTAAAAGTGTTGTTGCTGGGTAATCATGGCAGTGGCAAGTCTTCTTTATTGGAATATCTGCAGGGCCGTGACCATACAAAAAGTCCTGACAGTACACATATTATTCAAATAGAACAGTATAGGATTAACCAGGAAAAAAAAGAACTGCCTGATGCGATATTTTTCGATTTCGGTGGTCAGGATTATTATCATGGCTTCTACCGTGCATTTATCAGTTCCGGCTCTTTCTATTTGATCCTTTGGAACGAAGATAATAACCTAAACAAGTTTCGTAGGGATATAAAAGGGTTATTTACACAGGATTTTTCCCTAGATTACTGGCTTGCTCAAAAAAGATACCTGGAGAAAGAAAAAAATGAAGGTGTAGTTGACCCGATTCTGGTCATTCAGTCCTTTGCCGATACGCATCGCCGTGCACCTGGTATCACGTCTGTCAATCATGATATCGATAACGAGTTTTATGTTGATTTGAAAAATGACTTTAGTGCCCCTTCATCCTCTGGATTAACCGCTGCTGTCAATGTGCAAGCGCTTAAATATCTTACTGTATCGATCAATGAAATGATCCAGGGCAAACAACCTGTTGTCGAAGAACCATCATGGTATCAACAGTTTCTGGAATATATTTTAGCAATGCAAAAAACGGATGATCACAAAGGAACGGCCTTAACAGAAATCATTAAGTATTTTGCTTATCCTTACACAGAAAAAGAAAAAAATCTTCGGTTGTATCTGACACAGTTACATCGTCAGGGAATGATTTTATATTATGGCGAAGAAATGCCGGACATTGCCTGGCTTAACCCGGTAGCAGTTGTTAAATATGTTTATGAACATGTACTGACGGAAGATATACTCAAGACACATCAAGGCCGGATACCCGTGAGTGAATTCATAAACGAATTTCGCAATATCACCCAGCTCCTTGTTTGTCAAAAAGTCGTATTCGAACATGATGTTAATAACGAATATATCGTACCTAGTTTCCTCGGTGTTGCTAAAAAGCATAAAGCAGCTGATTTTCTGTTGTCTTTTGGATTGACTGTACCTGCCTTTACACTGAAATTTGAACAATTTATTCCTTTCGGACTGATAAACCAGATCATCTGTTTCTTTGGTAAACTACCCCAGGAGAAGATGTTTTGGCGTGATCGTTTGGTGTTTGTTCTGGAAGAGAAAGCAAAAGTGATGATTAACATCGATTTTCACACAATGGAGATCACCGTTTTTATCGATTTCAAAACGGAAGTATTGCAGGAGGAAAGGAATAATTTCATCAGTTATTTATTTTACGGCATTGTAGGACTTTACTGGGACTTGCGCATCCTGCGTTTCGACGATTATCTAGAGTTTAAGGCGGGAAAGTTAACCAAGGAAATGTTTGCACTGGAAGATAAAATGTACCGCAAGCTTCAAAATGCTGAATCTTTCCGGGACCGTGTGCAATGTCAGCCCGATGATTTGTATATTTCTCTCGACGGCAAACATTTCGTTTATTATAAGGCGCTTTGCGGTGATGATAATTTGGCGACAATCAGTACTTTCAAAAAGGACGAAAAAGCCTTGCTTATGCCATGTCCCAAAGCTATACCGATTTATCCTTTCCAACCTTTCACCAGCAAAAAATTGCGAAAAAACCGCACGGTCGTTATATCCTATTCTAAAGACGACCTAACAATGGTCAATAAATTTCGGGATTACCTGGTTCCGTTATACCAAGATGGATTGATTGAAGACCCGTGGTATTGTACTTTACTTGTCGCCGGCGATGACTGGAACGAAGAAATCAAACGACATTTTGAGGAAGCAGATATCATCTTCTTTATGGTCAGTGAAAACCTCATGAAGGTACAATACGTGATTGATCACGAAATCACAACAGCTATAGACCGTTACCGAAAGTTTAAAAATGTAAAGTTGGTACCGATCATCATGCAACCTTATCATTGGGCGAGAGAAGGGGAATATAACCTTTCGCAATTTGTCGGGTTGCCTTTCATGCTTTCAGCCGTAACCAATTTTGCAAACCAAAATGAAGCTTGGCACCTCATCTCCGAATGCATTCGTCACATGCTCCTAAAAGAGCTTGACCCTGGCAATAAAGAGCTGTTTTCAAAAGAAATAACAAAGCTGATGGAACGGATCGCAAATGACAAACACCGGATTTAAACACCCGAGGGCCGCAAGTGCTATTCCATGGCATCGACCTCATAAACAGAATACTGGTTGTAACACCACTCCAAAAACACGGAAATTATTGCCGATTTTTTGGACCGAATTCGACAACTTAGTTTGCTTAATTGAAAAGTAAGTAGAATGAGTAATCAAAAAGCTAAAAACAACTTACTTATAAACAATTGATTATTAGTATGTTATAAATTGTAAAAATTAATTTCTGACACAAGGATTTTCAGTCAAACATCAAATACTAATAAGTGTATGTAAATCAATTACTTGTGTATAAAAATTGCCGCTTTCGTATTTTATTTGTCAATCTTTTTTGTGCTTACTCAAAAAGAAAAGCAGCTATAAAAATATAAGATAAATAATACGGGGTGAGCAAAGGACTGAAAATCCTTGTCTCGTTAGTTATCTGGATTCTTATAAAAACTATGCATCAATTAGTTGTAATTGCTATGAAAAATCCATTCTTTTCTTTTCCTTATTTTCCCTTTAAGATGTTCGACGGGAGTTCCTGTCGAACTGATTAATTTCTTGATGAGGATGTTATAGCTATTTGATAGGAGGCTTTTTATAGTAAACTCACTACTGCTTCTTGAACTTCGTCCACGATAGCCCAATCTTTATCCAAGTATATATCGACGGTCTTATGATAATTATCGACATGGTTTAAGGCCAAAGCCACGTCGTCTTTGCTTTTTCGGCATTTATTTCTGGCAATATTACCAAAGCTATGTCTGGCCCAATAAAAAGTAATTCCCGGTAACCCTTCAATTTCACATGATATTTCCTTTAATCCCCGATTAACGGCTCTATCCAAATTTTCGCTATTAGCATATCGTTTGCTTAATTTACCGATATACTTATTTAAAATAGGCAATGCTTCCTCAATAATCTTAATACTAATAAAAGCTCTATCTTTTCTTCTGCTTTGTGTTTTTAGTCGATTGTATTCTATACGTCCATCAACTATGCTTTCCGGTTTAAGATGATAAATATCAGCAGCATTCATCCCACACAAATAAAAGGATAGCAAAAATAGATCTTTACCAAGTTCAGATCTGCTGTCGGGCTCGACTTTACTTTCTCTTATTAATTTGATTTGTTCAACACTTAGATTTCTTTTTTGGGTGATTGGTGGATCAATTATCTTATAGTTATCAAAAGGGCAATGAGGAATTTTAATGTCTTCTAATTGAGGATTATTAAAATGCTTCATTGCAGCTTTAAATAGGATACGCAGATCTCTCATATGATTGTGAATACCACTATCTTGCATACCTTTAACTGTCCTCGTAATAAATCTTCCTTTGTTTAGCCTTGTTATGACCCTTTCTCTTCGAAGATATTTTTCATATTCTATTAATTTCCTTTCAGTGATTTCTAAAGCAGATACCTTATCCCTTTCAAAATAATCAATAAGGCTTAGGATAACAGTTTTTAGTGTTTTTGCCGACCCTTTTCTCCCATCGTCCAAAAGGTTTTTGATATATTCTTTACCAAATTTGATTATATCAACGTCTCTATCAAGATCAATTAGAACTTTTCTTAAATCTTCGGCTGTGTAAAAATCTAATGTTGAACTTAATTGACCTATCGCAGCTCTGTATTTCCGAAGCTTCGGTTCAAAATGCTTGTATACTGAAGCATCTATTATATGCCGATTTGATGAAAGTTGATTACCGGAAAGGAAGTGATAAGTAGGAAGGTAAACGCATCGGCTTTTGTGAGTTATCCTTATCTTAACATTGTAAGTTCCGTCTTTCTTTTTGTGATTTTTTAGAATTGTGAGTGCGACTGTAGCCATTTTATAATTAGATAAAAGGCGCAAAAATAGTAATCTAAGGGTTACTTGATAAAGAAAGCCTGCATGCAGGAGCAATTACCGAGGAATCTTCGGTAGTTCAAGAAGAAGTAGGAAGAATCGTAATTTTCCGTGCTAAGCTGCCAGAACATCAATTCATCGAGTTTATTTTTATTAATAGTTCTATCTACTTTTCTCTTTTGGTTTGAACTATTGCATTTTTTGCACAAGTTGCCCCTCTGTTTAAAATCGGTGCCAGCAAACGTTTAGCTTTGCAATTGCCGTAATGATCAAGTGCATGTCGCAATTCTGTTTTGTTCATGCTATCGGCCTTGGATAGAACATTGTTTTTTAACCGTTGCTGATCTTCTGCTAATCTATCTAAATTGCCAGCGAGGTCGACAAGTAAAAATTCAGGAGTCAACTTTTCAGGAAAATGATGTTTCACCTGAAAATCAAACGTACGATTACCCAATTTGAATTTCCCATGTCGTTTATGATTGTAAACAGTACGCTGGTTATAGAGTTGTGTAGTACCCACACCCAAAGCATTATATAGATTTGGCGAAGTCAGTAAAAAACGATCATCTTTTAGAAAGGAACGAATCAAGGTTTCTTCTTCCGGCGGTGTTTGACCAAATGCTGAATTTTGAGTACAATAATAAATGCCCCGCGATAGTTTTTGCAATACACCTTCTTCCAATAATGCACGCAAGTGCCTGTCTACCGACCGCGACCATTTAGTAAGATCGTTTCTTCGGTAAACCTGGCCTTTCTGTAAATGTATTTTAAATTGTTCCAGTGTCGACATTGGTGCTATTTTTTCAAAGCTTCGTATAAATAAGCTATTTGCCAAAAGATTACTGAAAATTCAACGTATTACCAAGTTTTGAGTAACAGATTAAAAACTGATTCAAAAAACGTATATTTGAATATTGTTTAAATGAAAAACATCAAAGATGAATTACAGAATATCATTCTCGGAGATGAACAAACTGGCTCAGACAGTCAGCTCAAAAAAGCCCAAAATTTCCTTAGAGGATATGAGAAGGCAAGCATCTCAGCTGAAAAACAGCAGCGTTTCAAAGATGAAGAAACAACAGCACTCATAGCTTTTGCCAAGCGAGAAAATCTTTTCTACGATAATTCCATCCCTGTAAACGACTTTATCAGTGAGGGCGCTGAACAAAAGGTTTATAGGTTTGACGACACTCATGTTTTAAAAACAAATCAAAGTATTTTTTATGAAAGCTGGCTTGATTATTTCAATAGCCTTTTAATTCATAATTTTTTCTTTCCGGCTACAGCGTATACCTTTTTTGGTTTTCAAATAATTAATGATGAGTTGCATGCTGTAGTTAAACAGGAGTTTATTCTATCTAATGAAAATACAGATCTTGAAACCGTAAAAGAATTCCTCGAATACAATGGCTTCCGCCACAAAAAAACAATGATTACTTCAATCCAGAAATAGGTTTAATTTTCGAAGATCTCCACGACGAGAATGTGCTTTCGTATAATGGAGTTCTTTATTTTATTGATACCGTTTTTTATCTGACCCAGGAATTTTATATTAAATAGGAGAAGCAAATGGCCGTAACGGACTAAGTTTGGCTAAGCCTTCAGTTCGTAAGTTCAGATTGTTAAAACACGGTCCTAATGATTTTACCAACTCCATCATTTGCATTTTTTACACAGACCAAAAGACCACCCCGATTAAAATTGTGTTACAAATGTGTTACAGCCTATTTTGATTTTTCTAAAATTTAGCCGTAAATTGGCTTCTGTAAATCAGAAACGCAGATTTTCGCCCAATATAAAATTGGTACCCAAAAGACTCATAATCTTTTGGTCCCTGGTTCGAGCCCAGGTGGGCGCACTTCTAAAAAAGGCCGTTTCTGCAAACAGAAACGGTTTTTTTTTCTAAACGCAGATTTAGATCAATCTGCAGCACTAGCTTTGGCAGTCGTCCATAAGTCAGGATTTAAAAGATTTTTTGTTGAATTAAACGCAATGCCGTCACAAAAACGTCACAACGGTTTGCGTTTTAAAATTTGAATTTATGGCCCCTGCTTCATACAGGTCAGTTACTATACTTAATTTTCTGAATAAATCCGTCTGTTCTTAATATAGTACAAACTAACAATGTAACGTTTTTTTTACATTAATCGATACAAATTCCCTAAGCGTCGACACACCTGATTATTTCCTATTTCATCTGTCCACATTTACACTATCAAATATTTGAAAAAGTAAAATAATATAAGTGGGTAAAATTTAAAAAATAAGAAAATGAAAATAAGAATTTTAATTTTTGCTATGATCATTGGCTTAACCGCGGTGATCTTTATTCAGGCTTGTAAAAAAGATTCAACCAGCAGTTCAAGTAGTAGTAGTAGTACAACCAGCACCACGTCTGATACTTCAGGCTGCAGTACCTCTTCCGGTGCAAGCAAGGTAGTATGCCTGGCGGAAAATTTCCTGAGCACACTTTCCTCAACCCAAAAAACCTCAGTAGTACTTGACCTGACGCTCGCCAATGCGAAGAACTGGTCAAATTTGCCTGTAAGTTTAGCATCCAGGAATGGCCTTGAATTCAGCAGCCTGTCAAGCACACAATTAGCAGCAGCTTTGGCTGTCGTAAAGGCGGCAACAGGTACAGGCTATTCCATGGAAGGCTACGAGAAGTTTATGACCATCAGAGCCGCTGATGATTACCTTGGCTCAATGCAAAGTGGCTATGGCAGCGGTAATTATTTTATCGCATTCCTGGGCACGCCAAGTACCACCGGTAAATGGATGTTACAGTATGGCGGCCATCATACTGCGGTTAATATTATGTTTGATGCAGGAGCAATGGTAAGCTTAACCCCTTTGCATGAGGGCGTTGAACCACATACGGGCTTTACTATTAACGGGGTAACTTATACAAACCCGCTTACTAACAATGTTACGGCTATGCAAAACATGCTGGGTTCACTTACCAGTACGGAATTAAGCACGGCAAAGATTTCAGGAACATTTTCGGATTGTTTAATGATTCCGGGCTCTACAACAAATACAATGCCGACAACTAAGCAAGGAATTGAAGTAAGTGCTTTAAGTACCACTGCACAGGCAAAAGTTTGGTTAGCGATGCAGCCATGGATCGATGATCTGGATTCGGCACAGGCAGCGACTATCAAGGCGGTATATAAAAGTGAATTATCCAGTACCTATGTGTGCTATGCGAGCAATACCAGCGCGGTGGCGGGTACTGCAACATCCTTTTTAACAACTGCTACTGATTATGTGAGAATAGACGGGCCAAGTATATGGATAGAGTTTTGCTGCCAGAACGGGATCGTAATCCAGAATGAAATTCACTATCATACTGTTATGCGCGATCATTCAAGAGACTATATCGGATTATAATTATAAACAAGGTATGATATACAGCAATTTATTGTATAGCAGTTGCCGCACTAACGTGCGGCAACTGCTATTGATCACAGGTTTAATTACGTCAATGATTCTTGCGCCCTCACACGCACTGGCACACCAGGCGCCTTATACAGCAGTTTTTCTCGACGTAAGTCCGGACAGAGTTGGAGCAGAAATGCAGATTCCGCTGACAGAGCTGGAATTTGCGTTTGGTCATCATATAACCGCTGATCCAGGAACATTATTACAACGCTTAGGCCCCGAACTTAAGGCTTATATACTTTTGCATACTCATGCCTATAAAAATAAGGCGTTACCATGGACGGTAGACATTACCAATATGGTTATAACCAAGGAACAGCAGGTGGCAAGCGGGCCGCCATTTTGGGAGCTCAGGGTAAATGTGTTATTGTTGCCAAGACAAAATGAAGATACCCGGAAATTCATGCTCGCGTACGATGGCGTAGTCCACCAGGTGATCAATCATGTTATTTTTGTTGTTGTGCGTAGTGATTGGGAAACAGGAAGATCCGACTCCTTAACCTCCAGAAGTGATCCAATGACTATTCGAATTGCAAGTGACAATACAGTTCATCCATTGGAAGTTAATATTGAAAGAGGTAGCACATGGACAGGGCTTGAAAACATGGTAAGCTTAGGCATGGAGCATATTAAAACCGGCACCGATCACCTGTTATTTTTACTGGTATTACTGCTTCCTTCTACACTGGTAGTGAGATCCAAAAGGTGGGCTGAATTCGGTGGTGTTAAATACAGCATTAAAAGACTGCTTAAAATTGTAACCGCATTCACAGTAGGCCATTCGCTAACCTTATTGCTGGGCGCTACCGGTATCTTTGTTCCACCTTCTCAGGTTATCGAAGTATTGATTGCTGTATCAATTCTAGTTTCCGCTATACATGCCTTAATTCCTATTTTCCCAGGCAAAGAATATTTTGTATCCGGCGGATTCGGTTTAATACACGGAATGGCCTTTGCCTCTATATTATACAATATGCAACTACATGGAAAGATATTGGTATTAAGCATATTGGGCTTTAATATTGGTATTGAGCTGATGCAATTGTTCATCGTCGCGCTGATTGTTCCCTGGCTCATCATATTAAGTCGTGGCAAAAACTATGCAATAATCAGGGTCGTCGGAGGAATTATAGCCATTATTGCATCTCTCGCGTGGATAATTGAAAGAATAAGTGGCAGGCCAAACGTAATTTCAACTAATATGCAGCCCATATTTGATCAGGGAATTTGGTTTATTGTAGGGCTGGCGTTTATTGCCGTTATAAGCTTGCTTTATCAAAGACGCAGCCGATTAAATATTCAAAACTTTTACCCCGGCAAAGTGAACAGCAGGCCTGCTGAGATTTAATAACCCAAATGCTTGGTAAAATAATCCAAACGATTACATGTAGGTTGTTTCGTTGATTTCGCCATTTTAAACTACGGATTGAAATAAATCAACAACAACCATTATTAGGCAAAGGCAAAAAGCCTTTGAAGTCGTTGACTTTGAAGGCTTTTTTGTTGGCTTGTAAACTCTTTAAATTCAAACCGAATAATTAAGCGAAAATTGAGCTATTGCTAATAAAAAAAGGTTTCGGATATTATCTTATCGTCCTTTACACCAAAAACTGCAATTTCTGCCAACTGTACCCGCTGGCCATTTTTTAAGGTCATGTCCCTACCCATGGCCACACTAAAATAGTCGCCGCCAACCACCGGTTCGCTACAGAAGAAGCTGTGTACTTCTGCTATAATTTCCTGCCTGGCCTTTGATTTTGCTAAAACTGCTTCAATACCTTTGGTTACAGTTGGCACACCCATTGCCAAAGCATGTTCAGGTTCGGTACAAACAATATTGGCGCTGTATAATTGCTGATAGATTTCTGCTACCTGCCTTTTTTGGAAAAGTTCGTTATAGCGATTGGCTAATTCCTGAGTTGTCATATTTTTTTGATTTAAATTTTAATAGCACAAAGTTATTCTGTTGATCAACACTAAAAGCATTAAAAAGTGTTATATATTTGCTTAATCGTATCAATTTATAAAGATGGACGCTTTAAGTACCGTATTAGAGGCAACCAGACTGAGAAGTGTTGTTTACAGCAAATTTCCCCTTGCGGCCCCATGGGGAGTGGATGTTGTGAAGGACGAAAATTCGCAATTCTGGCGCTTAGTGAGCGGCAGTTGTACCGTTGGCTCACCTGATGGCCGTGTTATAGAATTGGCGGAGGGCGATCTGGTTTTTATACCCCACGGAAGCGCCCACTGGATAGCCGATAAACCTACCAGTCTACGCATTCCTTCGCCAGAATTTGTTAAGGCCCGCAGAGCAGGGATAAATGTTTTTAACGGTGGCGGCGATTTAACTATCCTAATAGCGGGCCATTTTGAATTTGATTATCAGCCTTTGCATCCTTTTTTAAAGGACTTACCCCCTATTATTCATATCAGGCAATATGTGACAGAGAACCAGCTATTATTAAAGCAGGTTACGCAATTAATGCTGGAAGAACTCAATAACGAAAAGCCGGGAAGCAGCATAATGCTGAAAAACTTATCGGAAATTATGTTTATCAATATCATAAGGGCATATTTAGAACAGACTGCGCCCGACACTGGTTTTCTTTCCGCATTAAACGACCCAAGGATCAGCAAGGCGCTCAAACTGATGCAGGACTCACCCCAAAACGATTGGACGCTGGAATCTCTTGCATCGGAGATTGGCATGTCTCGTTCTGTTTTCTTTAATCAGTTTAAAAAGTTAGTGCATGAAACACCGTTGAGCTACCTTACCAACTGGCGCATCAGACAAGCCCAAAAGCTATTAATGACGGATAACAGCAATATATCAGAAATTGCAGCAAGCGTCGGTTATCAGTCGGAGTCAGCCTTTAACCGGATCTTTAAATCAAAAACGGGGCAGACTCCTGCCGTGTACAGAAGAAGTAAGATTATCGAATAATTTTTCGCATGTGGCCCGCATTCCGGGTTGTGTTTTTTAACGTCAGCGGATTGAACTACCGAGGATTCCCAGGTAATTCCTTCTAAAATGAGTTCACCTTCCTTTTAAAAAGTCGCCTGCAGATAAACACAGACTCCGCATGTTTGTATGATTTTTTGCGATTTTGGCTAAAACAAACGCAGATTTGGATAAATCCTGCTGACCAAAGCAGCCCATCTTTGTAGAAACAAAAGAAAATCAATTATGCGCGTATTTGTCACCGGAGCCACAGGCTTCATTGGTACTGCCATTGTGCAGGAATTAATAAATGCCGGTCACCAGGTATTGGGGTTGGCCCGTTCAGACGCATCGGCCAAAAAACTAATCGATGCGGGTGCAGAAGTTCACAGGGGCGATCTGGAAGACCTCGAAAGCCTTCGCAGCGGCGCGGCGCAAGTAGACGGTGTGATACACGCCGGTTTTATCCATGACTTTACCCGCTTCGCGGAAGTTTGCCAGGTAGATAAAAAAGCTATCGAAACTATCGGCGAAGTATTAGCCGATTCTGACCGTCCTTTTATTGTGACCTCAGGCACAGCGCTGGTTAGCCCGGGTCAACTTGCGACTGAAGATATTAAGCGACCGGTTGACCCGGCATGGCCGCGGGCTTCGGAGCAAACAGGAGATTCGGTAGGGGCCGCGTCGGTGCGTTTGTCACCTTCGGTGCATGGAGATGACGATAAGCACGGTTTTGTGCCGATACTGGTCAATATCACAAAAGAAAAAGGTTTTTCGGCTTATATCGGCGAAGGACTGAATCGCTGGAATGCCGTGCATCGTTTGGATGCCGCGCATCTGTTTCGTTTGGCTTTGGAAAATGCCACACCCGGCGCTCGTTATCATGCTTCGGCTGAAGAAGCAATTACAGTCAAGTCTATTGCTGAAGCTATTGGTAAACAACTTAATCTGCCTGTAAGATCAGTTACGCCCGAAGCAGCGGCTGAGCATTTTGGCTGGTTTGCCCACATGGCCGCGATTGACTGCCCATCTTCAAGCAAGTGGACACAGGAAACTTTGAACTGGCACCCTACGCATTCGACCTTACTTACGGATATTGAAAACGGCGTTTACACCCAATAAAATGAAGATCATCGTAACAGGTTCATTAGGGAATATTAGCCAACCGCTGACAGCAACATTAATCGCTCAGGGACATCAGGTAACTGTGATCAGCAGCGATGCTAAGAAACAAACTGCTATTGAAACTTTGGGCGCGGCAGCAGCTATTGGGTCTATAGCCGATGTCATTTTTTTGACTAATACTTTCAAAGGCGCAGACGCGGTGTATGCGATGATCCCGCTGAGTTTTACAGAGCCGGATCTGGGAGCCTATATGCACCGGATTGCGCAGAACTATGCGGAAGTCTTAAAGGAGACTTGCATCAAACGGATTGTTGTCATGAGCGGTTGGGCAGCCGACCTGGTTAAGGGTGAAAACGTAGAACACCTATTTGATGGACCGAACGCCTCTATTACGATCATGCGGCCCGGTTCGTTTTACACCAATTTCTACCAGTCTATCGATCTGATCAAAGGCAAAGGTTTTATCGGCAAATTCCTGACCTTACGTTATTCCGGCCTCTGGGCCCTGCTGACCGGTAAGACCGGCCTGCTGATCGGAAACTATGGAGGTGATGACCGGATAGTTTTCGTATCACCGAAGGATATCGCCGATGCCGTTGCTGAAGAACTGCTACTACAACCTAAAGAAAAAACCATCCGTTACGTGGGCAGCGAGGAAATGACCTGCAACGAGGCGGCAAAGATAATTGGTAGCGCAGTAGGCAAACCCTGGTTAAAATGGGTGCTGCTTTCGGACAAGGAAATGCTGCAGGGGCTAAAAATGGCCAAAGTACCTGAAAAACTGGCAGAGACATTAGTAGAAATGCAGGCAGCTATGCACAGCGGCAAGACGCTGGAAAACTTCCATCAAAATAAACCCAAAATGGGTAAAGTTAAATTGTCTGATTTCGCTAAGGAGTTCGCAGCAGTCTATCATCAAAAATAAGTATCTTGTGTTATGAATAACCACCAGCTATTCCGTTTCCATACAATCACCGAATATCACCGGGCGGCGGGCCTGCCCAATCCGGCGCATCCTCTGATCAGCCTGGTACATATGGATGACATTCAGCTACCTATCGCTGAGGTTCCGTTTAGTTTGGTCTTCGACTTTTATTCGATCTCGCTTAAAAAAATGCATCACGCCAAATTCAAATACGGGCAGCAGGCCAGCGACTTTGACGAAGGGGTATTGTTCTTCATGTCGCCCGGGCAACTATTCGGCATCGATGCCATCGATATGACTACAGCGAAACGCCCCGAAGGCTGGATGATTCTAATCCACCCGGATTTTTTATGGAATACCTCACTGGCGAAAACTATTAAACAATACGAATTCTTCAATTACTCTGTTTACGAGGCGCTTTATCTTTCAGATAAGGAGGAAACTATGCTTACGGCCATTGCACACAATATAGAACAGGAGTACAATGCCAACATCGACAGGTTTAGCCAAAGCGTGATCATTGCCCAGCTTGAACTTTTACTGACCTATTCGGAACGGTTTTACCAACGCCAGTTCATTACCCGCAAAATTGCCAGTCACGAAATCTTAACCAAACTGGAAGATTTGCTTGCAAATTACTTTGACAGCGGTGCTCTTGCTCAAAAAGGACTACCCAGCGTTACTTACATCGCCGAAAACTTAAATATCTCACCGGGTTATCTCAGCGGCCTGCTTAAATCCCTAACCGGCCAAAATACCCAGCAACATTTACACAATAAGCTAATCGAACTGGCTAAGGAAAAGTTGTCAACCACCAGTCTATCGGTCAGCGAGATCGCCTATGAACTCGGATTTGAACACTTGCAGTCTTTCAGTAAGCTTTTCAAGACCAAGACCAGCCTTTCACCAATGGAGTTCAGGCATTCCTTCAATTAGTCTTATTTTTCGATCAAAGCGCAATACATATTCCCTGAACGATAAGCAGAGGGCCTTTCACTGACTTTAACGATCTTATGATAACAAAGCGTCCCGAATAAAATCTGCAATTGCTTAAAAGTAATAGGAAAGGGCACCCATGGATTAGCCCTGTCAGTATCATATTCAATCATGATAAAACGGGGCGAGCCTGTAAACAGCGGCTCCAGTTTTTTGATCAATGCGGTTTTTTCCGCCACATAATGAATTGCATTGGCCATCAAAATACCATCCAGTCCCGAAAGCTTCAAATCATCCCGCTCGAAATTTGCCCGCAGGAACTCGACATTCACTAAATCCAACCGTTCCTTTTCCCGATCAATCGCAGTAATGCGGCTTCCAACTGGCAGTAAAGAATTTAAAGCTTTAGTAAAAGTCCCGCTACCGCACCCCAAATCCGCCCAAACCTGTGGTTTATGGCCACTCATTGCCTTTTCGATCAATGAAATAGCATCCTCATCACTCATGTAAACAAGTTAACAACTTATTTTACAAAATATCCAAATCACGTGCCACATAAAAACTTGGCACCAATGGCCTAAAGCCGGTTCTGTTCCTGAGTTTTGAAACATCCAGGATTCCTTCAAACGGATCAGCTAACGGTCCTTCTCCCGGGTCAAAGGCATCAGCCGCCTTCCCTACAGAATCGGCAAGTTCGTATAATGTTATGGGTGCATCGTCCACCACATTGAATATCTCTCCGTTCAGTCCGTTGGTATTGAGTAGTAAAATTAATGCCTGGGCAACATCCAGGTGATGCACCATGTGCATTCTAGACCCGGAGTGACGTTTCATTTTTTTCAGCAACGGGATGATCTCTTCTATATGAGGATCTTTATCGCCATAAACAAAACCTAAGCGCAGTACACGTACATCAAAGCCTGTATTTTTATGCAGCAAAAGGAGTTCCTGCTCCGCTGCAATTTTGCTGGACGAGTATGCCCTGGGGTCATTAATGTTTACTACATCATCTTCCCTCGCAGGATGCTTGTAGCCTGAACTGTATACGTTGCCGGTACTCACAAAAATAAATCTTTTTACGCCTGCTGTCATTGCTGCATTTGCAAGCGATACAGTTCCTGCATGGTTTGTCTTTATAATTCCTTCATTATCAGTAAAGGTCCGAAAAAGTGCGGCCAGGTGTATCACTGCATCTATACCTTCTACTGCGGGTGGCAAAGTATCTGCATTAAATAAATCTCCAATAACAACCCTGGCGCCGAGTTCAGCTAATGTCGATGCTTTCGCGGCATCACGCACCAGGATACTAACATCATGGCCTTTTGCTAAAAGGCGTGGAACAAATCTACTGCCTACCTTTCCGGTGGCACCTGTAACTAATATTTTCATAGAACAAAGTTCTCGTTAAACCTTGTACGCTACAAACGATAATCAAACCAATAAGTATGATTTTCAAACCTTGCCTTTACGGAAATATTTGGGGTTAGTACCAGTAACCCGTTTAAAATAGTTGTTGAAATAGGTAGGATATTCGAAGCCGAGAGCATAGGCTATATCTGCCACGCTCCAGTCGGCATATTGCAGAAGGGCTTTTGCTTCAGCGGTTATACGCTCTGCAATGTGCACAGATGTAGGCTTGCCGGTAATTTCCTTTATGGAGCGGTTAAGATAGTTTACATGTACCGAAAGTGCTGCGGCAAAGTCCTGCGCGGTTCTTAGCTTGAGGGGTTCGTCCGTGCGCTCTATGGGGAATTGCCTTTCCAACAGATCCATGAATAAATGGGTGATCCTGGTGGCTGCGTTTTTGAATTGCGATACGTTTTGCGATGGCTGGATCCTCAATGCTTCGTGAATGATCAGTTCTATGCAGTTCCTGATTAATTCGCCCTTGTAAGGATAATCACCATTGTACACAGCTAGCATCTTTTGAAAAATGCCGGTCATAAAGGCGGCCTGTTCACTATTGAGCGGAATTACAGGTGTGTCGCCCGTATGGAATAAGGGGGAGTTTTTCAATATCTCTGTCCGTTCCCTTCCTGTAATAAAAGTTTCGGTAAAAATACAGGCATAGCCAGTGGTGTTTGTAGAACGGCGAACAACAGAACGAGGTACATTGGGGTTGACAAAAAAGAGAACTGTATCATTGAGTTCTAAAACTTGATCGCCGTAAGCAACGGTCATTTCACCAGTGACCAGGCCCATTTTATAAAAATCACGCCTGCCACGGGAAACCGGGATATCTACAGATACAGGCAGCTCATGCACCTTAAAACCTTTCAGTCTCAGGTCTTGCATATTCACCCCGGGGATTTCAGCTAATACATCGACGGCCATGTCGCAAAAGTAATGAAATCAAACTTTTAAAAGAATTGAATTAGAATTATAGATAAACTTCAGAAACGATGATTGGCATCACGGCAAGTTGGTTACACCGAAAAATTCATACTCTTTTGATCCCTGGCTCGAGCCCAGGTGGATGCACAAACGGCCTTTACGATATCGTAAAGGCCGTTTTTTCTTTTAGTCAATTTTAAAACCTTTGTTTAAAGCAAATAGGGAGCATGTTTTGGTTCGAGCCCAATTGGGTTACCACAGGTGGGTAAGCTGCATATCCGGCAGGCTGATTAGGCTGTTACGTGCGCTTTGGGCACCGGGTTATGTTAGCAATCTCAGGTGCTAATAATCTTAAAGATTACTGCGGAGCGTTGCGGCGCCGATAACTTTAATCTGTAAGCCATCAGCGTCGATCCATTGCACCGGCAGGTTAAAGCCTACGCAAATAGCCAGAATTTATTTAATCGCCAGCAAGTCTACTTTTTCGATTACCGGACTGGTAGCTAACAACTCAGGTGCTTTGGCCATCAGTGCTTTGGCGATCTCGCCGCCCAGGTGCGCGTTGCGGCCGGCCTCATCCGTAAAGGTGTCGAAAATACCGAAAGTGGATGCTCCTATTTGAAGGGCGTACCAACGCACAGTTTCTGTTTCGGCTTGAGCCAAAGGTAAAGCGCTTTTTATGAAATCAGCGACTTCCCGTTCTTTGCCAGGTTTAGCTTCCAGGCGTGCGAGTAATGCAAATTTTTCCATGATATTTATTTTTTGAATGCGTAAAAAAATGCCAATCAGGATCAGTCCCGATAGCAGATGGCAAAACTACCCAACCCACCCCCCAAAAAAGATGAACTGGTTCACAAAAAATGCTTCCCGAAAAAATGCGTTAATTTGTAATTTAATGCCATGGAAGACCTGTCGCCCTTTATCGAAAATATAAATCATAAGACCCACCTTTCGCCTGAAAATATGGAGCGGCTGATCGCTGCATTTCAGGTGGTGAAGATCAAAAGAAAACAATTGCTCATCCAACCCGGCTTTGTCGCCAAATACCGGATTTACGTGTTGAAAGGCGCTTTTCATTCTTATGTAATAGATGATAAAGGAAACGAACATACGATACAGTTTGCAGTGGAGGACTGGTGGCTTTCGGACTATAACAGTTACATTCACCAGACGCCGGCTACGCAGTTCGTAGAAGCTTTGGAAAATAGCATCATCCTTCAGATTGATCACCAGGCGGAGCAGCAACTCAAAGAAGCCAATTTGGAATTGGCGACACTGTTCCGGGTGATGGCCGAGCGCTCGGCAGCTTACCTGGCGCGGCGCATCGTATCTAATTTGACGCAAAGCGCCGAAGAACGATATAATGAATTTGTTGCCAAATATCCGCAGGTGGTGCAGCGCCTGCCGCAATACGCGCTCGCCTCTTATCTTAATATGACCCGCGAGTTTCTGTCGAAGATCCGTAACGACAAGGTGCGAAAAAAGTGAACCAGTTCACACGTTTTTCTTAAGCTAGTTCATTGTTATGCACGTACGATTATCCCCAACTTTGTGGTCTAAAATTTAATATTATGTCACAAAAATTGAACAATAGAGTAGCCGTTATTACCGGGGGTAGCAGCGGTATTGGTTTAGCCATAGCCAAACGTTTTGCACAGGAAGGTGCCAAAGTCGCTATTACCGGGCGCAACCAAAAAACTATCGATCAGGCTATCGCCGAGATCGGCCCTAATGGCCTGGGCATTCAGGGCGACGTTTCCAAACTGGATGACCTGACCCGGATTTATCAAACAGTAGCTGACCATTTTGGTAAAGTAGACACCCTGGTAGTTAATGCCGGTGTTTATATTTTAGCGCCACTGGCGGATTTTACCGAAGAACAATTTGACCTGGTTAGCGATATCAATTTCAAAGGCGCTTTCTTTTCGGTACAAAAAGCCCTTCCGGTATTAAAAGACGGCGCATCGGTGGTACTGATTTCTTCGACAGTTAACGGCAAGGGCATTCCTAACCATGCGGCTTATTCAGCAACCAAGGCTGCTGTACGTTCACTTGCCCGCAGTTTTTCTGCGGAACTGCTTGATCGCAAAATACGCGTTAACGCCTTAACCCCGGGACCTGTTGATACACCTGTATTTGCTTCGGTTACCGGCAGCGCTGAAGGAGCTGCTGCCATGAAAGAAGCTATGGGAAATTTTACGCCAGTTAAACGCGTAGCGCAACCAGAGGAATTGGCCGCCGCCGCTCTTTACCTGGCCTCGGACGACTCAACTTTTATGCTGGGTGCCGAACTGTTGCTGGATGGCGGTGTAAGGGAGCTTTAAGTGGAATGTAGAGCACCGATTTTTGTTACTATTTTAGAAATGCCAATTATTACTCAATGCCCGCAAAGCAATTTGCCCACGTGGCCAAGGTGCTTGCGGAGCCGGGGCGTGTAGAAAAAAGCCGTCGACGCTTGGCTTGACAGCTTTTTTGTTTTACATTTGGGTTGCGTGTGTAATGCGCAGGAATTTGCTGAAGTGGTTGCTTTGTTTGCATCAGATCGTGAGGCTTGGCTCACAAGGCAAAACTATCATGTTGATAGAGGCTTGGGGCCATTAGGATAATAATTGAAATCTAAAAGATAGATAGCCGTTGAACGTCTTATTTAAAATAACAATTTTATTTATTTATAATGCTCTCTTTAGGTACAAAAGAAGCCCATATAAAATGTTATGACCAGGCTGATTCCTCGGTAAATTATGGCAGCATGCGTGCTTTCTCACAAGAGAATCACACGTCCATGATAATGGATCGTCCAATCAGGCTGAGCACCTTCGCACTTTTCGTTGTCCTCGATGGTAATGTAAAAGTGAAGGCTAACTTGAATACCTATGAACTTAAAAAAAATGAACTCTTTTTCGCTCTGCCCGGATCAATTATACAGTTTTTAAATTTTTCACAGGATTATTCCTTTCAGGCACTATCCTTCAGCAACGATTATCTGGAACACGCTGGCGTATATTTCAAAAGTATGGAAGCCGTGCAATTAAGCACAGATAAAATCAGTTTCAAATACGCATTAACAAAAGAAAGGGCAGATGTTTTGGCCAATGATATATCGAGCATATATAACAAGGCAAAGCTTACTGAACCCACAAATTATACTGATGCAGCCTTACACCATAGTTTTTTGTCAGTAGTCTATAACACCTTAGATATTGTAATTTCGAATAATTCTTATTCAACAAACCGTCTTGGCCGCAAAGAGGAATTGACAAGTGATTTTCTAAAACTTGTTTCTGAAAATTTTAAACGGGAAAGAAGTGTCCGATATTATGCCGATACCCTGTTTGTTACATCGCGATACCTTTCTAAAGTCGTAAAGGAAGTAGCGGGTAAAACCTGCGGCGAGCTTATTGATATAGCTGTAATCAAAGAAGCTAAATTGTTACTGTCCTCAAGAGGCATGAATGTAGCTCAAGTAGCAGAAACATTACGATTCAGTGACCAGTCTTTCTTTGGCAAATATTTCAAGAAGCATACAGGTACTTCACCATCAGAATTCCGACATTCTGCGAGATACTTATTAGTCACCGTATAGACCAATTATCCCTCCATACAGACCTTTCACCATCTATCTGAATGACTGAATTTTGCTGCGTCAAACTTTTTGGTTTGATATAGTCAAAATGAATAATTTACTTGTCAATAATGTCTCTATCGTTGTCGGCAATGAAAGCCCGGTTGCCAATGATATTCTAAAAGTATGCTTGAATGAAGGTGCGATGGCTATTGCCCCCAGCTGAAAGTAGCAGGGGTGCTAACTGAATTGAAGAACGTCTATGCGACATTTCAACAAATAAGCTCGTTACGCTCGTCACGGATGTGCATGACCATTTGAAAATTCTTGAGGTAGCCAATTTACAAAGGAACAGTATGGAAATATATACTAAGTCGCATTAATCATCAGGCTCGCCATACAGGTCAACTTCCTTTAATCAAAATAGTAAAATTAATTAACTAAAATAAACGAAAATGAACCAACAAATATGTTTAATAACAGGTGCCACTGATGGCATAGGAAAGCAAACAGCTTTAGCGCTGGCTAAAAAGGGATATAAAATTGTAATTGTAGGACGAAATAAAAATAAAACAGAAGCTGTAAAAAAAGAAATCGAGGAATCTTCTACAGGTAGCACTGTGGATTACCTACTTGCAGATTTTACGTCTCTTAAACAAATACATCAATTAGTTGAGACGTTTAAAAGCAGGTATACCAAATTAGATGTTCTTATCAATAACATAGGAATATTTTCTGCGGAAAGAAAATTAACCGAAGATGATTATGAGATGTGCTATCAGGTAAATTATCTATCACAGTTTTTTCTTAGCAATCTATTGCTTGACTATATTAAGAAAAGTACTAATGGAAGAATTATCAATTTAAGTTCTATGGTATATTCAAAGGGAAAGTTTGATATTGATAACCTTCAAAGCGAAAAGAAATTTGCTATTTTAGATACCTACGCAGATACCAAACTGTTTACGGTAATGTTTACCATGCAACTTGCCGAACAGGTAAAAGGAACCAAAGTAACCGTAAATAATGTTGATCCGGGTATTGTAAGAACGCAAATGGTTTCCAATGCTCCGGGGATGTTAAAAATATTTAGCTATATAACCAGACCGTTTTCAGTTAGCCCCGAAAAAGGAGCAGTTACCTCCATTTATCTTGCTTCATCCGAAGAGGTAAACAATGTTTCAGGAAAATATTTCAAAAACTCAAAAGCCGTTGCCACTAAAAACAAATTCAATACTAAAGAGAACAGAGAATTGCTTTGGGACATTAGCATGAAACAATTACAAAAGAGTTCGGGTAATTTTAACTTAAAGCCAAACACCTGAAATAGCATATCAGAAAGGAAATCTTCAAATTCCATTCCTAATTGATACCGACCAAATAACATTCGAAGAAAATACTCGGGAAGAGGAATTTGAAGAAGAGCATAAGCCATCTTTATTTAAGATAATTGCACTCACATTTGTTGTTATTGCTATTATTCGGGGATTTAAAAGTTGATAATTAGGGATTCGACATCTATTGATTTCAAGAAATACCTTTGTTTTTTTAACTGTCTTAAAATATTGACAATGAGGATAATGCTCTTAAATCTTTCATAAAATGGTTCGAGAAGCACACGTTTGGGTGCACAAACGGCCTTTACGATATCGTAAGGCCGTTTTTATATTTTATCGATTTACAATCTGCATTCTAAGCACCTGTACGCACTTTTTGGTTTGAGCACAACTGGGTTTGCATATCTCAGAAAAGTCGTTTAACAGCAAAGGGATGATATGATGGATATTTTCCATTTACCGCTCATTGTCAGCTTTCGGCCTTACGCTATTTGGCATAAGTTACTCTATCAGTCTCTTTGGGTGTTAAAGCTACCTCATATTTGCAATTCCATTCTTTTATATTTTCTAGAATTGGCAAAAAAGCTAAGCCTTTTTCAGACAACTTATATTCTACCCTGGGCGGTAGTTCCTTATAGGCCAATCTTTCCAATAGTCCGTCTTCTTCCAACTCCTTGAGTTGTTCGGTCAGTACTTTCCTTGAAATGAGCGGTATAATGGAATCCAGCTGACCAAAACGAACGGTACGGGTGCCGATAACATTAATGATGATTGGTTTCCATTTATTACCTATAGTGCCGATAGCTCTCGTAAAGGAGCAATTCGAAGCGCAAAATCTCTCGTCTCTCATATTTTCAAATTTGTAGTTACCTGGCAGTAACCAGAATAATCTATGTTAGTTACAAATATAAACTAATGATAGTAACTTTGCGAAACAAATTTAATAATAAATTAAAAATGAGCAGATTAACAAATAAAGTAGCTGTAATCACGGGCGGCAATAGCGGTATTGGATTGGGCATTGCCCTGGAATTCAAGAATGAAGGTGCAAAGGGGGTTATCGTCGGCAGAAATCCGGAAACGTTGGATAGCGCTGTGGCGAAACTGGGGGATAATTTTATCGCCATCAACGCCGATGTGACCAGCCTTGCCGACCTGGAAAGGGTGTTTAAAGAAACAGCTGAAAAATTTGGTAAAATAGACGTGATCGTAGCCAATGCGGGTGGTGGAGCTGTGGGAACTGTGGCAACCACCGGCGAAGCCGACTTTGACAAGGCAATTAATCTAAACCTGAAAAGTGTTTACTTCACGGTTCAAAAAGCACTCCCCTATATGAATGATGGTGGTTCTATTATTCTAATCGGGTCAAATGCGGCACATAGGGCCTACGCGAATTTCACGCTTTATGGCGCAGCAAAAGCGGCGGTCATCTATTTGGCAAAAGCATTTTCAAGCGACCTTTTGGATAGAAACATCAGGGCAAATGTCATCACACCAGGCACCACAGATACACCAGCATTTGACAAGTTTGTTCCCGCAGAACAAATGGAAGCGGTAAAAAAACACTTTGCTGACCAAATGCCTATAGGCAGGATCGGGCAACCTACTGACATTGGTAAAACAGCCGTTTTTCTGGCCTCTGATGATTCTTCGTTTATGTTGGGTGCCGAACTCCTTGTGGATGGCGGCATGACCTATTTATCAAAATAATTTAAAAATTCTCAAAATGAATAATTCACAAAACAACGTAGCCAAAAGCTACGCAATTATCGGCTTTGGCAAGATTGGCAAGGCGCTGGCGAAGGCATTCGCCCGTAAAGGCATCGAAGCATCGGTTGCCACCACGCGTGCCCCGGAAAGCTTTGCATCCGAAGCCGCTGCGATCGGCCCCGGGATCAATCCCACAACACTGGCGGAAGCAGTCAAGGCGGACGTCATTTTTTTGGCGGTGCGTTTTGAGTCGCACCCGGACGTTGCCAAGGCGATGCCTAACTGGCAGGGAAAGATCATCGTTGATGTCACCAATGCCTACGGCGTGCCCTCCGAAAAGCTGGGAGGGCTGCCTTCTGCCAAATTTGTAGCGCAGGCTTTCACCGGTGGGAAACTCGTTAAAGGCTTCAACCATTTGGGCGCTGCCATCCTTGACCAGGATCCGGCCGTACATGGTGGCAGTAGGGTCGTGTTCCTGGCTAGCGACGATGACGACGCAACTGCTGAGATCGCAGCACTTGCGGAAGATCTAGGTTTCGCGGCGGTCAAACTTGGCGGGCTTTCAGAAGGTGGGCTGCTGGTGCAGGCGCATGGAAATATCTGGGGTCAACTGATCTTTCAGGACTTGGTTAAGTTCGACTAATGACTAGTAATAGAAAATCTTAAATAATAGAACTCATGAGTAAATTAAAAAACAAAGTAGCGGTAGTTACCGGTGCATCAAAAGGAATAGGTGCAGCTATCGCAAAACAATTTGCGGCAGCGGGCGCAAAGGTAGTGGTGAATTATGCCTCCAGTAAGGAAGGCGCAGATAAAGTCGTTAAGGAAATCACCGACAATGGCGGTATAGCCATTGCGGTGCAGGCCGACGTATCGAACGAAGCCGATGTGGCCAGGCTTTTTGAAGAAACAGAAAAGGCTTTCGGCACGTTGGATATTTTGGTAAACAACGCGGTTTATCAGGGATATGCACCTATTGAACTGATAGCAGCAGAAACTTTTCATAATAGTTTTAATGTCAATGTACTTGGCCCTATACTTACAATACAGTCAGCTTTGAAACTGTTTGGTAATAAAGGCGGCAATATCATCAATATCAGTTCGGGTGCTAGCAAAATGCCGCTGCCGGGTGCCTCCTTGTATTCCGCAACTAAAGCGGCATTAGATGCCATAACGATTTCTTTGTCGAAAGAACTTGGTGCTAAAAACGTTCGTATCAATTCAATTTTGCCCGGCGCTACAGAAACGGAAGGTGCAACCAGTGCGGGTGTCACTGCCGGCAGTGAGTATGAAAAGATGTTTATTGCCAATACACCGCTCGGTCGCAGAGGCCAGCCCGGCGATATTGCCAAAGCTGCCGTATTTCTTGCTTCTGATGATGCAGCCTGGATTACGGGAGAGCAAATTTCTGTTTCCGGTGGTATGTATGGTTTTTAAATTTATAAACCCCAAAAAATGAAAGACCATGAGACCGAATTATTGGTTAACGGTGGTTTCACCAACTACGCATTAAAATAATTGTTTCAAAGTGTAAGTTTCTTTCAAATCCCTGTTTCTTCCAGAAACAGGGATTTTTTGTTGTTTCAAATGGCCTATACTAACAAAGAGTAATTGACGATAATTTTCTCAAATCTTCTATAAAATGGTTCGAGAAGCACCCAGTTGGGGTACTGAACAAGACGTTCTTTAAAAGGTTGGGACCTTTTTATTGCTTTAAATAACCACTATAAGATTAAAATACTAATAAAAACAACACAATGTATTTTACCTAAAGGCGTAGCTTTACTTTAAACAAATTTTCAATTATCTGCCAATAACTTTCTTTGTAATAAAATTATCGAAAAAATAATTTCTATAAGTATTGCCTATCGGGATTTCATATTTTCTGATCATTACGGTGTTATTGTCAAAAGAGGCAATCTCTTTTATATTGATCACGTAGGATTTACCGATCCGTACAAAAATATGTTGCGGCAGCTGGTCATGGATCGTTTTGATATTCATTGCCGTCATAATTCTTTGATCGTCGGTTTGCATCACCACATAGTCTTTCAGCCCTTCAATAAAAAGAATATCCTTAAAGTATATTTTAATAAATTTCCTTTCCGATTTAACAAAGAAATAGTCATCGCCGTAGTTTTGTATTTCACTTGTGGAGGCTTTGCCATTTAATAGTTGGTGGTAGGCGATGGCTTTATTTACTGCTTTTTGAAAACGCTCCTCTTTAACTGGTTTTACCAGGTAATCAATCGCATCCAGGTCATATCCGTCCAACGCATATTCCGAGTATGCGGTGGTAAATATCACAAGGGTCTTCTCCGGAATGGTTTTGGCAAATTCAATCCCGTTAATCCCGGGCATTTCAATATCAAGAAAGATGAGGTCAACGGGGTTTTCATTGATGTATTTTGAAGCGGCCAGGGCACTGCTGAATGTTGCTGTGATCTCTAAATTTGCCATCCTGGCCGTTAACAGCTCTATAGCGTCCCTTGCCAACGGCTCATCATCAACAATAATTGCTCTCATTTTTTTATAATTAATTGCACATCGAAGGTTTCAACATTATCAGTTATCCGCAAATCATGCCTGTCAGGATAAATCAATTCCAGCCTGCGCTTTACATTTGCTAAACCTAATCCGCCGCTTCCATTGCGTTTAACCGTTATTTTCGGTTTGGAATTAATACAATGAAAATGAAGCTCTTCATCTACGATAGAAAAAAACACATACACAAAAGAACGTTCCTCTGCATCAATATTGTGTTTCACCGCATTTTCTACAAATGTTATAAATAATAAAGGGGGAATTTCAAGCCCTTGCAATGCACCCTCCTGGGTAATGGTAAAATCAAAGTTATCACGCCTGATCTTTTCCAGGTTCAGGAAATCTTCCAGAAAGTGGATGTCGGCGGTCAGAAATATCTTTGCCCGCGCACTGTCATACAATTGGTAACGCAAAAGGTCACTTAATTTCATTAATATTTGGGATGCTTTTTCCGGGTCTTTTTTGGTTAATACATTAACGTTATTTAAGGTATTGAAAAGAAAATGAGGATTGATCTGCTTTTTCAAATTTTCAAGCTCCGATTGTATGGTAGCTGTTTCCAACTCATTGATTCGTTGAGAATCAGCAATCCACCGCTGGAAAAGTTTTATCGCCGCGGAAGCGCCTATCAGTACGGTAAAAAAAAAATAAAAAATAAACAAATTCGAGTCATCCTTAGGGTAAGCAGGTGGTTTAGAATGAGTGATTAAATAATGCTTTACACCTATCCCTACCAGCACAACAAGGAGAGACAAAACAATGTTCCAAAAAAAATAACCCAGGTAACTGTCTTTAAAAAGAAATTTTGGAACCAACCAGTACATGTTGATGTAAAACAAGGATAACAAAATGGAAAATGTGCTAACTTTAAGATATGTACTTAATGGGTCAGAAAAATCTGTCTTGCTCGTATAAAATACGGCTCCCAAAAGCATGATCAAAATTAGATGCCGTAGTATCCTATACTTCCGATCTATAATAAATTTAAGAATGATATCGTTGTTAAAGGGCTTTGCATTAATTACCGGATCCATGCTTTTTGTTTAGAAACATTTTAAAGGTAGATAATCATGTTTATTCATGCTAGTCAATTATACAAACCCGGCTATTTATTATACCAAATAGCGGTCTGATATCCCGTTCTGTTTATGGATCTGGCGGGAGAATGAACCGTAACCAAATAAAATACGAGTTTTTAGTTCTATGTACCACAGGCACTTTGGTATAATAAGTAACTATTTTGGTATAATATGAAAAGTTAATCTCAATATCTCCCATATCTTAGCGGTAAAATAACAACTATGGCCAAATTACTTATACTCTTTTGTTTCTCATTCATTACCTTATCTGCCCTCGGCCAAAAAAAATATACCATCAGCGGAACCATTAAAGACTCGGCAACCGGCGAAACACTGATTGGAGCCACTGTAAGGATCAAAGAACTTCCTTCAGTCGGCACAGCAACTAATAGCTATGGTTTTTATTCATTAACCGCTCCGGCAGGCAATTATACCTTGCTTTTTTCTTACGTGGGGTATCAAACAGTTGAAAAAACAATTTCTCTTCACGCGGATGAAACGATAGCCATGGCACTCACATCCAGCGGCAGTTTAACAGAAGTGGTTATCAGTGCCAACCGGCCAAATAACGATCAGATCACCTCGCCGCAAATGGGCGTGGAAAAGCTGAATATGACCCAGATTAACCAGGTACCGGTTGTACTGGGTGAAAAAGACATTTTAAAAACCATTACCTTAATGCCGGGCGTTAAATCTGCTGGCGAAGGCAATACTGGTTTTTATGTACGCGGCGGCGCAGCTGACCAGAACCTAATCCTATTGGATGAAGCCACGGTTTATAATGCATCGCATTTATTTGGCTTCTTTTCTACTTTTAACTCCGATGCAATCAAGGACGTGAGCATTTACAAAGGCGGGATGCCGGCAGAATACGGTGGCCGTTTATCGTCGGTATTGGATGTAAAAATGCTGGATGGTAATGATAAGGATTTTACGGTTCAGGGCGGTTTAGGATTAATTGCATCCCGTATTAAAGTAGAAGGGCCTATCCAAAAGGATAAGGGCTCCTTTATGATCAGCGCTAGGCGAACCTATATTGATCTTTTTTTAAAAGCATCCAAGGATTCCACAATTAAAGGAAGTTCGCTTTATTTTTACGACATCAATGCCAAAGCCAATTATCATTTTGATGATAAAAATGCGATCTATCTTTCGGGTTATTTTGGCAAGGATGTGATCGGCCTAAAAAATACGTTCGGAACAAACTGGGGTAATGCAACCGGTACCATCAGGTACAACCATATTTTTAACAGTAAGTTATTTTCCAACACCTCGCTAATCTTCAGTAATTACAATTATGTTATCCAGAGCTTTCTAAGTGATAATAATTTTAAGGCGACGTCTAAAATAAACGACATCAATTTAAAAGAAGACCTGCAATACTCATTGAGCAGCAACCATACGATCAAATTTGGTGTCAATATCCTGCACCATACCATCGCGCCGGGTGATATTACTTCAAATTCCGCATCGAGCTTTAATGATATTTCTGTGCAGCAACGCTATGGGTTTGAAACGGCAGCTTATGTAAGCGACGACTGGAAAGCCAGTGATAAGCTGACTATTTTGTACGGCTTAAGGCTTAGTGGCTTCTTTCTATTCGGCCCTGGTTCTTTTAATACTTATGATGCAGCGGGAGATGTTTTATCAACCTCGACTTATGGGTCAGGACAAGTAGCTAAATCATACCTCAACCTCGAGCCACGCCTATCCTCAAGCTATCAGCTGAATGATGTGAGTTCGGTTAAATTCTCTTACAATCGTAACACCCAGAACATCCACCTGCTGACCAACTCAACCACCAGTTCACCAACTGACCTATATGTGATGAGCAGCAATAACATCAAACCCGAAATCGCTGACCAGGTTTCCACAGGTTGGTTCCGGAATTTTAGCGATAATATCTTTGAGTTTTCGGCTGAGATCTATTACAAATGGTTACAAAACCAGATCAACTATAAAGACGGCGCTCAATTATTAGTGAATGAGGATGTGGAATCGCAATTGGTTTACGGTTCGGGCAGGGCTTACGGGCTGGAATTATTTTTGAAGAAAAAATACGGCCGCTTCAATGGCTGGATCGGTTATACATTGTCGCGTACCGAGGATAAATTCGCTGCCATTAATAATGGCAACTATTTCCCCGCTACACAGGATCGTACCCATGACCTTTCCGTGGTCGGCATTTATCAGTTAACCAAGCGTTGGTCATTGTCAAGTACATTTATCTATCAAACCGGGAATGCAGTTACCTATCCGACAGGCAAATATGAGGTTGGTGGCTTAACCACGTTTTCTTATTCGGAACGCAATGGTTACCGCGAACCATCTAACAACAGGCTGGATATCGGTGCTACTTTAGAAGGTAAGCAACATAAGAAATATCATTCCAGCTGGACGTTCAGTATTTATAACGTATATGGGCACCGTGATCCTTACAGCATTACTTTCCAAAACAGCAAAACAGTACCGAACACTACTGAAGCGCTGGAAACCAGCATTTTTGCTACACCGATCCCTTCAGTTACCTGGAACTTTAAATTTTAATCAGACATGAAAGCTTTAAAAATAACTATATATCTTTTTTCCTTATTCGCACTGGCTTCCTGTACCAAAGTGATCGACTTAAAGCTGGGCAATAATACCGGTCAACTGGTTATTGAAGGTAATATTACCAATACTGCCGGTCCGCAAATCATCAAACTAAGCACTAACGTGCCTTTCACTAATACGAATACCTATCCGCCGGTAACCGGTGCCACGATCAGCGTAAGCGACCAAAATGGCAATGCTTATACCTTTACCGAGGGGCCTTCCGGTACTTATTCCAACAGCCAGCTGACTGGTATCCCCGGCAATACCTATACCATGACTGTTACCACCGGGGGAAAGACCTACACCGCTAGTTCCAAGATGCCCGCTGTTGTCAATTTAGACTCGCTAACTTCAAAGAATGATGTAATCCAGACGAGCGACCATAAAAAGCTCGTCACCGTTTATTACCAGGACCCTGCGGGTATAGCTAACCAATACCGTTTTGTACTATATGTGAACAATGTGCAAGCGAATGACATTTATGCGTACAACGATCAGTTTAATGATGGGCGATATGTTAGTATTGACCTATTTGAGAATACTGCCAGCAGCAGTGTAGATAAGGGGATCTTTTCGGGTGATACCGTTACGGTGGAAATGCAATGCATCGATAAACCTGTTTATACTTACTGGGAAACCCTGATGCAAGCGCAGGCCAACGGGCCTGGTGGTAGCGTAACACCATCTAACCCGCCTACAAATATTACACCTGTTACCCTGGGCTATTTTAGCGCTCATACCACGCAAAGCAAAACTATTATTGTCAAATAAAACGATTAGCCCATGAGGGTGCACAAACGGCCTTAACAATATTGTTAAGGCCGTTTTCTATTTTAGTCAATTTTAAAACTACATTTAAAGCAAATAGAGGCACATTTTGGTTCGAGCACAGCGAAGTTTATTACTCAATAATAAACCAATTATAGGAATCCTTTTATTCTTTTAAATATACTCTGCAGAGTATAAAAAAATGAATCTGTAACACTTTAAGATAATAACTTTGTATACATAAGGAGGAGATAAAGCTATGGCAAAAAGCAAATTACTAAGGATGGACAATGTCGGCATCGTTGTAGAATCACTCGATGATGCCATCTCTTTTTTCACTGAGATAGGCCTGAAGCTCGAAGGGCGAGCCACAATCGAAGGTGAATGGGCTGGTCGCGTTACCGGACTGGGCTCTCAGTGCGTAGAGATTGCTATGATGGTTACCCCTGATGGCCACAGCAGGCTCGAACTTTCGAGATTCCTCACCCCTCCTACTATCTCAGATCACCGAACTGCCCCTGTGAACGCCCTCGGCTACCTACGCGTCATGTTCGCTGTTGAAAACATTGACGAGATGGTATCCAGGCTCAGCAAGCATGGCGCTCAGCTCGTTGGCGAAGTGGTTCAGTACGAGAACTCGTATCGGCTCTGCTACATTCGCGGAATCGAGGGGCTTCTTATCGGGTTGGCAGAACAACTCGAAAATAAATGAGTAGTGCATGTTCCTTCTCAGCAGGGTTTGTTGGAGACGCCCCTGCGGGAACAATAATTGAATTTATTGAAATCGTCGCAGGCATTTATGGCGTACCAACCAAATACACAAGAATCTATAAATAGATGTTCATGACTATTAACCTATTTTACATTAGTGGCAAAGCCAGAGCCGGCGGGGAAAGTTTTCTCAGTCGATTCTTTATTTCTACTCATTCAACCCCTAACAATCACGCAGTTTTGAACCGTAACGGAATAAACAAACATAAAAGTGCGGAGTCAGCACTATAATCACTGACGGCATACCATGAGAAAAATTATTGTTTTATCATTTATTACATTAGATGGAATAATGCAAGCACCAGGTGGGCCCGAGGAAGATACATCAGGCGGTTTCAATTATGGTGGCTGGAGTGCACCATATGTTGACGAGGTTAGTACTAAGGCTATGCAAAAACAGATGGAGCCTACAGATATTCTTGTGGGTAGAAAAACATTTGAAATTTTTGCCGGTTTCTGGCCTAAGCATGCGGAGCATTGGCCAGGTATCAATGATGTCACAAAATACGTCATGTCCAACACCATGAAAAAGTCAGATTGGAAAAACTCAGTGTTCCTTACAAGCGTGGCAGACATCGAAAAGCTCAAAAACTCAGAAGGCTCTGACATCAAAGTTTGGGGCAGTGGCGAGCTTACTCAACTACTACTTAAGCATGATTTAGTGGACGAACTCTGGCTCAAAATTTACCCTGTGATCCTTGGTGAAGGAAAAAAATTATTTGACAAAGGCACTATTCCGGCAGCATTTACACTAACAGAGAGTTTGGTTACGCCAAAGGGAGTGATTATTGCCAACTACAAGCGGGCTGGAAAAGTTAAGACGGGCACTATGGGTGCTTAAGAGAATGGTTAAAGTCTTTTCCGGAGGACTTCACTCAAAAACCTTTAAAATAAGTTAGCAAGAGTCGCATATCATTAAAAATAATGCGTAAAGTGCACGTTTTGGAGCACTGCTAAAGAGGTCTTAGTTTAACTAAGACCTTTTCTGTTTTATACCCTCTTTTACTTCGAATTTATCTTACATCAAAGGAAGTTTCGCATTTCCCCTCTGCCATCACAAAAAAGCTTTCAAAATGAGGTTTTCCGGGTAACCTGGCCAGCTTTTTTAACAAAATCTGGCTGTATTCATCCATATCACTGATGATCACACGCATCAAAAAATCATAGGCACCCGACATATGGTAGCATTCCTTTACTTCCTTTAACTTTACCGCTTCTGTCATAAAACTTGTCAGGCTTTCTTCCGTATGCTCAATCAGCTTTGCCTGTACATACCCAATCAATCCATAACCAACCTTTTTAGCATCCAGAATTGCTGTAAACCGCTTGATATACCCGCCCTCAAACATATGCTGAATACGTACCTGCACCGGCGTTTCAGACAAGCCGACCTGTGCTCCTATTTTCTTACAGGATGTACGGCAATCTTGTTGCAAAATGTCCAGAATACCAATATCAAACTTGTCCAGTTTCTTTTTCATTTTAACATAGCTTAGTGTAAAAAGTACAGCTCATATTTATTATATAACCTGTGGGCCTAAGGTAAATATAAACGATTAAATAAAGCGAATATCATTCAAAACCTGATGAATATTTGCATAAATAAGCTAACAACATAGTGTATTGAAACTAGTAAAATACCTATAAAACAGCCTTTTAAAGAGTATGAAAAGGTGTTTTAACTAAAAAAATTACATTAAATAGGTTAAACACCTAAATAACACTAAATGTATAGGTAATAATCCTTAAATACTGAAACTTTGCAGCATAAAACAATCAATTATTCATACGATGTCAGCAATCCTTAAACATAACTTTGGTGCAGGCCCCTGTATCCTACCGCAAACTGTTTTGCAACGTGCTGCCGAAGCCGTAAAAAGATGGGATCCGGTAGGCTTATCTATCCTCGAAATTTCACATCGCTCGCCCGAATTTGAAAGTGTTGTTAAAGAAACAGAAATGCTGATTCGCGAACTGTTGAATGTTCCGGATGATTACAGCGTACTCTTCTTACAGGGTGGCGCCAGTATGCAGTTTTGCATGGTGCCCATGAATTTTTTGCAGGGCAGCAAAAAGGAAGCCGCCTATCTTGATGCCGGATATTTTGGCGTTAAAGCGATTAAAGAAGCTCAGCTTTTTGGAAAAGTGAACGTAATCGGGTCTAGTAAAGATGCCGGCTATACCCATCTTCCGGAGGATTACACAATACCTGAGGATGCCGCTTATTTCCATTACACCAGTAACAATACCATTGAAGGCACACAAATGTGGGGAGCGCTGAAATCACCCGTTCCTGTAGTTTGCGATATGTCATCGGATATTTTCAGCCGCGAGATAGATGTTAAAGATTTCGACTTAATTTATGCAGGCGCTCAAAAGAACACCGGCCCTGCAGGCCTGACCATCGTGATTGCAAAAAACCAATTCCTGGATAGTGTCAAACATCCGGTTCCGTCCATGCTGGATTACCGCATTTACCGGGACAATGGCTCAATGTATAATACACCGCCCGTATTCTCGATATATACCGCGATGCTCAACCTGCAATGGTTGAAGGAGAAAGGTGGCGTGAAAATCATAGCCAAGGAAAACCTTGCCAAAGCACAATTATTATACGATGAAATAGACCGTAATCCGCTGTTTAAGGGTACAGCCGCCCGCGAACACCGCTCGTTGATGAATGTAACCTTTCGCATGGAAAACCCGGCGGATGAGGCTAATTTCTTAACGTATGCGGCAAAATCAGGAATGGTTGGCATCAAAGGCTACCGCACGGTTGGTGGGTTCCGGGCATCGCTTTATAATGCCTTACCTTATGAAAGCGTAAAAGCTTTGGTTGGATGTATGCAGGCCTATGCGGAAACGGCTGTTCCATTTCAATCAACTTACTAAGCTAAACTATGGCCACTATCAAACCCTTCAGGGCAATACATCCCAATCCTTTTTACGCTGATCAGTTGGTCTTTACCAAGCCGCAGGCGGAATCTGTTGCGGGTAATGCTGAAATGCCTGAAGGTTTGCCACCACTGAAAACCCTACTCGAAACAGGAGCACGACTAAGGCCCGAAACCTCGGAGATGCAGTCATTAGCCTATAACGACATCAATAACACCTTAAAGCAGTTGCTGGAAAGTGAACGTTTATGGCTCGATGCAACCCCTTGTATTTATGTTTATGAAGTGGCACATCCACTTTACAAGCAAGTCGGAATTTGGGTGCAGACTGACCTCGAGGAACCTATCAAAACACATGAGCTCACCTTTGACGACAGCGTTCGCCGCATAAAAAATTACCGGGAACATACCGGCCTGGAAGGCAGCCCGATCCTACTAACCTATACGCCGAACGATGAGATTGATGCTATTATCGCAGCAAACAAACAGGGCTTTCCCGATGTGCGTTATGAGAGCGTTGCTGGCATTCATCAACTTTGGAAAATTGAAAAACCTGAAATACTGGAGCAATTAATTTCTGCATTTGCCGGCATTGAATCCGTATACCTGGCGGATGGCCACCATCGCAAGCATTCAGCACAATTGCTTTTGCAGGAACAGGCAAAAAACGGGAAACCGCTTTTTAATACCATTTCCGCACTTTATATGTCCACACAAGAGGTCAAAATCCGGAAATATAACCGCGTGGTTCTTCCTGATCTGCCTACTAGTAAGGAATGGCTATTCACTCAATTACTGCCTCATTTTTATATACAGGAATCGTTTAACAACACCCCTGTACAACCTTTTGAAGAACGAAAGATGGGAATGTATATACAAGACAACTGGTATCATTTAAGAGCTAAGCCAAACACCTATAGTTTAAATAACAATATCCTCGATGTATCCATTCTGCAGGATTTCATCTTATCGCGCTTATTTCATATCACCGACCCTGCTACTGACCAGCGCTTAAAACACACCGGCGGTGAAAAAGCTATGCCGGAAATGGAGCTACTTTTTCGGGAAAATCCGAATGCGATTGGCTTTACACTTTGCCCGATGACGGTTGATCAACTTTGCATAGCTGCTGATGCTGGCCTTAATCTCCCACCAAAATCAACCTGGATCGATCCAAAAATACCTTACGGCTTATTACTATATAAACATGAATAGTACAATGAAGAAACAAATTATACTGGTTATCGGTGCTGCCGGGCAGATCGGTACAGAACTCACCATAGCTCTTCGACAGGAATATGGACGCGAAAATGTGATTGCTGCGGATAAAACCATTAAACCCGGTTCTGATGATATCGAACTGGATGTGCTTGATGCAACAAAATTAAGGCAGGTAATTCAGGATCTGGAGGTTACCCAGGTTTACTTATTAGCCGCGATGTTATCAGCCACAGGCGAACAGCATCCGGGTATGGCCTGGAAACTCAATGTACAGAGCCTGCTTTCTGTATTGGAAATCGCCAAAGATTTCCAGCTGGATAAAATATTCTGGCCAAGCAGCATTGCTATATTCGGCCCAAGCTCACCGAAATACAACTGCCCTCAGAATACCCGAATAGAACCCAATACTGTTTACGGGATTAGCAAAAGAGCTGGTGAATACTGGTGCCAGTACTACTTTGATAAGTTTGGCGTAGATGTACGCAGCCTGCGTTATCCCGGCTTAATCTCCTACAGCACCCCACCGGGCGGAGGTACAACAGATTATGCCATTGATATTTTTCACAAGGCACTGGAAACTGGGCATTACACCTGCTTTCTTACTGAAGATAATTGCTTACCCATGATGTATATGCCTGATGCTATCCGGGCGACGATGGAACTAATGCATGCACCAAAGGAAAATATCAACATCCGCACCTCATACAACCTTGCCGGGATGAGTTTCGCCCCTTGCGACCTGGCCGCGGCGATTAAAACGCATCTACCGGAATTCCAGATAACTTATGAACCTGATTACCGGAATGAAATTGCCAATAGCTGGCCCGCCAGCATCAAAGATGAACAGGCACGGAAGGACTGGGGATGGCAACCGCAATTCGACCTAAAAAAGATGACGGCAGATATGCTGCTAAATATAGGCGAAAGCAAAGGAATTGAAACGGAGTATATTGAGGCATAAGGAATTTACAAATTATCCAATCGTATAGTACCGTCCGTTTTTTATGACCAGAACCCTTTTACCATAATTTGATCAGGGAGATACCCCAGCTGCCTTAAAGACCGACGCAGCTGGCTAACCAGTGTATTGTTACCGGCCAGGTAGAAATAGGTATGCGCGCTGCAAAAGCCTTGTAGCTTTACCCAACTGATCAGGCTGTCCACGCCGTATTCATCTTCGCGGGCAAGGGGTTCCAGTGGCGACCTAAAATACTGGAGAAATTCGTCCCGGTGACCTTCATTACCTATGGCGATAGCACCGATAAAACGGGTAACGGGGTGCACCAATTGCTGCAGGCCGAGCAAATGCCCCATACTACTTTCATCGCCCAATCCAACAATCAACGCGGTTGGGTTCGGTGCATGGCGGGTCATTTCAATCTTCAAGTAATTCACTATATCATTTTTTCGTAGTTCTCTGGCCCAATCGCTACCCGGGCCGAAATGTGCAGCATCAATCAGCAATGTGCAGGTGTGTGTTTCTGCATCCCAGCCAGTCGGGGTATAATCCCGGAAAGTAAGGTCGCTAACCCTGAATTTAACAGCAGGCACTTCTGCCCATTGCTGCATATCAGCTTCAGGCAAATGAAGGTCGATCTCTATCATCGTAGCGGATTTCCAATACCGAACTTCCAGTACACGTCCTGATTTTAATAAAGCCGGTTCGATCAGTCTACCGGCGCGTTTTTTTATATTTTGTAAAAATGATGTTTCCATAGAGGTTGTGTTTACCCGTTTAGACGATTGAGGAGCAAAAACATTTTAAGCAATTACTTTTTTTACATTCAAGCCCATATGTGGATATTCCGGGGGGCATTTCATACCAAAGTCAATCATCATAATTCATAGTCAGAAATCCATCTAATCATCATTTCATAAACGAACAATTGATGTTCGCTTATGATACAGCCAATGGTTATAAAATATATCAATTCACTCACAATCAAATACTTACTATTTTGGCTTATATTTTGGCATGATTAAAACTTTATTAGTTATATTTATTTCAACTCGGTTATCATGATAAAAAACTATTTAAAGATCGCCTGGCGCAATATTTTAAATAACAAGGTTTATAGCCTCCTGAATATTCTTGGCCTTGCAGCCGGGATGGCTGTGGCGCTGGTTATTGGCTTGTGGGTACAATACCAATATTCTTATGACCGGAATTTACCGGAATATAAACAATTGTACCAGGTATGGCGAAACTTTAACAGTAATGGCGAAACCCTCACTTTTAGCAGCACATCCCTAAAATTGGCGGACGCCCTGCGAAACAACATCCCCGAAATTGAAAATGTAGCCGAATCAGATTGGATGGGATCACATGGGTTAAAAGTTGATAACCGCAAATTCTATCTGCCGGGAGCGCAAATTGGAAGCGCGTTTTTGACAATGTTTCAATATCCTTTTATTGAGGGAAATGCAAAAACGGCACTGCAAGACCCCTATTCTATCGTGTTGACTGAATCAACCGCGAAAGCTTTATTTGGCAACGACAATCCCCTGGATAAAACGGTAAGGGTAGATGACCAGCACGACTTAAAGGTAACGGGTGTACTTAAAGACCTTCCTGCAAATTCGTCTTTTCAGTTTAAATATGTTATCCCCTTCAGTTATTTCGAACAAACCCATAGCTCTGTAAAGATGTCGCGGACTGAAGGTTTCGGGGCTAATGGTTATCAGTTGTTTGTTAAATTAAAACCAGGGATAAGTTATGCACAGGTTGAGCCTAAAATTATAGATATTGAAAAAAGCGAACCTGAAAGTGTTAACGCCCGTAACTCAAAAGTTATCCTGCACCCCCTAAAAGACTGGCATTTATATAATCAATTTAAAAATGGCGTAGCCAGTGGCGGTTTTATTGATTATGTACATACTTTCACCATTATAGGCTTGCTGGTGCTGGTTATCGCCTGCATTAATTTTATCAACCTGTCAACCGCCCGGTCTGAGAAACGTGCCAAGGAGGTAGGAGTACGTAAAGCAATCGGATCTTTACGGAAGGATCTTATCTACCAATTCCTGATAGAATCGACTTTGGTGACCTTTATCTCGTTTTTATGCTGCATCCTGATGGTAATTTTAGTATTGCCGTTGTTTAATAGTCTTACCAGTACATCTATAGCTATTCCGTTCGGGAGTATTACTTTTTGGCTTGCCATGGTTGGCTGCGTGTTACTGGTGGCATTGTTAGCAGGCGGAAAACCGGCTTTTTATCTTTCATCATTCAACCCGGTAAAAGTTTTAAAAGGTTCTATAACCGGTGGAAAATCTAAGTCGTTATCCCGCCAAATATTGGTGGTTACGCAGTTCAGTTGTTCTATTGCTTTGATTATTAGCACCGTGATTATTTACCAGCAAGTGAGGTTTGCCAAGGATAGGCCAACCGGTTATAGTATTGATCGCCTGATGGCAACAGATATGAATAGTGACCTTGACCATAATTATACTGCGCTAAAAAATGAATTGTTGCAAAGTGGCCTTGTGCAATCAATGACAACTGCCACCACCCCTGCTACAGATGTTAATTCCCATGGTGACATTGATCAATGGCCCGGCAAGTTGCCCGGCGAAACCGTAGAGATGGGTTATATAGGTATATCGGACGACTATTTTAAAACACTAGGTATGAAGCTTATTGCCGGCAGGGATTTTATTAACGGTGCAAAATCGGATACCAGCAACGTTATATTGAACGAAGCGGCAGTAAAGCGCCTGCGTTTAAAAGACCCGGTCAACCAAATAATGACTATTGGGAAACAGCAAGTCAGAATTGTTGGTGTGGTGAAGGATGCTTTGATGATCTCGCCATTTGCTCCGGCTGATCCATCATTGTTTTATCCATCCACAGGTGATAATATGATCTACCGGCTGTCGCCTAATATACCGACACATGAAGCCATTGAAAAAGTGACCGCAATATTTAACAAGTATGACCCGGGTTTTCCTTATGGTTATCGATTTGTGGACGAGGATTATAACAGCAAATTCCAGCTCGAAGTGCTAATTGGCAAGCTATCCGGTATATTTGCCGGCTTGGCCATCTTTATTTCCTGCCTGGGTTTATTTGGCCTTGCTGCTTACGTAGCGGAACAGCGTACCAAGGAAATAGGCATCCGCAAAGTACTGGGCGCTACCATAGCACAGGTATGGCTATTGCTTTCAAGGGACTTTATCGTACTTGTTGTAATCAGTTGCCTGATTGCCTCACCTATAGCTTATTACTTTTTACAAAACTGGCTACTTAAATATGA
>Ga0206835_1051_pt1 | contig 45652 bp, 39 predicted proteins | sample Alteio_BWOrgCont_31_FD_152853 | JGI IMG/M metagenome (GOLD analysis project Ga0206835, IMG submission 152853) | Enriched cells from forest soil in Barre Woods Harvard Forest LTER site, Petersham, Massachusetts, United States -... | ecosystem: Environmental > Terrestrial > Soil > Temperate forest >...
GGCTACTTTCGGAGGACGCTTCGACGATTACGCCTTTGGAATTGCAATCGACGGGCAAGGAAACCCGTCTCAGACAACTGGGTTTTGGGGCGGATTTGTTGCAAAGCTGGACGGAAAAAGTCTGCGGATTCAGTACGCCACGTTTTTGGGAGGACGAGGCACGACTTATGTGACCGGAATCGCTGTGGACGGAAATGACTCGACCTATGTCACAGGCTATACAAACGCTACCAATTTTCCAGTCACCCCCGACGCCGTTCAACAGCGTTTAGCGGGAGGATTTGATGCGTTTGTGACTAAACTGGATCCCGCAGGACAACGGTTGGTTTACTCCACGTATCTTGGAGGGGAAAAGGATGATAAGTCTCGCGCGATAGCAGTTGATCACAGTGGCACGGCCTGCGTTGCAGGTCAAACCTTCTCTTTAAAATTCGACGAAATCAGAGACTCGACCAGCCCTCTTCGACCAGCGGGTTTCGTGGCTTGTCTGGATCCGCTCGGATCACATGTCACCCACTCCGCACTCTTCTCCGAGAATCTAGATGATGTCTACGCCATTGCATTGAGTCCTTCGAGTATTTGGGTTTCAGGTCTCGTCAACGCTACTGTCCCGGCATCGAATGCGACCGTGGTCGAACTGCCTATCCGCTAAGGGTTGAGCCAGAACACGCAAAATTGGAAATCGTCAACCAATTTGGCTTGATTCGCCAAGCGAGGTTTTGTGCCCGACGGAGGATCAGTAGGAACTCCGAATTCGGTAGTGCCGCGTTGAACTCGAATCATGAAATAAAAGAGCGGCAAATGCTCGTTCTGTTGAGCTCCGAGGGTGATAGGAATTTGAAGCTCGTTCCACGAGGCGTCGTGGGTCAGCCAGCTTGAAGCTGCGCCATTGATCGTAAATCCATAGGTATCGGTATAGATCAGAGGATCCCAACCGCGGGAGGCATCGTGACAATAGCCGAATGATGTAACTGCTGATGGACTTCCGTTTATCGTGAACAGCTGGTCGATGTTAAACGGGCCCCCATAATCAGGTCGAACCTGTAAGGCAGAAATCCAGACCAGGTCACCGTCCTGAAAGTTGTTCGTTGAATCCATCCATTTAGCGTGCAGTATGGCCGAAGTACCGGGAGCAAAGAGGCTCCATGGAGGGCTCTTTGCTTGCCCGGCCACAGTATTTGTTGTGAGAAACATATCGAAGATCTGCGTAGGTTGGGTGACAACGCGTCCTGATGGGTTCTCCGAATCGAAATATAAAATGTCCTCGGTGGTCTGATTTGGCGTGCTTGAAAGAGAGCCGCTACGAGCCCAATTTCGTAAAGAATCCTTAACGGCGCTTCGGTAACAGAGTGCTGCCCAGCGAACAGGCAGATCCCCATTTGTATGCGCATTCTTCCAGGCGTTGATAAATGACTGGCCGGCAGCGCTGTTCGCGAGAAATGTCCTATTTATGTCGGCACTTGTTGATGCAGCAGGCGCCGTGTTGCGGTAGGTCAAGATGCAATGTACTGGATTCGCGCCTCGCATGGCCTGAGACCAGAAAAACTGCTGCGGTCGGCCTGCTAACTGCCGGCAGGCGGAGAAGATTACGAGTTTAGTATTTGGATTGTTCCACATTGGATTAGCGGTAAAACTCCATGAAGTGCCAGTGTCTGTAATCGGCCGCGAACAGGCGATCAAAAGCGCACTATTGCTGAACATAAATCCCGGAATGCCATGGCCGCTAAATGCCAGTATGTGGGGTAGCTCGGATAGCGCATTGTGATGCATCGGGCTGAAGAATGTATTAGGAAATTCCGCTCTTGCGCGAAAGAAGAGCGGGAAGGTGAACGTCTCGCCAGTGGGACCGGCGGGCTCATAAACACGAGGCTTACCCTTGAAGACGGTAGAACAGAACTCCTCGGACGCTGGACTCGAGTTGAGCAGATTTTCGCTGCGAAACCTCTGCTCCAGGCCATTTCCAAGAGCGAAGCTATCTACGGGATCGGTGCCATCCCACAGAAGGTACTTGATCGGCACCGGCGGTTTGACCGGCAGGGCTCCTTTTGTCATTGATATCCTCGAAGCTTCACTAAGAAATCTCCAATGCGATGACTATGTTCTTTTTTCTTCCGGTCCGGCGCTGGGATTGTCTGGGGAAATATCAATGTGCTCGTCGAGAGCCCGGCCATAGATCTCTTGGAGTTTGACTTTTGTTGCATCATCTACCTGTCCGGTAATATCGAGCGCGTGCTGCGACTGAAAGGCCCTGACCTTTAGAGCCAGGTCCTGGATCTCTATTGAGTACCCGAGGTTGTGCAACCGTTGATTAAGTCCGTCAGGTGAATCGAGGTCGGACGGGTTCGCGAATACATCCATCTGATAGTTAAAATCTTCCGGTCCCCGGGGGGCGTCGTTGAGTGGATCCCATACAATCCGAATCCGCTCAGCAATGGGACTGGCCGCCACGTTTACAAATCCTTCCCCGTCGGTTTTTCCGGTCACCTGTTGCCCGCCACATGTAAGTTGAAACGGTACGGCTGGCATCTTTCGGCCACGATAATTGTGGAGACGAATACGGAAAAATCCAGTTGCTGTTTCGCATGGCGACGTGCGTGTCAAACGGTCAAAAAAACGGCAGCCAAAAGTATCCTTCATCTGCTCGAATGTCCGATCGATACCCGGCAAGTGAGTGCTCCTTCGCTTCTCACCGTCTGACCAGAAGCGCTTGATGCAGCCGCCCACTCCCTCATGCACTCGCGGGCATGGCCACTTATTTGGATCAATACGGCTTCCCCTGCGAAACATAAGCACGAGAACGCGTCGGTTAGGTGCGTTCTGGGTATTGCGATCGTCCAGGAGCGCCGAATTGTTTTGCCGGGCAGCGGTATCGAATTTTGCCTGTTTCTTCGCAGAGAAGATGAGTAATGGATTGAACTCACTACAGCCTTGAACATCGCCCTTGTATTCGCTATCTGCGCCTTGGGCCAGAAAATCTTTTCTGCTCAAGTTCAGCTCCGAAGGGCATAACTTTTGCATGTAAGAACGAAAAAGAACAGCATCTGCCGTACCGCTTGGCAAACCACTGAGTGCCTGCATCGTCTGTCGCTGTTCGATTCCCCAGTGCTCCGTTGCGGATATTTGCTGCCAGAGGCTCACGGCTGAATTTGGATTGCTATTGACGATCAGCAAAGCGTAGACCGCCATAGCCCGTCGCCCGCTAAGCGCCTTGTTATAGTCATCGTTGCCAACAGGATCAGCGTGACCGAAGACAGACAGGGGACACTCTGGATGAGATTTCACGAGGTCCAGAAGGTGAGCTAATTCGGCGCGGATGTCATTTGGAGGGTCTGCAGAATCGCTGGAAGATTCAGATGTAACAAAAGAGGAATCGAACGCGAAACGGATGTCATCAACACGCCAACACGCAATGGGAATCAGGCGAAGGTGAGCAGTATTGAACTGGTCCGTAGTAGTTGGCCCCACGACAAATTGGAAAGGATCGACAGAGGGGTGTTCACCGGCCATGCCGCCAGCGGAGACATTCCGCGCACCGTTTTGGCGATCGTTGTTCATTGGTGTGCAACCTCCTTCCCCTGAGTATCTACCCGATTTATGTCTATAAGTAGCTTTTTGAAATCAGCATATATAGATCACCTCAGGGGAGCCGATGGCCGGAGGGCAGGGTTTTTGCGATGTCCTCGACTGCTCGCTGTAGTGGACACCGATGAAGCGCGAGTTGTTCTCGCACAGATGAACGATGCGCTACATCGTGGATATCCGAGAGTTCCCTCGGCCGGATACTGTTCCACAATTTTGGGGTTGGCCATGCCGATTCCCCAGCCCTCAATGACTAGGATTGCATCGTCGTCATTAGCAAACACCTTGAGAACGGCACCTGATTCCAGCTTCTCGTCAGACGACGACGTGGCGATAACCGCCGCACCCGCCATCTTCGCGATCTGCAGCGCCGCGATGGAAACGCCGCCGGTACCCAGCACCAAGACGTTGTCACCGGTTTTGATTTGCCCGTCGCCGACCAGCGCCCGCCAGGCGGTGACGCCGACGGTGGTAATGGTTGCGGCCTCGGCGTGGCTCCAACCGCGTGGCGCGCGGGTAAAAGCCGTCGCTGCCCGTACCGAAAAGTGCGCGGCGAAGCCGTCGATGCCATCACCTGGCGTGTCGGCGAGGTCGCCCACTGGTCCACTGGGTGGCCCATCCTGCCATTGAGGGAAGAAGCAGGAAACGACATGGTCGCCTGGCCGGAACTCCGCAACCCCTTCACCCACCGCTTCGACCACGCCGGCGCCGTCCGACATCAATACCCGACGGTCAGCGGTCGGGAGACCGCCATTGGCGACTAACAGGTCATGGTAGTTGAGCGAGCTCGCGTGGAGCGCGATCCGGATCTGGGCTGGCCAGGGTCCGGGATGTCGTGGACCTCGATCCGATCCAAGCCGCCAGGCGCACGAAGGACTGCAGCTTTCATTACGACCTCCCTTTGCGTGCCGCGACGACCAGACCGTCTAGCCAATCCTGATGGCCGTTGATCATCGCGTTGGGCTTCGTCCTGGCAAGTTCCTGGGCTGGCTTGCCCTTCTGGGATTCCTGCGTGAGGATGCGCACTCGCCCGCTTGGGAGATCCTCGATCAGCCAAGCGTAGTAGACGTCGAAGCGTGTATCGCCTTCGCCGCCCCAGCCGTGCCAGCCAACGCGACCAGGCTTGCCTTCGGCCGGTGGGACATACTCCAAAACCTGCGCTTCCACTGGAAAACCGAAGGTCTCGAAGTAGAAACGCGCTCCGCTCTCCAGCTCTGGCCCCTGCCGTCGTGAAAACGAATGTTCGCTGAGTTCGAATAGTAGGTCGGCCAGACTGGGCTCTGAGCGTACTTAGCGCTTGCGTTACAAAACAGACCAAGGACCTGCGTTACAGCTAAGGGGAACCCTCAGTCCATGATCATGCTTGGCTCGCAACCTCCGAGTTTGATCTAAACTTTCTTTATGAGAAATCGGACACCGTATATTGCAAACACTCGAGGAATTACGGTGAGCGTTGAGCCAACTTACCTTGAGACGAGATCATCTCCTGACAGCTCGCAGTATTTTTGGGCTTATCGAGTGATCATCGAGAATCAGGGACGGGAAACCGTGCATCTGCTGAGCCGTCACTGGATGATCACGAATGCGCGTGGCGAATTGACCGAGGTCAAGGGACCAGGCGTTGTCGGGGAACAACCGGTCCTAAAGCCGGGAGAGCGCTTTGAATATATGAGTGGCGCGCCTCTTAACACGCCGTCCGGGATGATGGGCGGGGCCTACCAGATGGAGAGTGAGGGCGGTGAGCGTTTTGATATTGAGATACCGACGTTCTCGCTGGATCGTCCGAATCAGGGCCTATTTCTGAATTGAGAGAAATAGAGATCTTGGCTTCGCGCGACTCAGCATCGCTGGCCCAAGGTCGCCTGAATTTGGTTTGTTGCTCGGCAGCTTGTTTCTAGGGCAACGCTCCAATAGTTTCGTGATCTATGTCATTCAGCGCTGAATCGCCACGCACTCGTTCAGATGATCTCGATAAGCGCTAGCCGCCACCGGGTATCGACAGTTTTCGAATTGGCTCAACATCGCCGCCCGTCAGTTCTGTAACCAATTCAAAGAGTTCCTCAGAGTGTATCGGCTCAGGTAGCAATTCAAATTCGTAGCCTCGTGTCTTCGCGCGCGCAAACGGTTCATTCACCCAAGTACCCGAGCCGCCGGGGCAGAGCAGGATGCTCGGCGATCATGTGAAAGCCGGCCAGCCGCTGGCCCTGCTTGGCAACTCGGGCAATTCCGATGCGCCCCACCTGCACTTTCAGTTGACAGACGGCAACTCGCCGACGGTTTCGGAGGGTATACCCTACGAGTTCGAGAGATTCACGCAGCTGGGGATATTGGACGACGAAGAGGCGGTGCTGGACCATGGACAGTCCTGGCAGCCGAAGTCTCAGGAGAATCCGGTTATTCGTCGGGCAGAGTTTCCCATCAACGAAGCAGTCGTAAGTTTCCGATGAGCTTGGTTTGCGGATAGGTCCATCAATTCCGACTACCTCTCCCCGCAAAGTCGGGTTTTCGGCACCGGGCTAGATAAGTAACGAGACACGCTTGGCGGAAGTATTTCTCTCTTTTCGAAGGTTCAATAAGCGCATCGCCCTGATGGCACCAGCCGAAAATTACCTCCGGTTTGACCATGATTCGACCAGAACCTCGATCAGCCGCCCTCGGCTTTGGGTGCAGACTCCGGGCTACAATCGTGACGAGTCCGTTGCCGCACGCACTAAAAGCATCGAAAAATTACAAGAAGTTAGAGGGACATGATGAGCGCACTTGGACAGACATTGCGAATTGCCCTTCGCCAGCTTTGGAAGGCGCCCGGGTTCACCTTGACCGTGGTGCTGACACTGGCTCTGGGAATCGGTGCGACGACGGCAGTTTTCTCGCTGATTGAGGGTGTTCTGCTAAGGCCGCTGCCGTTTCGCGATTCGGGACGTCTGATGCTGATCGGGGATCACCTCGGTGGACGAAACGGCATCGTCGTGACAGCGCGCGAGATCGAGACGTATACCGCGGCGACGACGGCGTTTGCATCGATAGGCGGATATACCGGCAAAGACTATGAAACGCCCGGAGGCGAGGGCAATACTCCCGACGAAATTTCGGGAATGCGGCTGACCGCGGGAGTCTTTCCGACGCTCGGAGTGGAGCCGTTGCTGGGCCGGGTGTTCACGCGTGAAGAAGAAAATGGGAACAGGATGGTGGCAATCATCAGCTATGCGACCTGGCTGAACCGGTTTCATCGCGACGCCGCGATGCTGGGAAGAACCATTGACCTGGACAACCGGCCATATACAGTGATCGGGGTGATGCCGCGGGACTTCGAGTTCCCGGTGCAGGTAGGACGGCTGAACCACACCGAATTGTGGGTTCCGATGAGCCTGACCCGGGAGGAACTGGCGCAGGCGCATGAGGGGGTCTGGGCCTACCAGATGGTAGCGCGGTTGAAGGAGGGAACTACCGTACAGCAGGCCGCGTCGGATGTAGATCGCATAGCGCAGGTGATCTCGCGGAACTTTCCGCCGAGCATGGCGGCAATCAGGATTCGTGGGGACGCTCTTCCTTTGAGGGAACGCGTCGCAGGCAATGTGCGGCCAATGTTGAACGCGCTACTGGGAGCCGTGGGGATTGTGCTCTTGATGGCCTGCGTCAATGTCGCGGGATTGTTACTCGTGCGGGCAATCCGGCGGAGGCGCGAGTATGCGCTCCGGCTGGCGCTCGGCGCCGGGTCAGGAAGGATACTGCGCGAATCGGTCGTGGAAGGGACGGTCCTGAGCATAGCGGGAGGTTTGATTGGGCTCGCGCTCGCTACAGGTATTGTGCGCGTCGCGCTGCATCTTCTGCCTGAGTCGATGCCTCGGATCGATGAGATTGCAATCAACGGAACAGTTGTGGGATTTGCGCTTCTGTTGGCTTTGGTGACGGGATTGCTCTGCAGCCTGGCTCCAGCCTTTGCAGCGACGCGCACCGGCGTGATGGAGAGCCTGAAGCAGAGTTCCCTGAGCACGACCGGTGCGGGGAGCCACGCGCGATTGCGGTCGGCCCTGGTGGTCGTGGAGATCGCAATTGCGTTGGTGCTGCTGACCTCTTCCGGAGCGTTTCTGCGCAGCTTCGAGAAGATGCGCTCAGTCGACCCGGGCTTTCAACCGGAACATGTGCTGGTGGCTTGGTATCAGCTGCCAATGACGCGGTACTCGACGTTCGCTTCGGCGGAACTTTTTCGTCATGCGGTGGTGGAGAGGCTGGAAGGCAAGTCCCGCATTGCGGCGGCAGGGCTCACGAACAGCCTGCCGGCATCGGGTTTCTCAGGGCAGGCTGCATACACCATCGAAGGCGCACCGATAGCGAGTTGGAAGCTCATTTTCGCAACCTTTGGGACGGTATCCGGCGATTACTTTCGCGCAATGGGAATTCCGTTGCTGGATGGAAGGTATTTCACACGCGACGACCGCGCGAACACGCCGCTGGTGGTAATTGTGAACACGTCAATGGCGAAGCATAGTTGGCCGGGACAGAGGGCGATCGGCAAGCGGATGCATGTGGGGAATCCAAGGAAGGGGTACCCATGGGCGACGGTAGTGGGAGTAATAGCCGACACCAAGCTTGGTGCGCGGGATGAGCCGAGCGGGGAGCAATGGTATGCGCCGGATGAGCAACCCGCGACGCTCTTCGGGAGCGATGTCGCGGAGGCACTGCAGCAACCTGCCGATGGCTATATCGTGGTGCGGTCTGCGCTCCCGCCGGAGCAGATGATCGGCACATTGCGAGCGACTGTGGCAGAGATCGATCCGTCATTGGCGCTCACGGACGTGAAATCGATGGGAGAGGTGATGGCGAATGTGGAGGCGCCAAGGCGGTTCAACACGGACCTGATCACGATCTTCGCCGTCGGAGGACTGCTGCTGGCGATTACCGGAATTTATGCGGTTGTGGCATTCTCGGTGTCCCAGCGCACGCAGGAGATTGCGATTCGCATGGCGGTAGGCGCGCAACGTGCCGGGATTGCACGGCTGGTCCTGCTGTCGGGAGCTAAGCTGGCGATGCTGGGGTGCGGGCTGGGTGTAATTGGATCAGTGGCCGTGTCGCGGATAATAAGCGCATTTCTCTTCGGGGTGAGTGCGACGGATCCGCTCATCTACGCGGGAAGTGTAGCCCTGATGCTGTTCGTGGCGCTGCTGGCGTCAGCACAGCCGGCGATACGGGCCGCGTCGGCCGATCCTGCCGATGCGTTGCGAACAACCTAGACAGATGCGATTCATCATCGCTTCAACCAACCTCCGGTTGGCCGCCTGCTCGGAATTTAGCCGTTCTATGAGTCATCGCCAACGCACTTTTCGAGGTCACAGTTCCTGTAGCAGGTCTATTTGTGCATGCTGGCGGCGTGGAGGCCGCTCATATGCGCAAAAGGAACAGGCGGCCACCGTGCCGCAAGATCGTTCTGAAGCTCCCAGACCTGGACCACGCTAAATCCGCCGTACTCAACAGTCTTAGCTCTCCTCATTCAAGGAGAAACGACAAGTTTGCAATGGAGCAGTTCATCACCTGGTATTGTTCTGAGCCGCGACTCGCCTTGAACCGGACCGCCTGACGACCGCCTCGCCTATGCCTGTGGTGCTTCCGGTGACTAGCTCTCTTTTTCCTTTTAGTGCCAAATCCATGTAGGTTTTCCTTTTCCGTGTTATTTTTTTCTGTTCGGCGCCTAGATCAGGCCGCCATTTGCCCGGACATTTTGTCCGTTCACCCAACCGGCATCACTTGACAGCAACCAGGAGACGACCCGCGCGATATCGGCAGGCGTTCCCAGCCTGGAGAGAGCAGCCATTTTGGCCATCCTCTGCCGGTCTTCCTCGCTTTTTCCCTCGTTGAAGAGCTCCGTGTCGGTAGGCCCCGGCGAGACAACGTTGACGCGAATGCTGCGAGCACCCATCTCCTTTGCGAAGATGTGACTCATCTGCTCAACGGCGCCCTTGGTGGCCACGTATGTTGCATATGTCGGCAGCATTAAAGCCGTTGTAGAAGAAGAAAGATTCACGATGGAGCCACCCTCCTGCAGTCGCCTTGCAGCGAGTTTGCAGGTGAGAAAGGTGCCTTTGACGTTGACAGCAAACAGGGAGTCGAATTCTTCCTCGGTCACATCGGCGAGCGGCTTATAGAGAATCGCTCCCGCATTGTTGACCAGATAATCGACTGGACCAAGTTCCGCCTCCGCGACTGAAAAGAGGCGCTCCGCACCTGCTGCGGTGCGGACATCCGCTTGTACCGCCAGAGCCTTTCCACCATCGCGAAGGATTGCGGCGACAACGTCATTAGCCGCTGCTTTGCCACTGTTGTAGTTGACTACGACTTTCGCCGATTCGCTGGCGAGTTCAGATGCGATGGCCGCTCCAATGCCTCGTGCCGATCCGGTGACGATAGCCACCTTTCCTGCATGTGTGTTGCTCATTTTGCCCTCCACGGATAAGACGCGCGGACCATCAATGCGAATCATGCATAGTTATAATGATTATGTATGCAGAAACAGAATCTTCGCGGACTCGACTTAAACCTTCTCGTACCGTTGCAGGCGCTGCTTGAAGAACGCAGTGTGACAAGGGCGGCGATGCGAGTGCATCTGAGCCAGCCGGCCATGAGCCGCGCGTTCGAGCGGCTGCGCGAGGCATTTTCCGACGACCTCCTCATCCGATCCGGCAAGAAGTATGCCCTGACACCCCGAGCGGCTGCGCTGCTTGAGGAATTGACTCTGCTGCTGCCGAATGTGGAGAGCCTGTGGCAAAGGAAGCCCTTCAGCCCCGCTACCGCAACTGGATCTCTGAAGCTAGCCATGACCGACCAAATGACGATTCTTCTCTTACCCGAATTGGTCGCAACGCTGTTCCGGGAAGCGCCAAACGTCGATCTACAGATCGTGTCGTGGCAGGAGTCCTCGTTTCGCGATTTGGCCGCCGGGCAGCTGGACCTCGTAGTAAGCCCACTTACTGCTCCGTTTCCACTTGTCGTTGAGAGACTGCTTCCGGAGAGATTCGTCTGCCTCGTATCACGCAGTCATCCACACAGGAAGAAGTCATTCTCCCTAACGGAATATCTGGCCGAAAAGCACATCGTTCTGGAGGTGCAACCTGGACAGCAAACATTGGTGGATCGGCCCATGTCTGAGCTCGGAAAACGCCGCAAGGCTGCCTTGCGTCTGCCCTTCTTCGTCCCCGCCCTAGAGGCTCTCGAAAAAACGTTGCTCGTTCTTACGATTCCCGAACGCTTAGCCATCAGAAAAATGGATCCGCGGAAGACGCGACTGGTGGAAGCTCCCAAAGAGATTCCGCCGTACTATCAGACGATGAGTTGGTCAGACCGGCTCAATACCGATCCGCTCCACTCCTGGTTTCGAGATTGTCTTCGCGCGGTTTGTAAGCGGATAACTTGATTGCTAAAGGCAAGATATCTCCCCCGATTACGGTTGCCGCAGTGTAAAGTAAGCAGCTCAATTCCTCTGCTTGACGACCGGCAGGTAGCTGTCGCGAAAGAGGCAAACTCAGCTTTTGCCGCCAGAGCTTGCCTGCGGCTCACGGGCGGAACTCCTGCATCAGTATGTAAGTTGCGGCGGTCGGCAACAAGCGGAACGGTTGGCCCAGAACCGGCTGCGACTGTTGGGCTCGGCGATCCACTTTGTCGTATAGTGCCATCTCGGACAAGTAACATCCTCCTACGGTCAATGAGCGCATAATCGCCAAAGCACTTTTCGAGGCAGAGTTCATACGGCAGGCCTATTTTGTGCAGGCCAGCGGCGTGGAGGCCGCTCTTATGCACAAAAGGAACAAAAGACCACTCTGCCGCAGAATCATTCTTAAGCTCCCAGATCTCGATCAGGCAAAATCCGCGGTACTCAACAGCCTCAGCTCTCCCCATTCAAGGAGAAACTACAAGTTCGCAATGGAGCAGTTCATCAGTTGGTATTGCTCCGAGCCTCGACTTGCCTTGAGCCGTGCCGTCGTCCAGCGATTTCGCCTTTACCCGGAATCTCTGGGCTTAGCAGCTGGGACTGTCAATCAACGCCTTGCGGCAGTCAGGCGACTGGCGTATGAAGCTGCAGATTCTGGCCTGCTCAGTCCGGAGCTCGCTGCAGGCATTCGCCGGGTCAAAGGCGCAAAACAGCTTGGAGCGCGCACAGGAAACTGGCTGACCGAGGATCAAGCACGGCTTCTGCTGGAGAAAGCCGACGGCGACGACCTGCGCAGTGTCCGTGACCTCGCGATGATTTCCGTGCTCTTGGGCTGCGGATTGCGCCGGGCCGAGCTGTCTGCACTTGCTATTGGGGATCTGCAGATCAGGCAAGGACATTGGGCCATCGTGGACCTGGTTGGCAAAGGCGGTCATGTTCGTACGGTTCCTGTGCCTGCTTGGGTCAAGCAAGCGATCGACCGATGGAGAGATTTAGCAAGGGTAGTCGCGGGCCGAATCTTCCGTGCGGTGAGCCGCCATGGGACGCCTTGGGGTAAGGGGATCTCCGAGAATGTCATTTGGTATGTCGTTCGAAGGTGCGCTGAGCGGATTCAACTGGACCATTTCGCTCCACACGATCTCCGGCGAACCTGCGCAAAACTCTGCCATATCAATGGCGGGGAATTGGAACAGATTCAGTTCCTCCTTGGTCATGTTTCCGTCTTGACGACCGAGCGATATCTGGGCTGCAAGCAGAATCTGGAGGAGCCTGTAAACGACCGCTTCGGTTGCCTCTTTGCTCGGACAAACGTGGATTTACGGTAAGACCTGTTGTCGCTAGTTCAGGACGCTGTCACTCATGAAAGGGTATACGCTGAAACATCAAGAGAAGGCGATAGCAAGGCGCTATGATCGCCACGGAACCAGACCGTTTGCACGAGGCGCATGCACTCTATGAAGACCGCCAAACAGGTCCCGCAAGCCGATGCACCGAGCGAAGAGCAACTTGCTGCTTTTATCGACAAATTTGACGCGAAGAATGCAGCGTTGATTTGGTCAGTGCGCAAACTATTGCAGAAGCACCTACCCACAGCGAATGAGCTGGTGTACGACAATTACAACTTCTTCGTGATTGGATACTGCTCCACAGAACGACCATCCGATTGCATACTCTCTATCGCTGCAGGAGCAAACGGAGTTGGGCTGTCCTTCTACCATGGAGCCACGCATAAGCTACTCCTTGGCAGCGGCGGCCAAAATCGCTTTGTCAGGATCGAATCGGTGGCAACGTTAGCTCGACCCGAGGTCGACGAACTTATCGCCGCTGCCATCACACAGGCGGAAAGCCCGTTGCCTGAAAGTGGCGGAGGCAAATTAGTCATTCGATCGATCTCGAAAAAGCAGAGGCCACGGCGCAAAGACTCAGACTAGCGCGATTCTAAGCGTTTCGTCGTAAATTGGAGGTTGGTTTACTTGCGATGATGGGGTGTCTCTTGCCTGAACCAGTTGCTTGTTCAAATGCGTAGCGCAAGCTGGTGACAGGCGGTCAAATATCGGTTCTCCCGCTCATGTTCAGCATGCTAAGCTGCGTGCTGGGCTTATGTTCTCCGAGGGGACTGCCCTTTCATTCCGTTTGCTCCTGCCTTCCAAATCTTGAAACCCGCTGTCGTTCAAGGGCAGCCAGGAAAGGATTATTTTCAATGAATGTGCTCGCGATGCGCTGTCTGCGTTATCTCACGTACTCTGCTACAACGAATGGCCGCAGGGAAAGCGCCGCCGTCCAGAATAGGCTCGCGGTGTGGGTTCTCCTGCCGATCCTTGCTGCGCTGGCGATGCCTGCTTCAGGGCAAACCACCTTCCAGGCCGAAGTTGTGAAGCATCTCACCACGTCGCGAGACTTCACCTTGAAGGTCGCCGACGCGATGCCGGCTGCGGACTACGGATTCAAACTCACCCCGCCTCAGATGAGCTTCGCGGGGCAGATGATCCATCTCTCGCAGGGGCTCACATATTTTCTGTCGCCCTTTTCTGGAGAAAAGCCGAACCCAGGAAAGCCTAAGTCCGAGTCGAAAGAGGACGTGATGGCGTTCATCCGCCAATCCTTCGACGACGCCATCGCCACAGTGGGCAAGCTGACACCGGAGCAATTGGCCAAGACCTACAAGAGCGAAGAAGGAACCGAAACGGGTACCGGCCTGCTGCTGGGAATGCTGGACCACACGACGCACCACCGCGCATCGGCGGAAATGTATCTACGGGCAAAGGGGATCACGCCGCCGGAATATCAGTTCTGAATTCCTGCGAACGCTGCGCTATTCCCCTTGGGCGCGCGCGATAGAGTCAGGCGCGCCTCCGCTGCGATCTCTGGGGAAAGGCGTTGTTACGCTTCACAAAGACCCTGATGAACAAACGCCTCTCCTTGCTCAGTTGACAGCAAATCGCGGATGCGCGTTTCCACCGCAGTCTGGTTCTGGAAACGTGCTAAGGCCTGTTCGCATCAACTGACAATCACCATTCGGAGCATGCACGTCGAGAGTAGAATTCAGAGTTCCAAGCATTCCTGCGCAATGGCTATTGCCACAATTCAAAGGGGGTATTATGAACACTCAGTACCGCGCGGGCATGCTCGCGCTGCTAATCCTGAATCTGGTATCGCCCGGACAGTTGACCGCCCAATCCCAGCAAGGTTCGGGAGCCGGGATGAATCAAATAGAAAGTGCAGTCCCCGGTCTTCATGACTTCGATTTTCTGGTTGGTCACTGGAAGGCTCATCATCGAAAGCTGAAGCAGCGACTTGCCAATAATCACGAGTGGATTGAATTCGAAGGCACGTTGTTGAATCAACCGCTTATGGGGAGGTACAGCAATGTGGACGATACAGTGCTCAGCGTTCCCGGTGCTCCCTATCGCGGTGTCGCTCTGCGGTCCTTCGACCCGAAGACCCAGCAGTGGTCAATCTGGTGGCTCGACAGCAGAACACCATCCGAACCATTGGATCCGCCCATGATTGGAGGCTTCCACAATGGCGTGGGCACTTTCTATGGGAATGATACGGTCAAGGGAAAGCGAGTTCGGGCGCGCTTCCTCTGGTCCAACATCACTCCGACATCCGCTCACTGGGAGCAAGCGGACTCGCCAGACGAGGGCAATACCTGGGAGACAAACTGGGTGCAGGACATCGAGCGAACTCAATAGTCGAAACAACCCATTGGCTCTGAACACTCAACTGTGGAAGGCATCGGCCTACCCGCGGAAAAGCACTCGCCCTGACTGCCGCCCTTTCAGATGAGCTGGGTCTCCTCTGCCTTCGTTCAGTTGACGCATAATCGCCGAGTCACTCAATGATCTGCGCGGAACCACGCGGAAGATTCTGCGTGCGGTGAAAAACGAGCACATAATCGTCTAAACACTCATAGTCACTTAATCGGACAAGTGCCGTCTCATTACTCCCTGAAAAGGCGTTTTCGGTTGGTTGTCAGAGTCTAGCCTTCCCGCATCTAAAGGGTTACCTTTCGTGGCAAACGATGCTGTTTCTTCAGGTAGCAAAGTACCTTTCTCCAGGTGACGCACACCGCCCGCAAAGCTAGCAGCATGCGGATCATGAGTAACCATCACGATCGTCTTGTCGAATCTCTTGTTCAATTGTGTCAGCAGAGACAAGACTTCCTCCGCAGAAGCCGCATCCAAATTTCCAGTGGGCTCATCGGCAAGAATTAGATCGGGATCAGTCACGATCGCTCGTGCGATGGCTACCCGTTGTTCCTGGCCACCTGAGAGTTCGCGCGGGAGGTGGTGCATCCGATCAGCGAGGCCTACAAGTCGGAGCGCATTCTCCGCGTGTTTTCGCCGCTCTGTCGATGACAAGGAAGTGAGCCGTAACGGCAACTCCACATTTCCAAGTGCCGTAAGAACGGGAATCAGGTTAAAGGATTGAAATACAAATCCGATATGGGCATTGCGCCAACGTGCGACCTGTCCCTCATCGAGGGAATGCAGATCCTGTCCTAAAACGCGGATATCTCCCGACGTGGGACGATCCAGAGCGGCGGCCAGGTGCAGCAGCGTGGATTTGCCCGATCCGGATGGGCCCATCAAAGCAACAAAGCTGCCTCGTCGAATGGTAATGTCCACATTCTTGAGTGCCAGGATGTGAAACTCGTCGCGTATATATTCCTTGCTTAGTCCGAAAGTCTCGATCACAACTTCGCTCATGGTGTCTGTCCTTGTTCGTGAACTTTTTGTCCATCGTTTAAATTGGCAGGCGGATTCACAATTAGGTCCTCGCCGCCAATCAGGCCACTATCGATCTGCTCTCCCTCTGGAGTTGTCCGCACAACTCGCACCTTTCGGCGCAGAGCTTTGCCATCTACAACCACAAAAACGCTGCCGTCGCGGACAGCCGAGCCAGGAATAATGATGGTGGGAGGGTTGCCTTCTACTCTCTCGCCTGGTTTCTGAGGTTCGACAAAGGCGACGCTTGCGTTCATGTCTGGCCGCAAGCACGCGTCAGGATGGAGAATCTGCACCTTCACCTGAACCGTGGCTTTGTCACGATTTGCCTTTGGCGCAATCTCGACTAGTTTTCCTTCATATTTCCGTTCAGGATATGCGTCGGTCGTGACGATTCCGCTCTGGCCTAAGTGCAGCCTGGCAAAATCGTTCTGCGAGATATCCAGCTCCACCTGAAGGTCGTTCAAGTCGGCCAGAGTTACTACGTAGCCCTTGGCACCCTTGTCGCCCACAAAGCCGGTCGTAACGTATTCACCCTGTTCCACGGCACGCTCAAGAACACTGCCGTCTATGGGGGCGCGGATGATTGTGTTATTCAACTGGTCTTGGTCGAAGGCCAGGACACCTCTGGCCTGTTCGACCTGTGCCTTCATCGCATCGATGTCTTCTTCGCGCGGGCCGATTCTCACCAGTTCATAAGCCTGCTCAAGAGAATCTGTTTTGGCCTGAATGTTGCGGTAGGTATATTGCGCATTATCGAAGTCCTGCCGCGAAATGATACCCTCCGTATGCAGCGCCTGGTTGCGTTCATACACGAGCCTGCTGTTGGCAAGGTCGGCCCGCGCCTGCAGCAGATTCGCGTGTGCCTGGGCAATCTCCTGTGGACGTGAACCGTGCTTCAGCTCTATAAGCTTGGCGTCGAGATTCGCTAGATTTCCCGTGGCCTGTTCTACCTGTGCGCGGTATTCTGTGTCCTCAAGCCTGACGAGCACCTGATTTTTCTTGACCTGATCACCTTGTTCCACGCCAATCCAGGCCACCTTACCACTGACTTTGGAGGCAACTTGAATTTCATGGTGCGCCACGATGTATCCGGTCGCGTTCAGTGCTATACCGCCTTCTCTGCCTGTTGGTTGCCAAACCGCACTGACCCGCATAACCTGTACGCTTATGGCTGGGCTGTAGCTTGTGTAAATCAACACTGCGGCTCCGGCGAGAATAAGGACAGCGATTAGAGCGAGCATCCGGCGTATGCGCAGCTTAGTCGGAGGCTTCTGCGCAGAGCGGTCGATCCGTAAACTTTCGAGTCCTGTGTCCCATTCAGATCTCACGGAGAGCTCCCAGTATTTCTTTCTTGGCTGCGTTCCTGGCCGGGAATAACCCGCCGGTTGCTCCCACAAACGTGGCGAAGATCATTCCGGTCGCCATGGCAGCGAAGCCCACGCGGAAGTTAAATGCAATTTCGCTGAAGCTGGTAAAGCTGCCAATGCCGGTGGTGACAAAGTTCAATGGCAACGTAATCAGGCATCCCAGTGCGCCGCCTGCCACGGACAGCAACAGTGCCTCAATCAGAAAGCTCAATAGGATGCTTCCGCGGGAGAAGCCTAGAACTCGAAGAGTGCCGATCTCGCGGCTACGGCGCGCCACGGCGGCATACATGGTATTCATAGCGGCGAAGCTGCTGCCGACAGCCATGATTACGGCAACTAAGATGCCGAGGAATTCAATCGGCATTCCGGATGAAGTCTGACTTGCGTAATATTGCTGCTCCGGCATAGCAGACACATTCAGTTGCCGGTCGTCATTGATACTGTTGATCAATGCGGGGATGGCGGCGGCATTTACTGCGCGGACCAGAACCGAGCTGAGACCGTTCTGGCGGTTGTAATCCGAGCTGATCTGGTTCAGATCGCCCCATATTTCGCTGTTTACCGCCGACTGCCCACCGTCCATTACTCCTACAATCGCCCAATCTCCACGCCCGAAACGAAGGTGACGTCCCAGTTGCGCGTGTGGATAGCGCTTTGCCACCGACTTGCCCACAACGATTTCCCGCTGGCCGGCCTCGAGCCATCGTCCGCTCACAAGGCGAACATTGCGCATCTCCATTCCGACAGGCGATAGACCGCGTAGGGTGACATTCATGCCCTTCGGGTTATCCACGCTTGGCAGATTGATGACTTGCACCATTTCGAGCGATGCCATTGGCTCGCCCGATCTGCTCCGTGCAATTCCACGCAGGGCTCGGAGCTGTGTATAGGCTTCGCGAGTGACCGAGCTACCCAGTTCCGAGGTGCCACCCTTTCGCAGCACCAAAACCTGTAGAGAGTTGCCCGTATTTGCGAAAGCGGTGCGCAGCCCGTTCACTAGGGCAAGGGAGGCAACCAGCACAGCCACAGTCAGTGCGATTCCCGCGACGGTCATCAGAGTAGTCGTCTTGCGGACGACGAGATTGCGCAAGCTATAAGCAAGAGGAATCTTCATGGCTTTATCCTGTGTGCTTCAGCGATTCGACAATGGGTGTTCGTGCTGCGGAATACGCAGGGAGAAAGGCGCTCACTGCGGTAATCAGCATCGCGGCGGATATTGTCAACAAGGTCGTAAGAGGTGTCATGGCGAAGGACCGCAGCTCTTGTATGTAGGCGGGTCCATGACGGATTGCTTGCGCGATGATGGAACAAAGAAAAGCCGCGATCACGCACCCGATCGTGCCGCCCGCCATGCCGATCATGGCCGATTCGCCGACGATCATTCCGAGGACATCGGAGGAAGAGAACCCCAACGTTTTGAGAATTCCCACCTCGCGAACACGCTCACGCACGGACATGGATATGGTATTCGCCGAGACAAGAAGGATCGTGAAGGTCACTGCGCCACTGATCGCCATTAGGAACAACTTGACGTTGCCAACGAACGATACAAAGCCGAGCATGAATGCGTGTTCGTTCTCTGTCATCGTCGGAGCCGACGACTCGGTAAACATGGCATCAATCGCCATCGCTACGCGTGTGACGTCTTCCTTCGAAGCAGTTTCTACGTAATATTGCTGTACCATGTCGCGATGCGCGTCTGCAGCGGGAAGGCTGTTCTGCAGATAGTCGCGATTGAAATAGATCACTCCCGATTCGACTGGCTGATCGAAGATCCCGACGAGCGTCAATTCAAGGTTGACTGGCAACATGTCGCCGACAATGGTGATTCGCTCGCCGATTTTCCAACCCAGCTTCTCGGCCAGTGATCTCGACGCAATGCACGCTGTTCTCTGCTTCTGAAATGCCAGTATCTGCTCCTGTGGCATTGTGATTTCCGGGTGGACGTCAAAGAACAGAGCCGGCTCAATTCCAAAACGAGCAAATTGGTTTTTAGGATCGCGCGTATCTTTGTAGACGCCGCCAAACCAACGCAGGCTGGTCACAGCCTTGACGCCGGGAATCTGTTCGATCTTCTCTTCGTATGCAAGAGGCAGTTCCTGCGTTAGCGATACCTTGTGGTGGACAATCAGTCGCAGCGCTTCGCCTGGAATCGGGTTAGGCGCAAGAAATAATGCGCGGTATAACGCCATAAGGACTGCCAGCAGGCAAAGGGAGACAGCGATGCTTGCGACGGTCAACAGCGTACGACGCTTGCTGCGTAACGAGTTTTTGAGGATGAAAGCCAAATAGTCACGCATAACGGTTGTCCTCTTATTGAGCACTTGAAGCGGAGGCATGGCTCTGCACCACGGCTGCAAGCCAAGCATCGAATTCCCTGCCCGGCACCGTCATCGAACCTTGCACGTGGTTTCGTTGAACCGACACGCTCTGGATGCGCAACTGCTCCATGCCTGACAAGTCTGTTAACCGAAGCCGTGGCTGCGTTAATTTCCCCGCAAAGGATGCGGCTTGCTGATCTCCGTCGGTACTGGCTGCGAAATCAATGCGCGCCTTGGAGCCGTAGTGAATTCCTATCGTCAGCTCGTGAGCGCCATTCAGAATATGTGTCCAAAGAGAGTGCGACTGCCCAGGCGCGATGTGCCGAATCAGCATGGGCGCTGGCATAACGAGCACATTCCAGGAATTTACGTCTGGGTGTAATTGTTCCAACCTTTGCAGCAGAGGAGCATCAGGCACTTCGTGAGACGCATAGCGATCGATAGATTTTCTGACCAGCTCCGGCGTTCCGAAGATCGATGTTCTATCATCGATGATCGCCATCCACCGTATGTTGGATATCTCCTGCCGCTCGCGCGCAAATGGGGCAATGAGCAATATCCGCACGCCATTGTATTCGCTCGTTGCTGCTCCATTCTTCCGGGCTGCACGGAAGACTTGATCTCGATTGAAGCGTCCGCTGATCAGCAGTAGATGATCATTTAACTCGCTCTGCGAAGAAGATGCGGCCACTTCGATCAACTCGTCAACCTGCATGCTACCGTCTACTCCGGTCAGCGCTAACCAGTCATTGAGATCGAGATTATTGTTATGCGTCACCAGCAGCAGGCGGCCATGCGAGTCAGGATTATGCGGGTCCTGAATGCCGGCCACAATTTCCGCTCCTGCCGGAACTAGGGAAAGCAGACCGTTATTTACAGGCGCGGCGCAGGCATGCGCAAGAAAAGCGGCAGCGATGAGTACTGAGAGACAGACTCGCATATCTTTCCTCACTTTTCCAACTTGTCAGCAATCCGATCTAGCCGTGAATGCCACCGCGTCTGCAACTCGTCGGCTTTGCTGCGCTGTTCGGCTGTCAGGACGGTAGTGTAGATTTTTGACTTCAGCCGCTCTCTTTCGACCAGGAGCTTGGTTACCGTTGCGCCTTGCCGACCGGCAATTTCCTGAGCCTTGCTTTCATCCAAGTTGCCTTGCGCGGTGGCGGCATCCATCTCCTTGCTTTCAGCGGAAAATTCGTGAACGAGCGACGAGATCGTTGGCCGCTCTGACTGCCAGATGGATATGATCTGCGATTTTTGCGTGTCGTTCAGGTTCAATTCATGTGATATATAGCCGAGAGGGCCATATCCCCTTCCGGCATGACACCATCTATGCCAGGACCGCCCCTCGGCTCGCGCAAAGGCAATACCGGCAATAATCAGCACCAATGCCACGCCGGACCAGATGAGAACTTTCTTCATACCAACCTCGCTTTCTGCTTATTCCGATTCCAGCACCGGCAGACATTGCGTGCGATAAAGATTGATTAAGGTTGGTAAAGTTTTGTAAAGATCGCCGTTGCGCGTTCAGTGATGGACTAGCATCAAGTCAGAACATGGATCGGATCCTCATCGTCGATGATGATGTAGAGTTGTGCAGACTGCTCGTCGAGCGGCTAAGCACCGAAGGGTTTGCAATCGAGGCGATACACGATGGTCAACACGGACTGGAGCGCGCTCTTTCCCATGAGCACGCACTTGTCATCCTTGATCTCATGCTGCCGGGCATGAGCGGCCTCGATGTGTTGCGCCGTGTGCGCGCACAGTCTTCTGTCCCGCTATTAATCCTCACAGCGCGCGGTGAAGATGTCGAACGCATTCTGGGATTGGAGATCGGCGCTGACGACTATCTGCCCAAGCCGTTCAATCCGCGCGAGCTGATCGCTCGCATTCGCGCGGTTTTGCGACGGAGCAACAGATCAGCCATCAACGGAAAAACTCTTATGGTGGGAAATATCCGCCTCGATCCGGCAGCACGCGAGGCATGGATCAACGAATTGCCGCTCGATCTGACCAGCGTGGAATTTACGTTGCTAGAGATGCTCATGCTCGACGCCGGACGCGTCGTTACACGCGAGCACCTTACAGAAACGGTTCTTGGCCGAAGGCTCGGCCCTTTTGATCGCGTGATTGACGTGCATGTGAGCAACGTGCGCAAGAAGCTCGGTCTTGCAAATAGCGGCGAACGGATCAAAGCAGTGCGGGGTAGCGGATATCTCTTCGTCGTACGATCTGAGCAGAAATGAAGCCTGTTATGCGCAGTCTTTTTCTCAAGATATTTCTCTGGTTCTGGCTCACGGCATTTGTGACTGGCATTGCTCTGGTTCTGACCTTCTTCCTGGGCCCGCGAAGCGTGCCTTCGCGATGGCATGCAAGTCTGACAGACATGGCGCGGTCCTCCGCCATGGTTGCGGTTGCAGAACTTGACCGAGGCGGAGCAATCGCAGCATCGACTTATCTTGAAAGGCTCAACCACGATGCGCACTTACGCGCCTGCCTCTTCGATCTGGTTGGAGATCAGATCGCCGGACAGGATTGCGAAACGTTCAAGGATATGATTCCCCACATGACAGCTGGAAAGACATCGGACTTCAGCATGAAATATGGGATCGTCCGCGTTGCTCTCTTGTTGCCGGGCAGCAATGCTCGCGAGTACATCTTTGCCACCGAGCTTCCAGCTGGCCCACGAGCAGCCCTTGGTATTGACATTACAGCGATTGCTTTGCGATGGGGCGTTGCTCTTCTAGTCTCTGGTTTCGTGTGCTATCTGCTAACACGCTACATCACGAACCCGATCCTGCGCCTGCAGCAAGCGTCGCAGCAGCTTGCAGCAGGCAATCTGAGCACACGCGCAGCCGCCGAAACAGAACACAGACGTGACGAACTCGGAAATCTGGTGCGTGATTTCAATATCATGGCCGACCGCATCGAGGAGCTCATCTCCCGTCAACGTCAGCTCATCTATGACCTCTCACACGAATTGCGCTCACCATTGGCCAGGTTAAATGTGGCACTCGATCTTGGTCGCAAGAGAAAAGGTGACGATCCAGCCTTCGACCATATGGAGCAGGACCTCGAGCGTTTGAGTGACATGATTGAGTGCATGCTCACGCTCGCCAAACTGGACACATCCGCCGCGCCGGTGCGGATGCAACGAGTAAATCTAACCGACATCCTCAAAAGAATCGTTCATGATGCAGAGTTTGAATCACGGGAACGCGATGGCATTATCAAGTTGACGGCAGACGGAGAATGCTCCATTCAGGGCAATGAAGAGCTGCTGCGCAGCGCCATTGAAAACGTGATCCGCAATGCCATTCGTTATACGGCTGCACAAACGTCAGTTGAAATCGACTTACAGCGCCGGGATATCGAAGACGCAGCATGTGTCAGCCTTATCATTCGCGATTACGGCTCTGGCGTTCCTGAGCAGGAGCTGGGCAAAATCTTTCAGCCGTTCTACCGCGTAACAGATGCGCGCGACCGCCAGTCAGGCGGAACAGGGCTGGGTCTGGCCATCGCGGATCGTGTCGTGCGCATTCACGGCGGATTGATTCGTGCTGAGAATGCCACTCCGCAGGGCTTGCGTATCGAAATCCGCTTGCCGGCCTCAAGGTAGCCTCCAGATCACAACACCGAACATGAACATTACTCTAAGCTCGCCCGATGTTGGGTCTCCAACATCCGAAGCCTTCTTCGCACGGCATAGACGTCGTTGTCATTTATCAAAACCGATACGAAATTGAACATGCGAAACTGCTCCTCCACAACCTTATTCATCATTCAAGCGTTTCAGTCAACTAGCCGACATATCGTTACCAATCCGGTTTCAATGAGCGCATAGGCGATTTACCACTCATTGAGAATGATGAACCCATCGCCACATTAATTGTTTGGCCAGATAGTCGGCTTATATTTGCTGATGCTGGCGCAGCAAATATCAATTGGCGATACCAGGGCAACGCACTCAGCGAGCCGCGTGGCAGGGAGTATTTCCGAGTTCCGGTAGGATTGTCGACCAACTACAGAACTCGCTTTTCGGCTCGATGTCCGGTTTGCCTGTCTACCGCACACAGCTGGCCACATTGCTCTCTGCGCTCCCAAGACGGGAGACCCGGGGCAACGGGGGCATCTAGGTAATAGCGATCACGACTTTGCCGTGAACATGGCCGGACTCGACATGGCGAACAGCTTCTGCGACTTCGCGCAAAGAGTAGGTGCGGTCGACAACGGGAATCACGGTTCCTCTTTGGACTAGATTGGAGAGAATTGCCAAATCCTCGCGATTGATTTTGGCGAGCAGAGCGGGCATTTTCTGGCTGGTAAAGGCCGACCTAACTGCGTTTTGAAGCATTCCCGCGAGCAGATCCCAGGTGCTCCGGTCTGGGTTCCCGCCGCCGCATGAGATGTATGTTCCGCGCGGGTGCACTGCGCGTAAGCAGTCGGAGAGCGAGCGATTGCCTACGAGATCAAAGAGCAGATCATAGTGCTGGTCTGAACGGGCGAAATCCTCGTGACTATAGTCGATCACTTCGTCTGCTCCGATTGACCGGAGAAGCTCGACATTTCTGGCGCTGCACACTCCTGTGACGCGCGCGCCAAGCGATTTGGCAATCTGCACGGCAAACGTACCCACACCGCCCGCTGCACCATTGATGAGAACGGTTTGTCCGGTCTGAACCTTTCCTTTGTCCCGCAAGCCTTGCAGTGCGGTGACGCCTGCGATAGCCAAGCATGCGGCTTGTTCAAATGAAATCTCTTGCGGCTTCAAGGCAAGCTGCGCTGTGGCAGCGCAAGCATATTCCGCAAAAGAGCCTTTGGCTGTGCCGAAAACAGCATGACCGGGCTTGAATGGCGCCGCCTTGGCGCCGACCGCTTCAACTACCCCGGCAACGTCAGCTCCGAGCCGCGGAAACTTCGGCCTGCGCACTCCGATGAACAGGCGGATGAACGATGGCGTGCCGCGCAGGAAGTGCCAGTCGTACGGATTCACCGACGCGGCGTGAACCCGGATTAGGACCTGGCCTTCAGCGGGGGTGGGTATTGGGATCTCCACAAATTCGAGTACGTCCGGGGAGCCGTAACGTTGATAGACGATTGCTTGCATTCGGCCGATCTCCACTTCAAGAATCTTCCCGGCAATCATACGCGGGGTCGGCAGTGCAAGTGTGCGAGGACCATCTTGGTTGCATTTGGTTATCCGGGGCGGTTTTTCGGCTATCCGGACAGAACACCGCTTCCCCCAAATAGGGTAATCCCCACGCGTTCAGCTTCGTTATCGTAATTCGCGCATGCTTCGATTGCCGGTTGGATCAAACTACCAGGCTTGGTAAAGTCCCCATTGCGATAACTTGCCGATGCAACGAACGTCGAGCTGTGAACTTCCTGAAGCCCCGTTTTTAAGGGAATTGGAACTGAAGGCCTGGTGTACCGCAGATCGCAGTTCGAATCTGCAACTTTTCATTCACACAGCACCAGCGCATGATCGAGGGTGGATTGAGATTCAAACCCGACAATATTCCTACACTGTCGATTAGAGTTTGACTGGCCTTCTCTCGTGAATGTGCCAGGAATTAGCTCTGGCGCGTCGGTATCGACATATCTTCCTGCAGCGTGAAATCGAGCAGGGTCTCACTCGGCACCTTTACCTGGTCACCACCGGTGATGATTTCCGAGCCTGCGCCAGCACCTGCGCCGACGCCCGCGCCGATCGCTGCTCCCTGGCCGCCGTCGGCAACGGCACCGATGATCGCTCCAAGAGCCGCTCCGCCAACCGTTCTCTTCGCTGTGCTCGCGCCGCGCGACTTGCCGGTCGCTTCATATTCTCCCGTCACCACCGGCACCATCTTTCCATTCACCACAATCCCGGTCAGTTCCAGACGTAGTTGCGATCTGCCGGTGAACGTTCCTGACTCCTTGGATTGTGTCAGCCGACCATAGACTAGGGCATCTTCCGCGACCACCACGTTGCCCTCCAACGTCAGGGGTTCTTCGAGCGAAGCCTGGAAGCGGTCTCCCACGAGGTTATAGGTGGAATCAATGGCATCAATGGTGCGCACAGAAATTCGCGTCCCGGCCGGGACAATTACAGAGGCCGGTTTCATTTCGACATGTGCTACCGTCCCCGGATCGTCGGGAAGCGAACTCTGCGGTTGCGGCGCCGGGGCACTTGCTGAGCCATCCGAATCGAACTTGAGCGAAACGATGTCGGCGACGTTATATTTCTGTGCCGTCGAGCCGACCTGGAAGCTGATTTCAGTCTCCGTGCCACCCAGGAACTTGCCCTTAATCAGGCTGCCGTTCTTCAACTCCAATGAATCGGCCCACGCCATCGGCGCCGCCAGAGACAGCGCAATAATGAGTCCGCATTTCAGCTTGAGCCTCATGAGTGTCTCTCTCCTTCGATGCTCCTGCTTACTTCCCCGATTTATATAAATTGTAGGCCCGTTAGGGACTCACCCTTTGCCGAAGCACCGTTTGTTCCACATGATTCCTTCCCGATCGAATCCTGATCGGTTTGCACTCGGTCAAGAACCCCCTAATTCCTGATCACGCGCTATGTGGAAGTGATCCTGCGTAGCGTCTGCAAAGTCCAGTTATAGTAACCGGAGCGAGTGACGGGATACAAATTTCCCAGGCGTTTCATAACTCGGGCTCGATGGCTCCGCCGCTCGTCGCGAGAAACAACCCTAGGGTGATAGCCGCGGGGATGAAGTGTGATGTCATTTTCTTAATCTCCTTTGATTCCCGCTGTGAACCTACTGATGCAATGAGAATCCAGACGGCAACACTGCCTCAAGATTAATTTGTTCTCCGGTGATGGGGTGGAGGAATTTCAGAAATTGGGCGTGCAGGAAATATCCTCCATCGCCGGGGAGGCCGGGGAGATTTTCAAGAGGCTGGCCAGTTAAGCCGTACAGAGGATCGCCTACCAGGGGGTGGCCGATGGATGCCAGATGGATTCTGATTTGATGAGGGCGGCCTGAATTTAGGCTTACCTCAAATGTTGTGGTGCTTGTGGTGCGTGAGATCACCTTTGCCAATGACTTCGACGGTTTGCCACTTGGGTTGGCGGCCCACACGGAACCGATGAGCGGGTGCGGTACGAGGCCAATGGGTGTGAGGATTTCGTAGGCGTCCTGCTCTGCAATGTTCTGAGCCAGCGCCAGGTAGATTTTTTGAATTCTGGGTGTGTTCCAGTTTGCGAATAGATTAGAGGCCGCCTGCGGTGTTTTGGCGAAGAGGACGATGCCGGTGGTGGCTCGGCCCAACCGGTGGACAGGGTTTGCGTTGGGGGTGTGCTTTTGCACCAAGCGCAGGAGGGTGTTTTCCATGAAGCCGCCGCCGGGGAGGGTGGGCAGCCCGCTGGGTTTGTTGACGGCCAACAGATGTAGGTCATTAAACAGGACTTCGAAGTGCTGAGGTGAGTCTGGTTCGATCCAGGGTGGACGGTCCCAGACAAGGGTTTGGCCTAAAGTGACCGATTCGCTTCCGGTAGCGGTGATGCCGTTAAGGGTGACTTCGCCGTTGTCCAGATTTTGTTGCCAGGCTCGTGGGGTTGAGTGGGGGTAAAGGCTTGCCAAGTGGGAGAGCAGGGTTTGTCCATGGTATTTGTTGCTGATGATTGTCGTGTAGGCATAGCCCTGGTTGAGCATGTAGTTTGAGTCTAAGCTATGGCATCTGCGGCAGGAGTTGCTGGGGTTCGAGCGACACTGGAGTTAGGCAGCAAGAGCTCTAAATGTGTCCAGTGTGGGGAGCCGGATTCCGCGCGGATCACGGGCAATCCGGAAGCTATGCCTTTGGATCAGTACCGAGAAACAACGTTTCCGCAACGCGGTGAATGATCGGATCGGGTTGGAACAAGAGCCGCCGAGATCTTCATAGATTCCGCCCCGCTAGCCGACTTCCCGGGAGGAATCAACTCAAGCCAACCTCCCGGGCATCGACATGCAGGGGCGATAGAAGGAGGCGTCCCTGGTTGGGCTGCCGCTAAACATTAAATGCTGAGGCTTAGGGTTATGGATCGCGGTACTCACGGCGCTTGAGTTCGCGGACTGCCTGTTCGTGGCCCAGGAGGGCGGCCTGACGAATCCAGTAGCGGGACTGGACATAGTCGTGCTCGACACCCTGGCCGATAGCGTAGAGGTGGCCAAGCTGGAACTGGGCCTCGGCATTGCCTTGGTCGGCGGCCTTGCGATACCACGCGGCGGCCGTCGCGTAGCTGAGTGGAACGCCTTGGCCAAAGTAGTAGAGGTCGGCTAACTTTTGCTGGGCTTCGGGAAAGTTCTGCGTAGCAGCCAGACGATACCAGTGAGCAGCTTCTGTATTGTTTTGCGCGACTCCTTCCCCTTTCCGATACATGAGGCCGAGGTTGTATTGCGCCCAGGCGAGTTGACTATGAGCAGCGCGCCGACACCATGCGAAAGCCTCAGCGAAGTCCTTTGCTGTGTAGTAGCGGAAGCTGAGGTTTGCCTGCGCGTAGGCGTGGCCCTGGTCGGCGGCCTTGCGCTCCCAGTAGGAAGCTTGGGTGTCGTCCTGCGGTAGGCTCTGCCCCGCGTCATACATCATGCTGAGGAGGTACTGCGACTCGGCGTGGCCTTGCTCGGCGGAGAGTCGAAAACTGGCCGCCGCTTCGGTGAAGTTACCGGCGTTGTAGTCGGTGACGGCCTGCTGGTAGTAAGGATTGGAGGCTGCACTGGCGGCCTCACGACGTCCGCGGCCGATAATACTGGAGCGCGTGGAATGGAGTGACAGCCCAGCACGAATCGGGATGTGCTGCAATTCAGCTTTGGATCTATCTTCCATGGGCACTGATCTGGCGGTCGACGAATGCAAGGCGGTACCGGGCATCGGCAATCTGCTCGCGGAGACTGGTGGCAAGCTCGGTAAGGAGGTCGCGGTGTTCGCGGGCGGCGGCTTCGGCGTCGAGGTGCAGTTGGGCGATTTCACTGGAGAGCAGCGTGTGCCGCTCAGCATCCAGCGCAGCGATATCGCGTTCGGCGTGCTGGATCTGGCGCGCGATGCGGAGAAGTTCGGCAGCTGCGTCTTCGCCAGCAATGGAGGCGTTGATCTCACGATGATCATCAAGGAGACGCTGCAGGGTTTCGGTGTCGCCACGGCGATAGGCCTGATTGGCGCGGGCCATCAGCAGCGTGAAGTGTTTCTGCTCGCCATCGTCGCGCGCAAAGTCGGGATGGATGCGTTTGGCAACGTCACGGAAGAGGGCCTTCAGGCTGGGCGGTGGATCGAACTCCTCGATTTCGTGGGCATCGCCGAATGCAGCGTCATGGGTTTCCTGCGCCCGTTGACGGGCTTCATCGGCTCGGTGGCGGGCGGAGTCGGAGTCGTAGAGGTCGACTTCGCGCTCGGCAATACGTGCTTCGATGTCGTCAAGCTCGGCGTAGAGAACACCGACCTGGCGGAAGTAGCGGTCTTCGAAGGCCTTGAGCTGGGCGCGCAGTTGAGCCAGCTCAGATTCGCAATCGGCGAGCTTGGCACGAACGCCAGCAAGCTGCTCGCGTTTGTCGAGGAGGGCAACAGCGTTCGGGGTTTGCTGGAGGATGATTTCGGCTGGCATGCGGCTTCTGCGAGTGTAAGTTCTAGTTTAGCGGACTAGAGTTGCGCTTTTGCCCATGAGTGCGCGCTTGCGGTAGCAATTCAGTCATTGGGACTTGGCCTGCACTCAGGCCTTCGGTACACGCCAACCCGCATAACCTTCAGCAATCGATCAGTGATGAGATGCCGACATCCCGGTCCTAATCTAGCGTCATCTTTGCTGGGGAACCGTCTTCCTCCTTCATTCCAAAGTCCTTCATAAGATCATCCAATGCACCCGTCAACAGTTCCATATGTTTCGGCAGACTTCTGGCAGTTCCCTTGAAAACATACTTACTGGCCGCTTCGAAGGGGCGCCCCAATTGACGATCAGTAGTGATGCGACTTTCCAGAATCGTACTAAACGCCATCTTCGCCAGCGGCCTCATCGCGCGCTCCATAGACCCTGCGCTCATTGTGACCAAAGGCGTAATGACAAGCGAAAGGTAGTCTTTCCTTCTGAAGTGCGATTCGAATCGTTCATTCAAATATGTGTTGATAAAGAAACTTGACCCAATCTCGTCTTTCGTCACAATGAGGGGAATGATCTTGTTCACTTTCGCAAGACATGGCGGCAGGAAATCGATTGGCTTGGTTTTGAGATTCTCAATGACCTTCACCAGCTGCCAAACACCTTTTCTCTTTATTGGTGTCCCAACCAGCTTCGACTTCAGATAATTCTTCATGAGTTTGAAATCGCCGGAGTATTTGGTCTTAATGTTGTATGTTGCGATCTTCGCTTCGATCAGGATTGCCGTACCACCGCAGATGACAATGGCATCGCACACTTGAGTTCCATCTGCGTATCTCGGCGACGAATGATATGTGTTGTATTTGGTGGAAACGTAGGATTCGAAAAGCCACGCGAGATAATCTTCAAAGATAGGGCCCCAGGAGGACAGGTAAGGGTCCTTCCTGTCAGGTTCAAGGTTGTCGAGAACCCTATAAATGACCCCGCTTTCCAGCTTGCCAAGCGCGAACTCATAATCTAGGCAAAAATAATGTAAGGGTTGTCGCGGAGGAATGTGAAATCCGCGTATCCGTGCGGTTCTTTGGGATGTGGAAATGCATCGAGCGAGAATGATACCGGTTGCGAGAACCTTGTGAATCGTCTCTTCGGTAAGAGTCGTCTTTTTCAGCCAGTAGTGACCGACGGGGCTTGGAGGGTCGGCATTCGCCTGGCGCGCGTCGCGCTCCATCATGGCATGTAGTAGCAGAGAGAACATGAAATTGGTGTAGTCGGTGAGCGAGAAGCCAAATACCTTTTCGAATTCAGCCGGCACGTCAAATTGCAGTGGGCCCTTGCTGGCAAGTCGTGGAATGTTCACCGCCAACATGATGTATATCCGACCTCTCGCACTACGCCTTTTTCTTCAGCTGAATCATTCGTGATGGATTGCCTTTGTCCCTTTTCGGCTGAGGTCTTTGCGTTGCCCTGGCTCCCAGAGCGTCTTCGATCTTTTGCGCTGCCCGCGCCAGGTCATCGAGCTTTCGCTTGGCAAATGCTGCCGCCTCATCCAAGGTATGGAAGGTATATAGATCGGCATAGCCCCGCGCGACGGCTTCGAGAAAAGATTCATCCGAATCATAGGCTTCGCGAGTACGTCCAGGCGCCGTATTTCCTACAAACGCAGCAAGATTGCGATCCCGTGCGATCACTTCAAGATCCGGGAATTGTTCGGCTTCCGAGAGTGGAAGAACGACTATACGCTTCATATCGCCTCCCCTAAGCATGAAGGGAATCCCAAGGGGGGATTCATCGATCTTGGACCGCTCTCCATACCCACCTCCCACCACAAGAGCAGCGTCAGCATGGGGCCGTTTTGAAACTCGGTCAAGTTTCTCGGATTGGCACAAGGACGCACCACTCGTCGATCAGGACCGGCAAATTTGACCGAAAAGTGGGGACCATTCTTTGACCGAAAAGTGGGGACCATTCAATGATGCATTCGCCTGCCAACTCGCAGCCGGGGTCGAGCCGGACGATTTATGGCGTTCTCACAAATGTCGGATCGGCCCACGGCATCCGGACCCGCTTCTTATAGCCGAGGATGTCGCGGCGCGATTGAGGGTGAGCAAAGATTGGGTTTGGGACCATTCCTCCAGAAACGCCCCTTTTTGCCTGTCATTCGCAGTCGTGACTCGGCTGCACTAAAAATCTGTGGTCATTTGACCGAGTTTCGAATCTGTTGCACATTCTTCACACATTTTCAACAACCGCGTCATCGTGGTCATTGAAAAGAATCCACAATGTGTTCCAACACTGAGGTGTCGCATGCGCATAACCGCCTTAAAAAACGAAGAGGTGACGACAATCCCCACTCAAGCTCACGAGAAGAACGGTGGTCAGCCGTTACATCGGCTCAATTCATCCCGAAGAAAATAACCCGCTCCCGGAAGTCCGCGGAAGCTAGCCAAAATGAAATCTCAAGCAATTTGGATGACGTGACTTTTTTGCGTCTGCCCGAAGTGAAAGCGATTACGGGTCTCTCGAAGTCGAGCCTCTACGCGCTGATTCGGGAGAAGAGCTTTCCCGCGCCGGTTCGGCTTGGGGCGCGTGCCGTCGCGTGGGTCAGATCCGAGGTGAGACAGTGGGCTGCGGAGCGCGTCCGTGCGTCACGATCAGCCGCTTGATTCCACCGCGCGGACTGACTCGCCGACTGCCTTTGCCGGATTGGCGGGCTTCATCGAGGAAGTCCGCCCAGCCTTGCATCATGACTCGACGTTGACGGAGGTAGAGGGCCTTGTTGTACGCCGCCTCCACGTCATCCTTCGGTGCATGAGCGAGCTGCATTTCGATATGCGCCCGTTCGTAATCCATCTCATTCAGAATTGTGGATGCCAAGCCGCGAAAGCCATGGCCGGTCATCGCTCCCTTGTAGCCCATCCGTTTAAGGGCACCGAGCATGGAGTTCTTGTTCATGAAAGGGCAGCTCCGCTCGCCAGGAAACACCCAGACATCGTTCTTCCGACGTTCCCACAGTTCGTCCAACACGGCGAGCACCTGACGAGAAAGCGGAACCAGATGAGGGCGTCTCATCTTCATCCGCTCAGCGGGTATGCTCCAAAGCTTCGCTTTGCGGTCGAACTCTGACCACTGTGCTGGAATTAACTCGCCTGTACGCACGAACACGAGCGCCATCATCTGCAATGCGAGCCGCACGAAATGTGCTCCATCGTAAAGATCGATCTTCTTCATGAGAGCGGGCAGCTCAGACGCTTCCACTCGCGCGAAGTTCGTCGTAATGCGCTGCTTCAGAATATCGGAAGGGCGGAACGCAGCGGCTGGGTTTTGTTCGGCGAGTCCCAATGCCAATGCGTACCTAAAAATCTGTTGGGTGTTCTGCAACGCCCTGCGAGCCACGTCCGCCGCGCCACGCTCTTCGATCGCTAGGATCATGTTTGCGATCTCGGACGGCTTAATGTCCGCAGTTGGGCGATTGCCGATGCGGCTCAGAACGTCTTCCTCGAGGCGAGTCTCTGTGTCGCGCGCGTATCGTTCGACCTTACCCACCTTCCATTTTTTGAACCACTGAGCGGCGACCTCACGAAAAGAGTTCAACAAGTCACCGTTCCCTTCGACCTCCGCCTTTCGTTTGGACGCCAGCTCGATGCTCTTTTTCGCTCTCCGCTCCGCCATGGGATCACTTCCACGGAGAAGTAGGGCACGGGCCGCAGCGTGCGCGGCGCGCGCGTCAGCCAGGCTGATCTCGGGATAGCTTCCGAATGCCATCAGCCTGAATTTACTTTGGAAACGGTATTTCCAACGCCAGAGCTTAGACCCGTTCGGTTGGATGGCCAGGAACAAGCCTTGCCGATCGGTGAGGTGGTAGGGCTTGGCCGCAGGCTTAGCCGCCCTGAGTTTCAAATCCGTCAGAGCCATGGAAAGCATCCCATGAGGATACGATTTATATCGCTCTTTCCGTATCCTCATTTTTGGTTTTGAACGTGAGGATACGACGGTCTAACGTATCCTCATTTTCGCTCGGCTTTCATCGTACCACGATGGTCGCCTGAAAACGAGTATCCTGTTTGGAATGATTAGCTTAGATTCGCGAAGAGGTGAGCTTCCTTGGACGTTCTCGGACCGCTCTAAACCGCTAAAAACTCGAATTTTGGCTGCCCCCCAGGGATTCGAACCCCGATAGGCTGCTCCAGAGGCAGCTGTCCTACCATTGAACGAGGGGGCAGTGAGCACACGCAACAGATGCGCTACAAGATGATTGTTACTCATTCATATTAAAAGCTGCGGCAACTTAGGTCAACCCGTGTCCTGTCTTCGCCATGGCGCTCAAATTCATTCCATATCGATCAAGTACAATCACATTGTCAGCGTGGAACTTTTCTTCAATCTCGTATGGGGTATGCTCTCTGTCTCGCTCGGCATTGTATGGCTGGCTAGCCTGCACGAGCGCGGTAACTCGCCGACGCAGGACAAACGGGTTCAATTAGTTGCGTTGGCCATGCTCATCCTGATTTTGCTTCCGGTCATCTCACTAACCGACGACATACGGGCAATGTCAACTGCAGAAGTAGAGCACATTACGAGGAGGGCAGATTTGCTGCCGGCGGCAGATCAGCCGGCAAAACTGGTCACTCTGCTTGAAGCGAACCTTTCGTTGAGCCGATATCTCCCGCATTTGCAGACCTTTGCTCTGCTTGAACCATCAATCCAGGGCGCACGGCCACAAACCGGCTGCATTCGCCAGTTGGCAAACCGGCCGCCTCCGGTCGCGGTTTAGCTCTCCTCTTTTTCTGAATTAAGTTCTCCATTTGGAATCGCCAGGGCTCCTTAATCAGTCCAGGGAAGTGTGTATATGAAACGACTCCTCGCCAGAAGCGCTTTTCTGCTGCTCGCGGTTTTGTTCTCAGGTGTCATCATGCAGGCACAGACACCGCAGCCGCCACTTACGCTGCAGCAAGCTCTTGATATTGCGCGCACCAGAAATCCTAACCTGCTGGCTATCCAGCAACACGTCATTGCGACAAAAGCCAACGAAGTTACCGCCGGGCTGCGCCAGAACCCGAATTTCACTCTTTCCGGAGCAGATGTGAGTCTGCCCGCGAATAATCCCAGCAGCCCCTATTCCTATGCGGCAAATGTCAATCGCCTCTTTGAACGCGGAGAGAAACGCCGCTGGCGACTCGACATTGCGCATGCTACCTCCGACGTTACCCAAAGTCAGTACAAAGACTCAGGGCGCCAGACGGAACTCGCTGTCAAGCAGGCATTCACTCAGCTGTTGGCCGCCAAGGCAGCACTCGGCATCTCTGACGAGAATCTGCAAGGCTACCGCAAGACCGTCGATCTCAGTAAAGCTCGTCTCGATGCCGGCGACATCAGCGCCACCGATTTTGATCGCATTGACCTGCAGCTGGCCGAATTTGAGTCGGACTACGACAACGCCAAGCTGAACCTGGTTCAATCGAGCGCGCAACTGCAGCTTCTGCTCGGTATCGATAAACCAACCGACACATTCGACATTACCGGCACGCTTGACGCGCCTATCGTCACCGCGCCCCTTACACAGCTCGAGCAGGAAGCTCTGCAATCGCGCCCAGACTATCTTGCCGCCGAGCAGTCCGTGCGCCTGGCCGACTCTAACATCAAATTAGCCGACGCTGATGGCACCACCGATCCCACCGTCGGCGGGGAATATGAGCGCACAGGCACCTACAATAGCGCCGGTTTTCAGGTGAGCATTCCTTTGCGTATTTTCGATCGCAATCAAGGCGAGAAACAGCGCACCCGCTACGAAGCCCAATCCAGCCGATTCGCTGAAACGGCTGCGCGGAATCAGGTCATCAATGATGTTGATCAGGCCTGGGCCGCCTACGAAACTTCTCTGGGTATGGCAAAGCGTTATCACAGCCGTTATCTCCAGGAGGCAACGCGTGTGCGCGACAACCTGGAATATAGCTACCGTCACGGCGGCACCACGTTGCTCGACTACCTTGATGCCTTACGCGATTATCGCCAGACGAACCTCGACGCCTTGAATGCGAACACACAGGTTTGGCTCGCCCTTCACCAACTCAGCTTCGCCGCTGCAACGGAGATCGTCCCATGAGCAAGAAATATCTCGCCGCCTTACTAACTCTCTGCGTACTACCCATCGTCGCTTGCAGACACCCGAGCGAAGACAACAGTCCGGCTCCCGCTACGGGAAAAGACGTCGTGGATACAGTGACAGTACATTTGGCGCAGATTGCGGGCACTCTGAACCTGCCCGCCCGGATTACCGCCATTCCAACGAATGTGGTGCACATCTTTCCTCCGCTGAGTGGACGCGTTCTTGCTCTTAAGCTGCTCCCTGGTCAGGAAGTCACCAAAGGCCAGGCCATCGGCTCACTGCAAAGCAACGATGCCGCATCCGCCAGGTCGGATTTCGAGAAGGCAAAAATTGAAGCAGCACGCTCTGACTTGCAGCTGCAGCGCGGCAAGGAATTGCTGCAGCACGAGGTCATGGCACAGAAGGACTTTGACGATCTGAAAGCGCTCAATGATGCGGACCACGCCGAACTCGAACGCGCGCGGCAGACGCTGCATAATCTCGGCTTCGACGAGAACGACACTTCCGGCAACCTGCCGCTTCGCTCTCCCATAAGCGGTGTTGTTCTCGACGTTGGTACTGCACCTGGCGAATTGCAACGCTCGCTCGACAATGCCAACGCAATCGCAACGATTGCAAACATCGATTCCATCTGGGTGATGGGCGATCTCTATTCAAGCAATGTCGCTGCCGTTCGCCGCGGACAGCCCGTAGAAGTCCGCGTGAATGGCTATCCTAACGAAGTACGCACCGGCATCATTGACGATATTTCGGACGCCGTTGATCCCACTACACTTACGCTGAAGGTGCGCGTGGTGCTCACAAATCCCGGGCACAAGTTCAAGCCACAGATGTTTGCCACCATTTCTGTTGTGAATATCAAACGTCAGGCCATTGTCATTCCCTCCACCGCCGTCATTCGAGACGGCATCAAGAGCTACGTTTTTATAGCCACGCCCGATCATAAGTACGCGCGGCGTGACGTAGAGCTGGGTGAAACACATGAGAATACAGTCGAAGTCACACATGGTCTCGAAGAGGGTGAGCTGGTAGTCAGCACAGGCGCGGAGCTGCTGCGTCAGGCAGGAGCGCAGTAAGATGCAGCCTTTCATCCGTACGCTCCTCCGCTATCGCAATATCGTCCTCATCCTTTTTTTGGCGTCACTCGCGGGCGGCATACTCGCATTTGTGCATCTTGATATTGAAGCCTATCCTGACCCATCTCCACCGATGGTCGAGTTCATCACACAGAACCCGTCGTGGTCGGCAGAGGAGATGGAACAACAGGTCACAGTTCCCCTTGAGGCTGGCCTGAACGGAACACCGCATCTTGAACAGATCCGCTCCATCAGCATCTTTGGTCTCAGCGACGTCAAACTGTATTTCACCTTTGACAGTGATTACTTTACCGATCGTCAGGAGGCGCTCAACCGTCTCCAGTCCGTCAACCTCCCCGGCAATCTGCAGCCGCAGCTCTCTCCTGAATCTCCCATCGGCGAAATCTACCGGTATCAGCTCACCGGGCCCGGATATTCACTGAATGAGCTGAAAGCTACGCAGGACTGGCTCCTTGTCCGCGAAATGAAACGCGTTCCGGGCATCATCGACGTCGCGACCTTCGGGGGAACCACTCGCCAATTTCAGGCTGAAATTGATCCGAGCAAGCTGCTCGCCTATGGCGTCAACATGACGCAGGTTGCCAACGCGGTGCAGAACAGCAATGCAAACGCTGGCGGCAACTACCTCACCCTCGGCAGCCAGAGCGTGAACGTCCGTGGGATCGGCCTGCTGCATTCCATTGCCGACATGGATAACATCGTCATTGCAGAGCGCAATGGCACCCCGGTTCTCCTGAAAGATGTCGCGAATGTTCAGGAAGGCCACCAACCCCGCCTTGGCAAAGTAGGCCGCGATGAGCAGCCCGACATTGTTCAGGGCATCGTGCTCCTGCAGAAAAACGAGAAATCCCTTCCGGCACTCGCGGGCCTGCGCGCAAAAATCAAAGAGCTGAATGAAGGCAATCTACTGCCTCCAGGCATGAAGATCAGCACCATCTACGACCGTACGACGCTCATCAACACCACCACCCGTACCGTCCGCCACGTCATCATCACCGGTTTGATCCTGGTCACGCTCGTGCTGCTGAGCATGCTAGGCGACCTGCGCATCACAGCCATCGCTGCGATCACAATTCCCTTCGCCGTGCTCTTCTCCTTTGCCATGATGGTCCTCACTGATCACTCGGCGAACCTCATTTCTATTGGAGCGATTGATTTCGGCATTCTCGTCGATGCATCCATCGTTGTGTTGGAAAGCGTCCACCGCAAGATCTCTCGCCGTGTGCAGGGTGAAGAAGTGGAAGAGCTGATTATGGAAGGCGTCAGCGATGCCGCCAAACCAGTGCTCTTCGCGACGCTGATTATTCTTGTCGCCTTTATCCCTCTCTTCACCATGCAGGGTGTTCCGGGAAAAATATTTGCTCCCATGTCCGTTACATACGGGTTTGCCCTGACCGGAGCACTGATCTTTGCGCTGATCTTCGCCCCTGTACTCGGCTCCTTCGCCGTTCCTAAACAGATCAAGCATGAAGCGGAAGACACCTGGCTAAGCGCATTCTTTCGCCGCCACTACGACAGCGGGCTCAAGCGTGCACTCAAATACAGCAAGATATCGTGGTTTATAGCTCTCGGCGCGCTCGCTGCGGCAATCGTGCTCTTTGAATTCGTGGGCGGAGAATTTATGCCGGCCCTGGAAGAGGGCAATCTCTGGATTCGCGCGACGATGCAGCAGGACATCTCCTTTCCTCAATCGGAGAAGATGGCCGACAAAATTCGCGATACGCTTCGCGCTTACCCGGAGATCACGCAGGTCGTCTCGCAGATGGGCCGTCCCGACGATGGTACAGACGTCAGCACATTCAATAACATTGAGTTCCTCGCAAATCTGAAACCTGCCGGTGAGTGGCGCCCGCAGTTCCGCCGCAACAAGGACACTCTGATTGCGGCCATCGAGAAAGACTTTCAACAATACCCGGGCATCGATTTCAACTTTTCGCAGAACATTCAGGACAACGTCGAAGAAGCCATGTCCGGCGTGAAAGGGGAAAACTCTCTCAAACTTTTCGGGAATGATTTCGATGATCTGACGCATATCGCCAACCAGATTTCGGACGTAATGAACAAGGTGCAGGGCATTGCGGACATCGGCGTCTTCAAGGTCACGGGGCAGCCTAGTTTGATGGTCTCCATCGACCGCGGCAAAGCGGCGCGCTACGGCCTGCAGCCGCAGGACGTAAACAGCGTTGTTCAGGCCGCTGTCGGTGGAGCGCCGGTGACACAAATCATCGATGGCGATCGCCGTTTCGACTTTGCCCTGCGCTACTCGCCGCAATACCGTGAAACGCCGGAAGCAATCGGAAAAATACTTCTGCCCACTCCCGACGGCGCTCAGATACCGCTCGGCATGATCGCCGATGTAGGTCTCAAGAACGGCGCCTTCATGATTTACCACGAAGGCGGACGCCGCTACATCCCCATCAAGTTCAGTGTGCGCGGACGCGACCTTGCCAGCGCCATTCAGGATTTGAAACAGCAACTAGCCGACAAAGTGAAGTTGCCCAGCGGCTACGACTATACGTGGGCCGGCGAGTTCGATAGCCTTCAGAAGGAACAGCGCCGTCTCGCCTATATCATCCCCGTCAGTCTGGCCGTCATTGTCGTCCTTCTCTACATTCAGTTCCGGACCTGGACAGATGCCTTCATCGTTGTCGGGACATTACCCTTCGCCGCCATCGGCGGAATACTCGCGCTCTTTCTTACGCGCACCTCGTTCAGCATTTCCGCAGCAGTGGGCTTCACATCCCTCACTGGCGTGGCTACGCTCGGGGCAGTAGTTTTCCTTTCAGGAATCCGCCGGGCTCAGCGCGAAGAGGGCTTCGATCATGGCCTGAAAAAGGGCTGTCTTGATGAAATGCGGCCCGTAGTCATGGCCTGCATGGCAGCGGGCCTGGGTCTGCTGCCTGCCGCCGTCTCAAATGGCATTGGCGCTCAGGCTCAGCAGCCGCTGGCGCGTGTCGTAGTCGGAGGAATGCTCACAACTGTCTTCTCGATCCTCTTCGTTATGCCGCTGCTGGTGCGGCGTTTCACTTCACGCAAGAATTTCGAAGGCATACCAAACGAATAACTCAGATTCCATTCCTCGTTTTTGAAGGGCACGACTTTAGTCGTGCCCAAACTCAACGGACGCATCGTCACTTCGCAAAGTGCAGAGCACTTTATTCTTCCCGCAATACTTCCAGCGGCTTCTGGCCAAGGATCCTGAAGCAGGCGATCCATCCGGTAACAACCGCCAGCACAGCCGTAGCAATCACGGAGATCCCGCTCACAGCCAATTCAGGATGATATGCGACGTCCATCTTGTGCAACAGCACGCGCGTCAGCAGATTGGCGAATATCACGCCCACCGCACCGGCCAGCAATCCCAGAACAACAAATTCCACACTGAACACCGTTGCTATCCGGTTGCGCGTAGCTCCCAACGTCTTCAACACTACGACTTCGCGAATCCGCCTGAAGCGCGTGCTTGCCACGCTCGATGCCAGAATGATCGCGCCGGAAAGAATCGAAAAACCCGCTAAAAAGCGAATCACCAGCGTGATCTGATGCACCACCCCCTGCACCGTATCCAGAATGTCTGCAATGTTGATAACGGTCACCGTTGGATACGCCGCGAATAACGCGCGTTCCATGGAAGCAATCTGTTTCGACTGCACATGCACCGCCGCGTACCAGACGTTCGGCAATCCTGCCAGCGGCCCCGACGGCAAGATAAATTCGCTGCGTGCAAAAACATGCTCGCCCTCTGCTTTATAAATTGCTGCTACATGCGTATGGATGGTCGTTTCGCCCGATGCAAAATCTACAGCCGACCCGACTCGCAGATTCAGCCTATGCGCCACGTGCTCTACAACAGCCAACCCGTCTGTATCACCCTTCTGCCACCACTTCCCTTGCGTGACCTTCACCCCTTCCGGCACCGCATCCGCCCATGTAACGGAAACGGAGGACAGCAGCCGTTTAGGATAATTCTTCACCTTCAACTGATCAGTCGGCACACCATCCACAGCGGTAATGCGCGCCGAAACTATCGGAATCGCCTCAAACTTGTTCTGCGACCCAGTCTGATGCAAAACCAGATCTTTGACTCCCTGCACCTCATCCTGGCTGATGTCGATAAGAAATATATTTGCGGCACTCGTTGTCGCATCCGAATTCATCCGGCTGACGATTGCATGCTGCATCAGAAACACACTTAGAATCAGCATGACGCCTGTGCCCAAAGCAGCCAGCACAGCCGCCGACTGGTTGCCCGGCCGATAAAGATTGGCCAACCCATGACGCAACGCTGAATGCAGGTGCAATCGCGTCTTATTGAGAAACGCCCGCAGCGTACGCAGCGTCACCGACGCCAGCCCGAGGATGACTACAAGCAATCCACAGAGCGCCGCGGCAAACCACTTTCCTACTACCATGGAATCGGCAAGAGCAGCCGCGATGCCGCCCAATGCGAGAACGATTACCACCACAGAAATCCACTGAGCCTGATTTTCGCGAATCCGTTTCCACAAACTCAGTCTGCTCTCCGTGTCACCGCCCTCAACCGTCTTGCGCAGCACAATGCTCGGGCGAATCTTTCGCACATCAAGCAGTGGCGGCAGGCAAAACAGTACGGTCGTCAAAATTCCTGTTCCGAATGCTGCCGACACAGAACGCACCGGCAATCGTAGCGGCGGCTGGATAGGCAGCAGCTTGCCAAAGAAAAATGGCAGCGCCCACTCGACACCCAACCCAAGTACAATCCCCAACAACGCGCCAACTGTTCCCAGTAACAGTGTCTGTAACAAATAAATTCGCAGAATATCCGAAGACCGGGCACCGATCGACTTCATAATCGCCAGAATGTCGATTCGCTGCTGCAGATGCGCGCGCATAGCCATGCCAACGCCGATCGCTCCCAGTACCATCGCAACCAGGCAAATCAAACTCAGCAGCCCCGTCGCATGATCCAGCCCTTCCGATAGCGCGGGGCTCGTCTCGCGAAAATCAGTGATCTGCGAGTCGGGCAAAATCTTTTCCAGATCGCCACGCACAGCCGCGACCTTCCCACTTTGCGGCCCAAGCTTAAACAGATATCTCTCGGTAGCGCGGCTGCCCGCCTGCAACAGACCTGTCTTATCGACTGCCGCGCGGGTCATCATTACGCGCGGTCCCAGACCAACACCCGCCGTCAATCTGTCAGGTTCCTTCTCGATCACTGCACCAATTCTGAAGAATTGACCGCCGATTTTCAGCGAATCGCCGACCTTCGCGCGCAGACGCACCAAAAGGTTGTCATCCACAACCACCGACGAGTCTGTAAGCATCGTGCGCAAATCGCCCGCAGGACTCAGGGTCACCGCACCATAAAACGGATATTTTGCCGGGTCCACCACCTTCAATGAAACCAATAGCGGAACAGGATCGCCCTGCAACGACGCCATCGAAACAGTTTCCGTTACTGAAGTCCGTTCGACGCCTTTAGAGTCAGCCAGGGCATCCAGCTTCGCGTTCTCCTGCGGTGTAATCAATCGAAACATCCGCGCAGAGAGATCAGCGGACATAATGCTTCGTGCTTGATCGAGCAGCTCTTTCTGGAAAGACTCGCTGAAACCGCGAACGCCGGTCAATGCCGCCACACCAATTGCAACTGATAAAATTACAAATAAAAACTTTGACCGCGAAGCCCTCAGTTCACGCCAGGCAATCTTCGCCGCTGTAGCCCAACCAAGCGCAGGTTTTTGCTCAATCTCCATAACTCGCCTGCTTCCCGCTCTCATCGGAGACAATGCGGCCATCGCGCAGAAAAATGCACCGGTCCGCGCGATCTGCAATCTGCCTGTCGTGCGTAACTAACACCAGTGTCGTATTCGCTTCGCGCTGACGCTCCGTCAACAGGTCGAGAACATGCTGCCCATTGCTCGAATCCAGATTTCCCGTAGGCTCGTCGGCCAGCACAATCGGAGGTTCCAGGACAAAGGCGCGAGCAAGCGCCACACGTTGCTGCTCGCCTCCAGAGAGTTGCACAGGATAGTGATGAAGTCGATCCGCCAATCCAACGGCCTCCAGAAGAGCAGCGGCGTGTTTTTTTCCGTCCCCATTCGCATTCAATTCATACGGAAGCAGGACATTTTCGAATGCCGTTAACGTCGGTATCAATTGGTACGACTGAAACACAAACCCAATCTTCTTTCCTCGCACCTGCGCCAGCTTGTCTTCCGCCAAACGACTTATATCCGTCCCATCCACCAGCACCTGACCCTCGCTCGGGGCATCCAGCCCCGCCAGCAATCCCAGCAAAGTGCTCTTGCCGCTGCCCGAGGCTCCCATAATCGCCAGGAACTGCCCTTGTGGCACACTCAAGTCGATTCCCTTCAGAATCTCCACCGTCCGGCTTCCATTGCGAATCGACTTTTTCAGTCCCCGCACTTCAATCATTCCTGGCTCCAATCCCCTCGTTACAATAACTATGTGACGCGACGACACGTTCTGCTGTTTCTATTTACGTTCTGTCTGACAACTACGTTCCATCGCGGCTGCGAGGCGCAAACGAAGGGCGCGAATCGCGACCTGCCCATCATCGTCAGCTTTGGCGATTCGCTCACCGCGGGCCATGGCGCCGCGCCCGGTCAGGCATATCCAGACTACCTGCAACGTGACCTCGACAACCAAGGCTACGCGTATCATGTCGTCAACAAAGGCATCGACGGCAATACAACAAAAGACGGCGTGGAGAGATTAAAAGACGTGCTCGCCCTCCATCCTCAAATTGTCGTCGTGGAATTCGGCGGCAACGACGGACTGCGCGGCCTCCCGATTTCAGTCACGCGACAGAACCTCGACCAGATCGTTTCTACGCTGCTCAAGGCTGGAATAAAAGTCGTGCTCGCAGGCATCACACTCCCACCAAACTATGGCCCCGACTACATCCAGCAGTTCAACGAAACCTACTCGTTGCTGGCGCACAAATATAAGGTTCCTTTCATCCCCTTCCTGCTCAAGAACGTCTATGGTGTTCCCGGCTCTATGCAAGACGATGGTATCCATGCAACGGGAAAAGGCAATGAGCAGGTGGCTGTCAACATATTTCAGACACTTAAACCACTGCTCCGGAAATAACTAGAAACGGCTGCGCAACAAATATGTTTTTGAAGGGGCACTCACTATCCCAGTACCACCATCGGCTGAAACAAAGTTCCCGCAAGGCGCCGCCCTATAGCAATCAAATTCCGTTGACCTTCAAATATCTTCACCATAGGAGCCGAACCGAACTCCGGCAGATTCACCGCCGCGCCATTGCGTAAACGCCCAGCTGAAAATACGTCCGCAGTCACTGCCGGCAATTCAGGAAGCAGAGCGCGCGGATGCGGCATTCCTGCCTGTAAATCGTCACACGTCAGCTTCTCCATAGCCGCAAGCGGCATCGCGTTCTCAATCAGAAATGGCCCTGCGGCCACTCGCCGCAGGCTCCCAAGATGCGCGCCGCAGCCGAGAGCAGCTCCCAACTCATGCGCCACGCTGCGCACATAGCCTCCGGCGGAAACCGTCATCACAAATGCGGCTGTATCGTCGATAAGCGATGTAATCTCGAATGCCTTGATCGTGATCTTTGCCGCTTTCAGCTTCGGCGTCTCGCCTGCACGCGCCAGCTGATATGCCTTCTTACCGCCTATTTTCTTTGCCGAAAATGGAGGAGGCATCTGTTCGATCTCGCCTTGAAAGGGCATGGCAGCTGTCCGCACCTGCTCCATTGTGAGAGATACCGCCACACATTCACTAGTCGCCTGCCCCTCGGCATCGTAAGTATCCGTCGCGAAGCCGAAGCGAATCGTCCCAGTGTATGTTTTTTCGAGAGAGCCGAAGAACTGCGCCAGCCTCGTGTATTTGCCCAGCAGAAGCGGCAGTACTCCAGTCGCCATGGGGTCCAGCGTGCCCAGATGTCCAATCGACGACTCGCCCGTTACCCGTCGTACCCGCGCAACCACATCGTGCGATGTCATGCCGCCGGGTTTATCAACGATCAAAAGCCCATTCACTTGACTACTATAGCCGCTCGGCCCAGCGGCCGATTCAGAATCCGTTCTGCGCCCGCTCCCGCACCAGGGACAGGAACTCTGTCCGCGTATTCTGCTTTTGAAAGACACCGAGCATCGCCGATGTAACAGTCGAGGAATTCTGCTTCTCCACGCCGCGCATCATCATGCAAAGGTGTCGCGCCTCAATCACCACGCCCACGCCCTGCGGCTCAATCGCGTCCTGAATCGCATCGGCAATCTGCCTTGTCAATCGCTCCTGTACCTGCAGTCTGCGGGCAAAAACCTCTACCAGGCGCGGAATCTTGCTCAATCCGATGACTTTGCCGTTCGGGATATAAGCGACATGCACCTTGCCGAAAAATGGCAGCATATGGTGCTCGCATAACGAGAACATCTCAATGTCCTTGACGATCACCATCTCGTCATAATCCACGTCGAACAAGGCTCCACGTAGAATCTCCGTCGGATTCTCGCGATAGCCCTTGGTCAGGAACGTTAGCGATTTTTCGATGCGCTCTGGCGTGCGCTCTAAACCATCGCGCGTCGGATCTTCGTCAAAGCGGCGAATAATTTCGCGATAAATGTCCTGTGTCGATATATTTTCCAGGCCTGTCTCCATGGCCTTTCGTACGATTGCCGGTTTAGCCATCTTCCTTCTCTTTTCTTCCTATGTATCGGTCAAGTATCGATCAAAGCTTCGCTGCGATGCGCCCCGTTGCCGGATATTCAAAGGAGTTATTGCTCGTCTCTTCCACACGCACGCGCACCAGTTCAGCTTGGTCAAAAACCGCAGCCAGAAGCCGATAGACCTCAATACACAGATTCTCCGTAGTAGGCACACGATCCTCAAAGAGCGGATCGAGATTCAGATTTGTATGGTCGAAGCGATCCACCACTTCTTTTCGCACGCACGCATCGAGGTTCACCATGTCGCACACCATTCCGGTTTCCGCATCCACGGGGCCACCCACAGTCACCTCGATCACATAGTTATGCCCGTGCCCATGCGGATTGTTGCACTTGCCATACACCGCGCGATTCTGCGCATCGCTCAATGTGTCCATATGCAGACGATGCGAAGCGCTCAGACGATATCTCCGCGAAAAATACGCCCTCATGCCTCACCGTAATAATCGGCGAATAAATCCGCCATCTCATACACGCGCACACGATGCAACTTTGCTCCGGGAATCTTTCCTTCCAGCCGCTTCCAGACGGCGACCGCAATGTTCTCGGTCGTCGGAATCACCTCTGCAAACTCCGGCACCTCTTTGTTCAAATGCCGATGATCATAGACGCTGACCACTTCGTGTTCCATCACATCTTTGAGTTGCTTCAGGTCCACCACAAAACCAGAAGCCGCATCTACCTCGCCGGCTACAGTTACCTCCAGCGTGTAGTTGTGTCCATGCCCGTTTTTATTCGCGCACTTTCCAAAGACGCGTTCGTTTTTCTCCG
>Ga0206835_1050_pt2 | contig 45250 bp, 47 predicted proteins | sample Alteio_BWOrgCont_31_FD_152853 | JGI IMG/M metagenome (GOLD analysis project Ga0206835, IMG submission 152853) | Enriched cells from forest soil in Barre Woods Harvard Forest LTER site, Petersham, Massachusetts, United States -... | ecosystem: Environmental > Terrestrial > Soil > Temperate forest >...
GTTGCCATTAGCCGATCACGCGATAAATTACGTGCTTTACAATTACTCTGCCGCCATGATATTGGCTTGCCGACAACCGGCTTTGCCAATGCAACTGATGATATTTCTGATTTAATTCGCATTGTGCAAGGTGCACCTCTTGTCGTTAAATTATTGGAAGGCTCTCAAGGTAGGGGTGTAGTTTTGGCGGAAACTCAACAAGCCGCGGAAAGTGTGATTGATGCCTTTACTGGCTTAAAAGCGAATATATTGGTTCAACAATATATTCCAGAGGCCGGCGGCAGTGATATTCGTTGTTTTGTAGTGGGTGATAAAGTAATTGCGGCTATGAAACGTCAGGCACCCGATGGAGAGTTCCGTTCGAACTTACATCGTGGGGGCACTGCAGAAATGATTAAAATTACCCCACAAGAGCGTAAAACAGCCGTGAGAGCTACGAAAATTTTGGGTTTAAATGTGGCTGGGGTCGATATTCTACGTTCAAATCAGGGTCCTATGGTGTTAGAGGTTAATTCTTCCCCTGGTTTAGAAGGCATTGAGACAACGACGGAAAAAGACATCGCTTGCAGTATTATTGAATTTATAGAAGCCAAAGCAAGGCCTAATCATTCTAAGACTAAAGGAAAAGGTTAGATAACTTAATTTGTTAGATGTGTGGTATAATAAGGCCACAATTTTTGGGAGTACTATTATGCTCACACGCATTCCTTCATTTAAAGACGCCAGGGTTTTAGTTGTTGGCGATATCATGTTAGATCGTTATTGGTATGGGGCTGCTACCCGTATTTCTCCTGAAGCGCCAGTACCTGTTGTAGCCATGCATCATGGCAAAATTCATCATAGTTTAGGGGGCGCTGCCAACGTTGCTGCCAATTTAGCAGCATTAGGTGGACATACCACATTATTAGGCATAGTCGGTGATGATGAGCCCGCGTATAAACTTGAGCAAATGCTAGCCCAGCAAAACATTCAATACACATTTGAAAAAATCAGCTCTCAGCCAACGATTACTAAATTACGTATCGTGAGTCACCATCAACAACTCATGCGTTTAGATTTTGAAGAATTTTATGATGCTCATGCATTGCAAGCTTTGTTACCCACCTATCAAGAAAAATTGGCCAATGTTGATGTAGTCATTTTATCCGATTATGGCAAAGGGACTTTAAGTCATCCAGAATTATTTATTAAAGCAGCACGCGAAATGGGTGTACCTGTTTTGGTAGATCCAAAACGCAGTGATTTTTCTGTGTATCAAGGTGCAACTTTAATTACCCCTAATCAAAAAGAATTTGAAGTGGTGGTAGGACCTTGTAAAACAGAAGCAGAGATGATCGCCAAAGGTTTAGCATTAATCGAAAAACATGAATTAGGTGGATTATTAATTACCCGTGGCGAACATGGCATGTTATTACTACAGCGCGATAAACAGCCATTTTCTTTAAAAGCCCATGCGCGAGAAGTATTTGATGTGACTGGTGCAGGTGATACTGTGGTTGCCATGTTAGGTGCTTCTTTAGCCGCAGGTGTTCCGCTCGAGGAAGCGACTACTTTAGCCAATGTGGCTGCGAGTATTGTGATTAGTAAATTGGGCACGGCTACTGTGAGCCCACATGAATTAGAACAAACGTTACCCAAAATTGCAGGTCGTTTTCCCACATATTCAGAAAACGAAGTCTTAGCAGAATGTAAGCAAGCGCGCGAGCGCGGTAAAAAAATTGTGATGACCAATGGTTGTTTTGATGTGTTACATGCAGGCCATGTGGTTTATTTAAATCGTGCTAAACAATTAGGCGATTATTTAATTGTGGCGGTGAATACTGATGAAACAGTGCGTAAATTAAAAGGCTCACACCGCCCCATTCATTCTCTAGAAGCACGCATGCAAGTATTAGCGAGTTTGTCATCAGTTGATTTCGTATTGCCGTTTAGTGAAGACACGCCCGAGCGTTTGCTAGAACTTATACGTCCAGAAGTATTGGTCAAAGGCGGCGATTATAATATTTCAGGTGTAGTGGGTCGTGATTTTGTAGAGTCTTATGGTGGCGAAGTTGTCGTATTGCCTTCAGACTTTGATTATTCTACAACACGTATCCTCGAGAAATTGCAGGAAGAATAATTGATGAAAGTATTAATTGTTAAACTCACCTCCATGGGTGATTTAATTCATGTTTTGCCCGCTGTGAGCGATGCTGTCAAACAAATACCCAATATTCGTTTTGATTGGGTTGCAGATGAAGCGTTTGCTGATATTCCACGTATGCATCAAGCAGTAGATGAAGTGATAGTTACTGCAAATCGACGTTGGAAAAAAGAATTGTGGCAAAGTTTAAAAAGCGGCGAATTCATTCGCGTATGGCGCAATATCCGCAAAAAAAAATATGATATTGTGATTGATGCACAAAGTAATTTGAAAAGTGCTGTTATTATGAGTTTTGCTAGAGGTTTACGGTGCGGTGTAGATAAAGATTGCACACGCGAGAAATTTGCACACGTTACTTGCGATAAAACTTTTCATATTCCTTTAGAGCAACATGCCATTCTTCGGCAGAGAAAATTATTTGCGGCGAGTTTAGGTTATCCAGTGCCTGAGACTTCCCCTGATTTTGGTATAGATATAGAAAAATTACCTGCATTGCCTATCACCTTACCGGATTCCTATTTAGTATTTGTCCACAGTACTACGTGGGATACTAAACATTGGCCAGAAGGTTATTGGCAACAATTAATTCGGATGGCTGCAAGTGCGGGTTATCATGTTGTGTTGCCATGGGGTGGCGTTAAAGAAAAAGAACGCGCAGAACGTTTGGCCAGCCAATCTTCACAGGCAATTGTATTGCCGAGATTATCTATTCCACAATTAGCACGTGTGATGTGTGAATCAAAAGGTGCTGTGTGTGTGGATACGGGCCTAGGACATTTAACTGCAGCATTAAATGTGCCTGCGGTACATTTATATGGCCCTACAGATCCGGCATTAATTGGTGCTACAGGTCAGCATCAACATCATCTCATTGCTCAATATGAATGCGCGCCTTGCTATTTGCATGAATGCAAGTGGGGAAGCGAATCTGCTTGTTTTTTGAAAAATATGAAACCGGAAAAAGTATGGTCGCATTTTTCACCTATAATTAAACAATAGTTTTTATATAGGCAAACCACATTCATGGACGATCATTCTATCACTATTTGTGACACTACCATTGCGCCCGGAACTCAGGCTATTATTGATTTGCCCGTTTCGCCACTTTATACCCAAACACCCATGAATATTCCTGTGCATGTTATTAATGGTAAAAAACCTGGACCCGTTTTATTAGTATGCGCAGCCGTGCATGGTGATGAAATCAATGGTGTAGAAATTATTCGTCGCTTACTCAATAAGCGTTTATTGAAATCCTTAGAAGGGACCTTGATTGCTGTGCCCATCGTGAATATTTTCGGTTTTATTTACCATTCACGTTATTTACCCGATAGGCGTGATCTGAATCGTTCATTTCCAGGATCAAAAGAAGGCTCAATGGCCTCGCGCATGAGTTATATTTTTATGCATGAAATTTTAGAACAATGTACTCATGGTATAGATTTTCATACCGGTGGCGCACATCGTACTTATTTACCGCAAGTACATGCAAATTTAACAAAAAAGAAAACATTGCGACTTGCCAAAGCTTTTGGCGTGCCCGTATTATTGGATGTCAAAGAACAAGATAATTCTCTGCGCGCCGTAGCTGCAAAATATAAAATCCCTTTTTTAATTTACGAAGCAGGTGAAGCCTTGCGTTTAGATGAGTTGTCTATACGTGTGGGCTTAAAAGGTATACTCAATGTGATGCGTGAATTAAAAATGTTAAAAAAAACCGCGCACGCTACGCTACGTGCAAAGCCATTTATTGCCCACTCTAGCACTTGGTTACGGGCCGAACAATCTGGACTGTTATTATCCCCCATGGCCTTAGGACATAGGGTATTAAAAAAACAAATTCTCGCTCATATTGCAGATCCTATCAGTGGCAAAAGCACAGAAGTATTATCGCCAACCAAAGGTATCATTATTGGCCGCACCCATCTGCCGCTCGTCAATGAAGGCGATGCGCTGTTTCAAATTGCTAAATTTGAAAAAAGTAAAAAAGTACTGGCGGAAGTACAAGAGTTTCATTCAGCGCATTTAGATGAGGATGACGCGCTGAATTACTGACAAGCAATAGTTTCAGTATTCATACGTAATTCAGGAATTAAATCTGATTTTGGCACTTCTATCATAATAAAAGGTTGTGAAATCATTCCTAAATTAACACAACCTGCGCCTGGCTGTTTACGGGTTGCAAAAATATATAATTTTGTGTCTACAGCTTGTAATTTATCAATCGACATTTCATAACCACTGCTGGGCTGGTCAGAATCAACCACTGCAATCACCATGTCCTTGTTAAAATCAATCACCGGTGCTGTGATAGGGGGTTGTAAATTTTTACTGTGCTGAGCCCAGAATTCATCAAAACTTTGCTGGGTGTCTAATTTATAAATACTGGTCATATCGGCTTGAATGCCACTGTTATTGCCGGTAGTGATGACGGCAAAATGAATCGCTGCGGGTTCATTGCCTTTAGGCGCTGCAGGTTCTTCACTGCAACCCGTTAAAAAGGCTAAAACTAAAGAGAGTAATAAAATAGCTTTATACATTATCAAATATCCTTATTTAAGATTGTTAATATATACTACATAAGACTTAATAAATAAAGGAAAATGATATGACACCCACATTTTTGCGATTGCAAGCCAAAGCGCTCACTTTATTGATAACGGGTTTATTTTTATCCAACGTTCTATTTGCTGCACCTACGAATTTTATTAAAGCGCCGAAAAAAGTCTATCATGTGGCTATTACTCAATTTGCAGATACCCTTGGGCTCAATGAGTCATATGCAGGTATTATTGCTGGATTAAAAGAACGTGGATATGTCGAAGGTAAAAATTTAAAAATTACTTTTATGAATGCAGAAGGGGATTTTGAAGCCACAAAAAAAATTGCAGAAGACTTTGTGAAGCAAAAACCTGATTTGATTATTCCAATTTCAACACCCTCAACGCAAGCCGTAGTTAATGCGGATTATAAGGCACATATACCCGTAGTATTCTCGACGGTCACAGATCCTGTGATCACCCAAATAGTACCATCACTGACACAATCGGGCGGATATGTTACTGGCGTATATGATTTGCCTTCTGTTGATCAGCAAGTTGCTTTGATTCGTGAAATCATGCCAAACCTGCAAATACTGGGCGTAGTATATAACCCGAATGAGGCAAATTCTGCGCGTATATTAGAATTATTTGAAGTGACCGCAAAACCCATAAAAATCATAGTTGCGGAAGCAACTTCAGCAAGTGCGGTAAAAGCCGCAATAGAATCTTTAATGGGAAAAGTAGAAGCGGTGTTTATTCCATCCGATAGTACGGTTCAATCTTCTATGGAAGCGTTGTTAAACATTACTATGAATAATCGGATACCTGTTTTTACGAGTGATGATGGATCTGTGCGTTTAGGCGCTTTAGCAGCTATTGCTGATAATCAATATGATGTGGGTTATCTTGCAGGTAGAAGAGCAGGTTCTGTATTATCAGGAATGGATCCTGGAAAAATGGATGTTGTTCGTATTCCACACCAGAGTTTGTTCATTAATATGAAAACTGCAGAAAAGCTGAATGTTAAAATACCTGAAAAAATATTGACTAAAGCAGCCCAGGTCATTCGATAACATTTAAGATTGCAATCGCGCTATGCGCCATTCAAAAAATGACCAGCCTAATAAGCCTGTGGTTGCTAAGCCGCAGGCGAGTCCCCACCAAACACCTTGTATTCCCCAATCGAAAACAAATGCAAATAAGTAAGCAAGCGGCGCGCCGACGCACCAATAACCAATAATGGCAATTAGCATAGGTTTAAAGCCTTCTTCTATGCCGCGTAAAATACTAAAAGTAATGCCTTGTAAGCCGTCAAATAATTGAAATGCTGCGGCAATCATGAGTAAACCAATTGCTACAGAAATTACTTCTTGCATCTGTTCCATATTAAAATAAGTAAACAAATAAATAAACGGTTTAGGCGACAACAAAAATAAAATTGACGGCACACTCATCCATAATAATCCTAAGCACACGCCTGCACGGCCAATACTGTGAACGCGATTAAATTGTTGTAATCCATACGCTTGGCTTACCATAACCGACGTGGCATTGGCAATCCCGACAGTAACCATATAAGTTAATATCGACAATTGCATAGCAATATGATGCGCTGCTAAAGAAGTGGTGCCAAATAATCCGGCCATAAAAGTACCTAAAATAAAAAAGCCACCTTCAAAAGTGAAAATCATGCCCATGGGTATGCCAAGCCGTAGTAGTTTATAGATAAGTTTAGGATAGAAAAATTTAAAATCACGAAACAATTTGTATCCCTTAAGTTTTTTATTCAATAATATATTGATTACTAATACAATAAACATCGCGAAAAAAACCAGACTACTCGCGATACCTAGATTAATGACACCCAAGTTTGGAAATGCATAAATAAACGCAAGATTTAAAATAATATTTAATACCATTGCGCCTATGGTAATCACACTAATTAACTGTGGCTGCAGAACGCCAATAGTAAAAGCGCGTAATGTCATATAAAACAAATTAGGCAGCATGCCCCACATTAATGCTTTTAAATACAAAGATGCAGTATCTACAACAATTTGTTGTTGCCCAAGCATAATTAAAATAGGTTTTATATTCCAAAGTAAACTTCCAAATATAATGAATAGTATGAATGAAAGAAATAAACCGGTATGAACAAACTGTTGTATGAGCGTTTTATCTTGTAAATGCGAGGTCACTTGATTGGTCAAAACTGTAATAAGACCTGTGCTAAATATTAACAATAAAGAAAAAACTGCTCCACCTAATCCAGCACCGGCTAAAGCTTCTGGACCGATTAATCCCATCATGACGACATCAGTAAAGACAATACCAAATTGCGCCAATTGGGTCAGTACTAATGGATAGGCTAATTTGATTAGGCCAGGAAATTCACGTTTAATGGTTTGCATGGATTATAGTTAAAACCTATCGTTATATTATAAACAATCAATTTTATTAATCCCCCAATGTTTTTCATAATTAACTTGAAAAACAAGGAGGGATAAAATGACATTTCAACTCAAGGGCAAGTTAAAACAATTAGATCATCATAAAGTCATTGCAAATGCAACGCAAGGATTGGTTTGGCTCATGATTCAGGGCGCGCGCAATGCAGGTTTAATAAGCAGTGGTTATGGGATAGACAGTACGTTTCAAATGTATACAGACTGGCACAGTAAAAATAAACATAAAAAATTGCTTGCACAACTCATAAAGCATGAGGCCATTGACTTAATACAAACTGACTTATCTTGCGATTTTAGGCGTATTCAATCCATGTTAAATATTCAAAAAAAATCGCTAAAAGATACCCTCTCAGTCCAGTATCAATATTTAATGCAATTAGAACATGATAATTATGCACGCTTGGCAAATGAATTAACAAATAAAATTACGCAATATAATAAATTGATCTATCACTACCATCTTGTTGTTACAAGCGGATTAGCCACGGGTTTTGCACTTGACTTGTTGTATAAGATTTTGGCATTTGGGATTGCGCCACTTGCAGGAGCATTGATTTTAGGATTTTCGATGATGAATCAAATTAAAAACTGGAGTGAAGATATCCATGATTATATTAATATCTTGCAACAATGTGAGCAAAAAATACAGTATTTAATGACTTTTGATTTTAATGAAAATAATCTGCAATTAATTAATCAAAAATTGATACAGGTGGGTCTTACGCCAATTATTGATGGGCAGGATAAAATGAAATATGTATTTCATGAAACACTGGCTATTGAAAAAATTAGAAAATTTGCCACAGATAAAATGATAGCGCATAGTTTTTGGTATTCATTTATGTTAACAGGTATGGCTTGCTTATTTTTTTGTGCAAATCCTGTGATTGGACTGAGTGTGTTTGGCACTGGAATGCTGACATATGGCTTGCTAAAATGGATGCAACCATATGCAAATTTAACAAAAACACCAATGCTCAGTGCATTTATGGCGCAAGAGAAACCGCAACCTTCGCCATTTGCGAAAATAGCTCAGCGCGCACGTGAGTTTTGCGAAATACCAAACCCAATTCGCGGCATGGGACTGGCTTTTTAAAAGGTAAATATTTCACATGTGGTGTGTTTGTTTGTGTGGCCAATTTGGGTATCAAAGTAGTACCTAAATTTTGTGCCACCATATGACGCAAAGTTTCAAGACTTGTAGCTTGAAAGTCACTCATAAATAAGGTTTGAATATTTTCACAGACCCTGAGTGTTTGGTCACGCATGCAATGGCCATCGGCTAACAATAATATTTTTTCTTCATTAATCTCTTTAAAACCAATTGATTTTTTATTTGCAAGCGGATGCGCATTATTGACAGCAAAGTAAAAATCTTCTGTAAATAAAGGGATCGTTGTCAATGACTCATCGTTGATGGGTAAGGCCACTATGGCTAAATCCAGCTGGCCTTGCTGTAGTTGCTCTACTAAAGTATGGGTTTTTTGTTCATGCAACCATAATGATATTTTTGGTAATTTTTGATGCATGGTTTGCACCAGTTGCGGCATTAAATAGGGCCCTAAAGTTGGAATAATGCCAAGATGTATATCACCTGCGAGTGGGTCTTTCATGGTATGCGCATAAATTTTAATGGCTTCAATATCTTGTAAAATACGCGTAGCTTTTTCTGCAATGATGTGACCGGCAGGCGTTAAGCGTACATTTTTATTATTACGTTCAATGAGGACAATACCTAAACGATCTTCCAATTTCTTGATTTGGACGCTGAGGGTGGGTTGGCTGACGTGCACCATGGCCGCTGCCTTGCCAAAATGTAGGGTTTTAGCGACGGCCACCAAATAACTTAAATCGCGCAGTTTCATAGTTAACACCTATTGATATCATAAATTTAATATATTTTACAATAATAACCCCACCTTGTATAGTGTAGGAATCAACAATCAATAGGAGGTTTTTTATGGATTTAATAGCACAATTAAAAATAGTTTTGGCGAATACTTATGCTTTGTATTTAAAGACCCAGAATTATCATTGGAATGTGAAAGGGGAACATTTTGCCGCGCTTCATCATTTTTTTGAAGAGCAATACGAGGAGCTTGGTGAAAGTGTGGATGCGATTGCCGAGCATATTCGGATGTTAGGGCAAGCTGCGCCTGGTTCATTTAATGAGTTTCAAGCTGTGAATCAAATTTCAGATGGGAAGGTAGGAGTCAATGCTGCGGCTATGATTACGGATTTATTAGACAGCCACACTTTGTTAATTGAGATTTTGACTAAGACTTTAAGTCTTGCTCAAAATGTTCAAGATGAAGTCGTTGCGGATTTTATGATTCAGCGTATGGCGGCGCATCGCAAACAGCAATGGATGTTGAATAGTATGCGTTAATAGATATAAAGATATGACACCCATAAATTAAAATGTGGGTGTCAATTACAGAAGATGATGAATATATTGTTACGTTAAAGCTCGGCCCGGTAATCAGTCAACACTGGTATGATTTGGATTTTGATGATTTTGATATAAGCCCAGAAACTGAAACGCAAATTCTATTTGCTGCAAGATTAGATGGCCGTTATCGCATTGATGAAGATGATTTTTCTGGCGTTAATACATTTGGGTAGTTTTCAGTCTATGCGGGTTTTGCATAATCCAACATCCCTTGAAAATCAATAACAACCACATCTTCATCACCAACAACCCAAGCATCATGACCGCTGGGTAGTAATGAAATATCACCCGGAACACATTCAAATTCTTGACCATCATCCATTTTAATACGCAAAATACCGGCGGCATGATATTGAAAGTGAGGCGCATCGCAGCTTTTGGTGTGCATTAAAGGTTGTAGAGATGTAGACCATCGCCAGCCGGGCTCAAAAGTAGCACGGCCAATTGCTATGCCGCCTATATGAATTAATTCTAATTTTCCCTTTGGAAAAACGCGTGTTTCTTCAGCTTTGGTAAAACTTTTAACTTGTGCAATATTCATAGCAGTTGCGATGATTTGTGTTGGGTTCATGAAGATATTCCCTAATATTGATTTAACTTAAAGATAGCAGGTTATTTTCTCATTGCCTACGCCCCATCCTGTTAAAATCAAGTCAACTTTGATAAGATTATTATTTTTAAAGAGACTCACTATCTTTCACAGCGAGATACATATGAACACAGCAAACTATCAATATTTATTTTTCAATGATTATTCAGAAGGTGCGCATCCACGCATATTAGCAGCATTGCAAAACAGCAATGATATGCAGGAATTGGGTTATGGAGAAGATGATTTTACCTTGCAGGCGAGCGATTTAATTCAACAAGTAATTGGTAATCAAGCAGCAGCTGTGCATTTTGTTTCAAGCGGTACGCTGGCTAATATTGTTTGTCTATCTTATTTATTGAAGCCATATGAATCGGTTATTGCAGTGAGTAGCGGACATATTAATGTGTATGAAGCAGGTGCAATTGAAGCAACAGGACATAAAGTTCATGAATTATCTGCAGTAGATGGAAAATTAACACCAGATGCGATTCATGAATTAATGAATCGCATGACTGATGAGCATATGGTCAAACCAAAAGTAGTTTATATTTCACAATCAACGGAAATAGGCTCAATTTACACTAAAAAAGAATTAGAAAATATTGCAACCGTGGCGAGAAAAAATAATTTATATCTTTATATAGATGGCGCCAGAATCGGACATGCGGTGATGGGGAAAAATGCGGACATGAATTTGCAACAAATTGCAGAATTAGCCGATATTTTTTATATCGGTGGTACCAAAAATGGTGGATTAATGGGAGAGGCGATTGTGATCCCCAATCCAAATTTGCAGGCAGAATTTAGACGTCACATGCGACAAAAGGGTGCATTACTTGCAAAAACTCGAACGGTAAGTATCCAGTTTGTTGAATTTTTTAAAGATGATTTATATTTTGCTAATGCTACATTTGCTAATCAAATGGCACAGCTATTGGCAGCAGGTATTAGTCAAAAAGGATATCGTTTTCTCACACCTGTTTTAACAAATCAGCTATTTCCGATTTTTCCAAACGCTATCATTGCAAAATTAAAACCATTGTTTGGATTTTATGAATGGCAGAAATTGGACAATGAACATTCTGCCATTCGCTTAGTGACCTCTTGGAAAACGCAAAAATCAGCTATTGACCAATTTTTGGCAAGCCTATAATGCTGTTCAAGATTTACTGGTTATCTTGAGTAGCATGATCAACAACATTACCCGTGGTATCCACTGTATTATTGACAACATTGCCAGTTGTATCCACAGCATTATTGGTGACATCTCCCGCGGTGTCTACCGTGGTATTTACGGCATTACCTGCGGCATCAACCGTGTCGCTTACGACATCATCTGCAAAAGCAGAGACTGACAGTATCATGCTTAAAGTAGAGATAATTAAAGTTAATTTTTTCATGTTGCTTTTCCTTTTTTTAGACATCCATAAATTTAAGCATAGATAATCCTAAACGCAAGCTGGGCGAGAGTTCGATATTGCATTTCTTGGGTAAATATGGTAAAAACATTTAATTTACAATTACTTAAGAGGTTGGCATGCGTTATATATTCTTAGCATTTTTAATGATGATCATCAATAATGCCGTTTTAGCAAACGCAACTATTGCTATATTTTTTAAGGATTCCGCAGAATTTGGTCAGATTGATGCCTTGACTGAAGAGTTGCTAGTAAATGCTAAACAAGCGCCTGAGGCTTTTTTAGCAATGACAGTTGTAAAATATTATCCAGAGCTCAATGTTTTAATTGGACCCATTCAGCCCGGGAGTGAATTATTGACTGCATTGAAATTGCATCCTGATGTGGACTACGTGAATTTAGTCAATGGCGGTATTGAAGAATTAACGACTAGTGCTGCGGCTATTTATTTACGCACTGATCCACTATTCCCAATTGATGTAGCTAGACCTTATCCAAAAACAAAAAATGATGTAGAAATCGATGCCTCTAAAAATTGGTGGGCGCACGGTTACACTGGCCAAGAAACAGTGACAGGTTTATTAGATAGTGGTATTGCTGCAGAATTGCCTGCGTTTAAAGATAAAAAAGTAATTCAGTATAAACAAAGCTCCATTTATGATCATTATACAAACGGCGTGCGTACACCTCATGGAACGGGAGTTGGATCAATTTTAAGTGGGGGAAATACAGAGCAATCCTACTTAGGTATTGCTCATGGATCAGACACAATTGTTTTTGCTCATGCTTGGGATAGCAGCATGGAATGCACTACTGAAGATGGCACGGTTTATGATGCCCCTTGTGTGATAGGAACTTTGGATAGCTTATTATGGATGCTTGATCAAAATAACAAACCGGATGTAGTTAATTATAGTTTTGGGAACGGAGATCTAACTGATGACTACAGCATTGTTGCAAGGTTATTTGATCATATTATTGAATATGAAGATGTACTCATTATTAAATCTGCTGGTAATGGTGGCTATATTGCGCCTGAATTAGTGGGTGATGATTATGCAAACACCTTATCTGCGCCAGCAGACTTTTACAATGGTTTAACTGTAGCCAATATGAATACTACTTTAGAAAAAAATAGTGCGAACGATGATGAATTTTTAAGTACTTTGAAAAAAACAGCCGATCGTGATTTACATTCTATTAATTATACTTCAAGTCGAGGTCCTACTTTGACTGGTAGACGCAAACCTGATTTAACTGCGCCTGGAAATGATGCTCGTGTTTATGCACCTAATCCTAAAGTATATGTGAATGATGATAATGAATATTTTTCTGATTACAGTGCTTCTATGCATTATCGAAAACTTGATTCAACCCGTTTAATGGGAGGTACGAGCGCCGCGTCGCCACATGTTGCAGGTGCTGTATTGTTATTAAAAAGTTATGGTATTAGAAACCCAATGGCTGTGCGTGCACTATTAATTAATAGTGCTGATGCTTGGAATCCTGAAACGATAGATAATCCTTGTGATTCATCAAGCGCTGCTTGTCCTAAAGGTCCTATTTCTATACCAAACTGGGATGATACATTTGGTTATTGGGATAGAACTTATGGTTGGGGTTATCTGAATTTACAAAAAGCATTTCAACAAAAGGATAATATAATAATCAGAAAACTCGATAACCAATCCAGCACACATGTTTATTATGGACAATTAAATCCTTATGAAAAGGCCACGCTGGTTTGGGAAAAACATAGTGGACGTGAATTGATAACATTGTATTTTAAGATTGAAACCATGGATGAGAAGGGTGAAACCTGGGAGAGAACTGATCCAAGCTTCATTGATAATGTTAAACAATTAATTAATGAGGATGATGAAAGACGTCGGTTTAAAATTACCATTTCAAAGCCGTTTGATGCACCTGATGAATCTTATGCCTTGGTGACGAGTAGTCCATTTGCACAAAATATAAGACATCCATAAATCAAAATATAAGACATCCATAAATTAAAATATGGGTGTCTTATATTTAAAAAGGAAACTGATATGTCTAAAGCAATTATCTATCACAATCCACGCTGCAGTCATTCTAGACAAGCATTAGCACTTTTAGAGCAAAATGGATATGCCCCTCAAGTTATTGAATATTTATTAACCCCACCCAGTATCAAAGAAATAAAAAGAATTTTAAATTTATTGCAAATAGAACCTCGAGAGTTAATGCGCACTAAAGAAAAAGAATATCTGTTATTGCACTTAAATGATCCAACATTAAATGATGCAGCTTTGATTAATGCTATGCATGATCACCCTATTTTAATTCAGCGACCAATTGTAATCATCGATAGTCTGGCTTGCATTGGTCGTCCGCCAGAAGAGATACTAAAGATTTTATAAAAATTAAAAGACATCCATAAAAGATCTAAAAACACTTGACATACTTAATCACCAATGTTATTTTTCGCCTGTAACTCAATTCATTTTTGTAATCATATTACAGGAGAAAAGGATGGCTCTTGCACGTAAACACCAAATTGATTTAACAGTCACTCAATATTATCACTGCATATCTCGCTGTGTCCGACAGGCGTTTTTATGTGGAAAATCAAAACAAACGGGTAAAAATTATGAACACCGTCGTGCTTGGGCGGTATCACGACTTAAGGTTCTTGCTGAAATTTTTTCAATTAACATCTGTGCTTATGCAATTATGTCTAATCATTATCATCTTGTTTTACATGTAGATGTAGAAGCAGCTAAAAATTGGTCTACAACAGAAGTTATTTCACGTTGGAAACGATTATTTAAGTATGCACCTGAGGTGGAAATATTACATATTGATGCTCAACATAAATTGGTTGAACAATGGCGGCGACAGCTCACTGATATAAGCTGGTTTATGCGCTGTTTAAATGAATATTTGGCCAGAAGAGCTAATATTGAAGAGGGATGTAAAGGTAGATTTTGGGAAGGTCGTTATAAAAGCCAGGCATTGTTAGATGAATCTGCATTGCTTACGTGTATGAGTTATGTGGATTTAAATCCAGTGCGCGCAGGGTTGTGTAACAGTTTGGAAGAATCAGATTTCACATCTATTCAACAACGTTTACGTAACTATGAAAAAGATAAACATCTTTCAAAACCTAAATTAATGCATTTACTTCCTTTTGATGAGAAGTCTTATTTTGAATTAGTACATTGGACAGGCACAATAGTTAGAGAGGATAAAAAAGGTTTCATCCCTCTGTCGATTAAAAAGACTTTAAACATGTATGGTATTAATGACAAACAATGGATTCAATCACTTCAACATTTTGATAGAAGTTATAGTTGGTTAATTGGAAGAGTAGATGAGATTAAGGAGCGTTGCATCATTTTAAAAAGAAAATGGATTCAAGGTGTGAGCGCTAGCAACAAATATTTTTTAAATCACGCTGCTTAATCACATAAACTCATGTATGTTATACAGTAATTCAATCTTAAGGAGCATAAGATGAGAATTTTACACACCATGATACGCGTAGGTGATTTAGACCGTTCTATTGAGTTCTATACAAAAATATTGGGTATGAAAGAAGTTCGTAGAACACGTAATGATGCTTATCAATATGACTTAGCTTTTATCGGTTATGGCAGTGAAAAAGAGGGTGCTGTAATAGAATTAACATACAACTGGGGCGTCAGTCATTATGATTTGGGTACTGCCTTTGGTCATATTGCTATTGAAGTTGATGATATTTTGCATATTTGTAATGATATTAAGTCTAAAGGTGGTCTCGTAACCAGAGAACCTGGACCTGTAAAAGGCGGAACCACAGTTATAGCTTTTGTGCGCGATCCTGATGGTTATTCAATTGAATTGATTGAGAAGAAAAAAGAAATTCTTTGACACCCATTAAATTCTAAATTATAAGACATCCATATTATTTAAAAAAATGTATTTTATGGATGTCTTAATATATATTTGGAGAAGTTTGATATGAATATTTTATGTATCACTCACGCAGATTTTGAAACTCCAGGAATTATTACAAATTGGGCAAAAGATAAAGGCTATCACTTCACTATCAAAAAACCTTTTCAAGAAGAACGACTTCCTAAGATTGATTCATTTGATTTATTGATTATTATGGGTGGACCTCAGAGTGCTACCCAATTAGAGAGTGCGCCATATTTATATGATGAAATTCACCTCATTCAACAAGCCATTGAACAGGATAAAAAAATACTAGGATTTTGTCTAGGTGCACAATTAATCGGCGCAGCATTTGGTGCGGCGGCCATGAAGAGTCCTGAAAAAGAAATTGGTGTATATCCAATCACATTGACTGATGAAGGAACTCGCGATCCCTTATTAGAAGGATTAGCAAGGAGCTTTCCTGTGATCCACTGGCATAATGATATGCCAGGTTTGTCTGATGAAGCAGTTATATTAGCAACGAGTAGCGGCTGTCCACGTCAAATTATCCGTTATCAGCCATTTATTTATGGATTCCAGTGTCATTTAGAAATAGATCATGCGGGTATAGAAGATTTGATTAATGCTTGCCCAACGGATTTAACAGCTTCATTATTTACACAAGATAAAGAAATTTTGCATAGACAAAACTATGACCACATTAATGAATTGATGAGGTTATTGCTGGATAAGTTTGTGCAATTAAAAATATAACTTTTTTAATCTATGGGTGTCATATTATTTTATGGATGTCTTGTTTCCATTAAGGTTTGATAAAGATCCCTTCATTATATTCAGCAAAAGCAAGACGTAGTTCATCTTGGGTATTCATCACAATAGGACCATACCATGCAATAGGTTCTTTGAGTGGTTTTCCTGAAACAAGTAAAAATCTTACAGGATTTTTATCTGTTGTCACTACGATGTGATCGCCTGAATGTTTGTACAAAACTAAAGTACCATCGCCACAAACGCAAGGCGGTTTTAAATCAAAATAATTTGCACCCACTGCGGCATAAGAAAATGGCAGGCGTGCAGGATCAAAATAAGCTTCGCCTTCGATTACATAAGCAAAAACCGTATGATTGTTTTTCACAAGATGAGTAAACGATTTACCAGCCGGTAATGATACGTCAAGATATTCTGGTTCGATCATGATATTTTGTACAGGTCCTTGAGTACCATTCACGGTTCCACAAATAATTTTTATGGTGGCACCATCTGCTGTATTAATCACTGGGATGTCTTTTTGAGTAATACCCTGATAACGCGGATCCATCATTTTATGTTTTGCGGGTAAATTCGCCCATAATTGAAAGCCAAACATTTCGCCTTTGCGATTGCCCTTGGGCATTTCTTGGTGAATAATGCCACTACCGGCCGTCATCCACTGTACATCACCAGCACCGATATGCCCCATATGTCCCATACTATCGCCATGCTCAACATCACCATCTAATACATAGGTAATAGTTTCAATACCGCGATGAGGATGCCAGGGAAATCCTTCTTTATAATCTGCAGGATTTTCTGAGCGAAAATCATCTAATAATAAAAACGGATCTAGCATAGGTAATTCATGAAAACCAAATGCACGATGCAAATGAACGCCTGCACCTTCGATCGTGGGTTCACTTTTCCAAATTTGTTTAATGGTACGCTGCATGATGTTCTGCATATATTTACCTTTAATGATATTTAATAAAAAAAATTATAGTCTATATTTTAAACACTATGACTCGTTATATACGTAAAACAGCTTTGCGATCGCCTCATGAAAAAATTGAGCGCCATATGACATGGTTAGAAATATTTTTTGATTTAATCATGGCGGTTATGGTTATTCAACTTTCAGATAAATTATCTTCGGATATCAGTATTAAGGGCGTCGTTCTTTGTGCAGCTTTATTTATTCCTACTATGTGGGTATGGGTGAGTTATACGATTTTTGCAGCTCGCTTTGATAATAATGATGTTATTCATTGGGTCATGACTTTCATTATTATGTTTGCCGGTGTCATTATGGCGATTCAAATTCCAACTGCACTTGAATCAGGGGCGAATGGGTTTGCGATTGGGTTTTTGATTTCGCAAATCTGTTTATTGATATTGTATTCTCGTGCATTTTTTTCAAAATCAGCGCCTAGACCTATGCTGTATCTTTATATGGTAGGGTTTGGTTTAGCAACTTTTTGTTGGTTTATATCATTATTCATGACAGTTGAAAAATTTTGGTTTTGGGCTTTGGGTATGTTTATTTATTTGGTTACACCCTGGATAGGCAGAAAAAATATCCTCTCTAAAGTGCCGCTCAATCCAATTTATATTCCGGAGCGTTTTGGTGCGTTTACGATGATTATTATCGGCCAATTGATTGCATCTATCGTATTTGGTCTTGAAGTAGCTAATTGGCATTTTAACGCTGTATTTACGAGTCTTATGGGCTTTATTTTAGCCGCATTAATCTGGGGGCAATATTATCATTTTATACAAACAGCAGATTATACTTGTTCGCTGGGTTCGGGCCAACCCTATATTTATCATCATATTCCGTTAATTATTAGTATGATTATTATGGGCGCTTGTGTACAAGAGTTAATTAAAAATTCAACGCTTGTGCAAGGCAATGTATATGATGTTTTTTGTTTTGCAATTACTTTATATCTCTTATCATTCTACTCATTGCATTATTTGACTATAAGTGACCGGAAGTTACCTACAGTATCATATGTGATTGCAATGAGTTGCATTTTATTTATATTCTTTGCATACCACTTTTTACCGGCATTTTTAATGTTAGGAGTTGTCATTATTTTCACAGGATTGATGATTGCTAACCATCTAAACAGAGTAAAAATATAAGACATCCATATATTCATATGCTGATAAGTGTTATAAACTAACATGTGGGTGTCAGAAAATGATAAGGAGAGGCAATTCAATGAATTCTGAAGAAATCAATGCCTTAGAAAGCTCAGGCTTTTTAAATTTAACGGGTCAAACAGCTTTAATTGATTCTAAACCTGTTACTTGGTGGGCCGAAGAATTTGGGTTACCGTTACACGTTCGCAGTGCAGAAATCATTAAAGGTAATATTCAAGCCTTTAAAAATGTTTTACAAAAATATTATCCGCATTCAAACATTCATTTTGCTGCAAAAGCATTTCCTTATCCTGAGATGTTGAAACTCATAGCAAGTGAAGGCATTGGTATTGATGCAGCCTCGTATCATGAAATGCGTTGTGCACTTGAAGCGGGTGTGCCTCCCCATGCGATTGGTTTAAATGGCAATGCAAAAGAAGATTTTATGATTCAAGAAGCCATTGGCAAAGATATTCTGATCATTGCTGACAATATAGAAGAACTTAACTATGTCAATCACCTCGCACAAGGCATGCACAAAAATGCAAATGCATTGTTACGCGTCAGTGGTTTTAATGTTGGCAATGTTACAGCAGATGAAGTATTAACCTCGAACAGTTGGACGAAATTTGGGGAACATATTGATCGGGTGAAAAAATCGATGGAGCAGATTACTGGTTTTTCTCATATCAATCTGCAAGGATTTCATGCCCATGTAGGCTCACAAATTACCACTCTTGAACCTTTTCAATTAGTATTGGGGGAGCTGATTAATCTTGGGCATTTGCTCAATGCGCATGGACAAACTTGCCAAATCATTAATATAGGCGGTGGCTATCCAATTTCCTATTTTACCCAAAGTGAATGGAATGATTTTTTAATAAGAATTAAAAAGGGTGATTTTCTTTGGCACGATAAATTAAATAAAATTGAAATTGATCATCATAATCAAATTAAACGCTGGATAGGCGAGCAATTTTATACGGCATTTCCTAAAGAAAAAATGCTAGCAGCATTGCTGCAAAGTCAGGTCATGATTAACGGTAAGTCCTGCAATGTTCTGCAAGCTTTACATGATTTAGGACAACCACTATTAATCATTGAGCCTGGTCGTTCAATTATGGGCGATTCGGGTTTAACTTTAGCGAGAGTTTCACATACTAAAACAGTTAATTTAGATCATCATTTAACTATTTTAGAAATGGGGATTACCAATTTGGGTGAAGCGTTTTTTGGACCTTCTGCACGTAAATGGACAATATTGACTGATCATCAGCAAAAAGATGCGCAGCCTTTTGCGACTTTTTTAGCGGGTAATTTGTGTTATTCGGGTGATGTTTTTTCACCTTATAAATGTTTACTACAAAGAAAGCCTAAACGTGATGATATAGTTATGGCGCATATGACCGGGGCGTATGATCAATATTTCTTTGCCTCTAATGCCAATGCTTTTGCTAGACCCCCACAACTTTTATCCTATGGCCCCAATCATATTATTACTGTTAAAAAGCGCGACACTTATGAAGAAATTACCGGAGTCATCTAAAACTTATTCGCATGGCACTTGGATTGAGATTGATTTGTCTCGTTTTCAAGCCAACTTGCGGTTAATACGTCATGCAATTGGCCCTAAGGTAAAACTTTGTTTTCCAGTGAAAGCAAATGCTTATGGTCATGGCATTGCAAAAATGGCATTGGCTGCGCAAAATCTTGTCGATTATTTTGGTGTGTCTTGTTTGCAAGAAGGAATGCAGCTACGCGCTCTAGGCATTAAAACACCGATCATTATGTTGGGCGCTATCGATACGGATCAAATGAGGGATGCTATTGCACATGATATTATTCTGACAATAGCATCAGATTACAAGGCGCAAAGAGCGAGTGAAGTGGCTAAAGCATTAAATAAAATTGCGACGGTGCATCTTGAAATCGAAACAGGCATGCAACGCACTGGTATGCGTGTTGATACAGCAATGGAAGTGGTGAACCATGTTTCAGCTGATCCGTGGTTATCATTACAAGGTGTTTATTCACATTTTGCAACAGCCGACCGTCCTAATGATCCGAATACTCTACAACAAATACAAACTTTCGCGGCATTTATAGCACCTTTAAAAACTCGTTATCCAGATTTAATTTGTCATTTAGCGAATTCAGATGGCGTGATTTACTACCCACAGAGTTATTTTGATATGGTAAGGCCTGGCATTTTAGCACTGGGTTATGCAAATGCGGCTGCAACCATGCCACAATTTGCTGAGATAAAACCATTTTTTTCGCTCAAATCACGAATCTCTTTTTTCAAAGTTGTTGCTGAAAATAGTGGAATTAGTTATGGCCATGCGTATAAAACGAAAAAACAAACTCGTATCGTAACAGTCCCTATTGGCTATGGTGATGGTTATCGACGCGCTTTATCGAATAAAGGCAGTGTTCTTATTCGTGGAAAACGTTATCCCATTGCCGGCACCATTTGCATGGATCAATTTATGGTAGATATTGGTCAAGATGAAGCCTATGTGGGTGATGAAGTCACATTGATTGGCACTGACCATAATGAAACCATTTCTGTTAATGATTTGGCGCAACTTTGTGACACTATTGCTTATGAAATTCTTTGCGGATTTAATAATCGTATTGTTAGAAAATACCGTGAATAAATTTTAGGAGAAATTGATGCAGGTTGCGGCGATACAAATGACATCAAAGATGGATGTCAAAGAAAATTTATTAATGGCGCAGCATTTATTAGAACAAGCTGCAGCTAAAGGATCTGTTTTGGCGGTTTTGCCGGAAAATTTTGCTTTTTTAGGGCAGGGGCCTGCTTTTAAAGAAGCGCGGCTTCAGACTCAAGAAAACTTGGGCACAGGGCCGATTCAGGATTTTTTGGCAAATACCGCAAAGCGCTTAAATTTATGGATTATCGCGGGCTCTATACCTATCAAAAGTTCAGATGTGATGCGACCTTATGCCTCGTGTTTAGTTTTTAATGCTAAAGGTGAGTGTGTCGCACATTATAACAAAATGCATTTATTTGATGTGGTTTTAAGTGACAGTGAACAATATCGTGAATCGGAGTCGATTACACCTGGGGATGAGTGTGTGGTTGTCCAAACACCGGTAGGTAAAATAGGTTTGAGTATTTGTTATGATTTACGTTTTTCAACATTGTACCGATTACTTGTTGAAAAAGGTGCGCAAATTTTATCTTTGCCTGCGGCCTTTACCTTAACAACAGGCAAGATGCATTGGGATGTATTAATACGTGCGCTTGCGATTCAACAATTTTGTTATGTGATTGCTGCCGGACAAACAGGTATTCATGGAATGGGGCGGCAGACTTATGGGCATAGCGCAATTATTTCCCCTAAAGGCGAAGTGCTATCACAATTATCCGATGAAGTGGATGTCATTACTGCGGATGTTGATTTGGATGAATTAACTCAATATCGCAAACAAATTCCTGTCCTAGAAAATAATAAGACATCCATATTTTAATCTTTGAAAATTTGTGGGTGTCATATATTTTTTTAAACATTAAACCTAAAATGCACTACATCGCCATCGTGCATCACATATTCTTTGCCTTCAAGTCGCCATTTTCCAGCTTCTTTAGAACCATTTTCGCCTTTGTATTGAATATAATCACCAAATGCGATCACTTCTGCACGGATAAAACCTTTTTCAAAATCAGTATGAATGGCACCTGCGGCTTGCGGTGCTGTTGCCCCAACTGGAATAGTCCAAGCGCGGACTTCTTTAACGCCGGCAGTAAAATAGGTTTGCAAACCAAGGAGTGCATAACCACTTTGAATGACTCTATCTAAACCGGATTCGCTTTGACCCAGTTCTTCTAAGAATACGGCCTTATCCTCTTCATCAAGTTGCGCAATTTCAGATTCTATTGCGGCACACATGGGAACCACGATTGCATTTTCTTGAGCGGCAATTTTTTTGACCTCTTCTAACAATGGATTATTTTCTAAACCACCTTCTGCAATATTGGCAATGTATAATAAAGGTTTTAAAGTAATTAAATGTAAGTGTTCGACTAATAGTTTATCTTCTGCGCTTAATTTTAAGCTACGTGCGGCGAACCCATCACTTAAATGTGTTTGTAATTTTTCTAAAACGTTCAGCTCAGCCAAAGCTGTTTTATCACTCTTACTTTGTTTTTGCACGCGTTGCAAACGTTTTTCAATGCTTTCTAAATCAGCCAAAATAAGTTCAGCATCTATGGTATTAATATCACGCTTAGGATTAACATCGCCTGAAACGTGAGTAATATTATCATCTTGAAAACAACGCACCACATGTGCAATGGCATCGGTTTCACGAATATGAGCTAAAAATTTATTACCTAAACCTTCACCCTGAGCAGCACCTGCTACTAATCCAGCAATATCAACAAATGTCATCGTTGTTGGCACGATGCGTTCTGGTTTGACAATCTCTGCTAATTGTTTTAAACGATGATCAGGTACATTCACAATCCCAACATTAGGATCAATGGTGCAAAATGGATAATTAGAGGCTTCAATACCCGCGCAGGTGAGCGCGTTAAATAATGTTGATTTACCCACGTTAGGTAGACCTACGATGCCGCATTTAAATCCCATATGATTGTCCTTTTATTCAGCTGTATGTAGCGCTGTCATTGCTTTTTCAAAACTACCTTCAATCAGCAAAGGTAATACCTTAATGGCTTTATCGATGCTATTCATGATGCTGATTTTATCATCAACTGATGGCGCGCCTAACACATAATTAACAACATCGCGCCCAACGCCGGGGTGTCCAATACCAATACGTAAACGATTAAAATCTTGCGTGCCTAAATATTGTATTAAACTTTTTAACCCATTATGACCGCCACTGCCGCCGCCTTGTTTAAGACGAATGGTGCCGGGTGGCAGATCAAGATCATCGTAAGCGATTAATACTTGCTCGGGCGCAATTTTATAAAATTGCATCAGCGCTTGCGCGGCTTTGCCACTTTCATTGATATAGGTAGTCGGAATGGCAAGACGTAATAAATGTGAACCCACATTCATTTGTGCGTGTCCTGCAAAAAATTTATGTTCGGTTTTTAATGGTTGATTATGAACCGACAGCAAAGTTTCAACAAACCAGCTGCCGGCATTATGACGGGTATCTTTATAACGATCACCAGGATTGGCAAGACCAATAATAAGTACTATAGGACGTGCCGCCTGCATTATTTTTCTTCATTACCTTCTTCACCGACTACTGGTACAGCTTCTACTTCAGCACTGGCTTCGGTTTCTTCTTTCACTTTTTGTACAGTAATATGAACAACGGGTAGATCATTTTTATCATCCCCTTCAAGTTCTGTTAAAGTGACACCTTCAGGTAATGTGATATCTGATAAATGCACCATATCGTTTAATCCCAGCTTGGAAATATCAAGCGCAATGTACTCAGGTAATTTTGCAGGCAAGCAAGAAATTTCAACACTGGTGACAAGATGTGAAACCATACCACCGTCTTTCACACCCGGTGCTGCGTCAGCGCCGATAAAGTGTAATGGAATATTCATGGTGATGGCTTCATTCATATTAATGCGTAATAAATCCATATGCATGATAATGGGTTTATAGGGATGACGTTGCATATCTTTAATAACGGCCTTTTGTACTTTGCCATCCACATGAACAGTTAAAATATGCGAAAAGAAAGCTTCATTTTCCGTTGCTTTCCTGACATCTTTATGTTCAAAAGTAACAGATTGTGGGGTTTCACCTGCGCCGTAAATAATCGCAGGCAGTTTTCCGGCGTGACGTAGGCGGCGGCTCGCTCCTTTCCCTATATCAGCGCGTTTAACTGCATGCAGTTCAAAAGATTGTTTAGATGACATAATAGACCTCATTTAATTTTAACTAACATTAATAATGATTCAGCGTGCGACCCGATAAATCATTATTCCGGAAACATACAACTGAGTGATTCTTGTTCACTGATGCGATGTATCGCTTCAGATAAAGTTTTACTTAAACTCAATTGACGAATTTGTTTACATTGTTTGGCCTCATCAGATAATGGAATCGTATCAGTGACAACGACTTCATCCAAGGCTGATTGGCTAATATTTTTAATTGCATGGCCTGATAACACCGGATGGGTAATATAACCTACAACTTTTTTTGCGCCCTTATCTTTTAAGGCTTGCGCGGCTAAACATAAAGTGCCGGCGGTATCAACGATATCATCGATAATCACACAAGTGCGATCTTTAACTTCACCAATAATATTCATGACTTGTGATTCATTCGGTCTTGGTCGACGTTTATCAATAATGACAAGTTCGGCATCATTTAAGCGTTTAGCAAATGCACGCGCGCGAATAACACCGCCCACGTCTGGCGATACGATGGTGACATCATGATCATATTGCGCTTGAATATCCGCTAATAAAAGTTTGGTGGCGTAAACGTTATCTACAGGTATTTCAAAAAAGCCTTGAATTTGGTCGGAGTGTAAATCCACAGTGACAACACGGGTAAAACCTACACCGGTTAACATATCAGCGACTACTTTTGCACTAATGGCCACACGCGCAGAACGCACGCGTCTATCTTGTCTTGCGTATCCAAAATAAGGAATGACGGCGGTTATTTTTTTTGCAGAAGCGCGGCGTAGCGCATCGGCCATAATCACTAATTCCATTAAATTGTCATTACAGGGTGCACAAGTTGATTGCACCACAAATACATCTTTACCGCGAACATTTTCTAGAATTTCTACGCGAATTTCACCATCACTAAAACGGTTCACCAGTGCTTTACCAAGGGGTATACCTAAATGATCCGCAACTGCTTGTGCGAGGACTGGATTGGCATTGCCGCTGAAAATCATTAGATTATCAATCATATAACTATCTATTTACTGTTAAAGTGGCTGGGGCGCCAGGATTCGAACCTGGGTATGCTGGAATCAAAATCCAGTGCCTTACCGCTTGGCGACGCCCCAATAATTAAAAAATAAGGGGGGAATGGTTTTGCCCTTGTGCTGCGAATCCTATCATTCCACTTGGAATTTGTCCAACAATATCTTGTGCTTGAGCTTGATTTTGGCAGGGAAGGTATAATCCAGCGCCGCTACCGGTTAAGTAAGCTTTACCAAATTGGCATAGCCAATGTAGGGCTTGTTTAATTTCTGGATATTCTTGGCAAACGAGGGGACTAAAATCATTGTTCCCTAAATAATATAAATAATCTTCGGAGCGGATTAGAGGTGTATTACGAATAAGATGTGGGTGTCTATAAATTGCAAGGGTACTGACATGAACAGGGGGTACTAAAATGACATACCAAGGCGCGGGCGGTTCAACAGGTGTAAATTCATCGCCAATACCTTCAGCAAATGCGGCATGACCATAAATAAAAATTCCCACATCAGCGCCTAATTTTCTTGCTAGCGGTAGTAGTTGTGCTTTAGTTAGGTTTAATTCCCATAAACGATTTAAAGCAATCAAGGTTGTAGCGGCATTAGAACTACCACCACCAAGACCACTGCCCATAGGGATGCGTTTTTCTAAATGAATATGTACGCCTTGAGTGCAGCCCGTAGCTTGTTTTAATAATTGCGCGGCTTTAAAAATTAAATTATCTTCGAGGGCTATGTTTTCTATGTTCCCTTGCACTTGGATATCATCAGCGAGTTTGAAAGTTAAAATATCACCCACGCTTAAAAACTGAAACACCGTTTGCAAATTGTGATAGCCATCAGGGCGCTTGCCCACAATGTGTAACATTAAATTAATTTTAGCCGGTGAAGGCAGGGTTAAGGATTGATCTGCCATGTTCTGAAGAATAAAGTAATATGGGTGTCAGTATAATTTAAAGTCATTTTGCGCGGCAGCAGATAATCATCGACGGGTTGGTAACTATTATAAATTATCGTCCAGCCGTGTTGTTTTAAGTGTGAATATAAACCTTGATCATCTAATATATATTCATATTTATAATGTGGATCAGGTAATCCTCTTACCCAATAATACATACTCTCAATCGGCATAGACCAACCGGTATGATGATAAAGCAATAATTCAGCGTTATAAGCTGTTTCTATATCACCATGTGCATCTTGAAATACCACTTTATCAGGATAACCTGATAACAACACACTGCCTTGTCCCAAAGGACCCGTAAGCGCAATGTCATAACGCGAGGGTGAGGATTGTTTCCAAAGTAAATTCGCAGAAATGGCTTCATCAGGTTGTTTTACCGAAAATTTACCTTTAATTTCCCAATGTTCAATAGCTTTGGGATCAGCCGTTTGCGCTAATAAATCCGGCGCTGCATGATGTTGCACACAACCTGTCAGCCAAAGGCTTAATAATAAAATAATAATATTGTTTCGCATTTGGGCAGTGTAGCATTTTGCTTTTAAATTTGATACTGTCAAGAAAGATGAGTTAAAAGGAGGTGGAGATGGGTTTAGGAAAGTCGGACATTAGTATTCAGCAACATGATAATATTATTTCAAGGTTGAAATATATTAAAGATAGTAGCTTAACGCCGTTAATCACATTTTTGGAGACACTTGAACGGCCTTTTATTATGACTTTTAGTAATAGTTCCTCAGTCACTGTTACCTATTATGAAGAAAATAAAAAAGACAAAAATCAATATGACTTTTCGGGAAGTATTTTTCCAAAAGTATTGGATGTGGATGCAGGTAATTTTCCAATCACTATTGTATGCACTAATAAAGGCTATGTTTTACAAAAGCCGTTACCGCAACTAGGGAATGAAGATGCTGAATTAAGTAATGCATTTGAAAGGCAAAAAGACCTGGACGCACAGACAAAACAATATGAAGCACGTTGGAGTGGAATGGTAATCAATTTTTCGACATCAAGTTGGGATCCCACTGCAAAAAAACCAAAATCAAATTCCAAAGAAATTATAACGCCTCAGCAGCAACTTCATTTTTAATTTCTGTGTAAATGAAATGCAAATCAACTTCTTCGGGTAGGCGTTGAGTGACTACTTCTAGATAATCTCGCGCAGCAATTTTCTCACCGGCTTGATAGAGTAATTGTACTTTTAGGGCTATGGCTGAAACCCAATCAGGTTGTAACAATAAAGCTTGATTGGTCGCTTGTAGAGCGAGGGCGTCGTATTGCAAACTTTGCGCTTGTCTTGCCAGCACAAACCAAATACTGGGCTGATTTTCATGAGTCGTTGTAATGCGCTGCAATAAGGAAAAGAAAATATTCTGCTCTTTGGGATCTTCCAAACTTTCATGAATCATCAATAAATGGGGTAGAGCTTCATGAGGCAGGGTGTCTACCAGTTGATTTAAGTAGATATAAGCGGACTCTTCATTGTATTCAGCAATATAAAGCGCCGCAGTTAAGGCTTGAGGTTTAGCATTTTCAGGTTCAAGGTTTGCCCAAAGTTCGGCATTTTGTCTAGCCAGCGGTAATATTTGTGCTTCTAAGGCTGCGCTGGTTGCCATTAAAGCAAATTCCGCTTTTTGAGTTTTTTGTGCCACAACCGCATAATGCACAGCCGCTTGTGACCATAATTGTCGCTGCCATGCCAAATCAGCCATGATTAAATGGTAATCCAGACTATCTGCTTTTGGCAGAGCCTGATGATTTTGGTTGTCTATGATTAGGCTATTTCGAGCAGGGCCATAATACGTCAGTACCAAGCCGCCCAATAATAGGGCTATCATCATGCTGATATTCAACCAAGAAAGTGTGCGCATTATTATATCTTTTTTAAAGTCTTACCTTAATATTGGTTTGCGGCGATTTATTCTTAAGAACAAATGGAGTACAATGACCGCGAATTAGGAATATTGGGCATGGGTCAAAAGTTATTTAGCTGATAAAATTATGGCATTAGTAATCTGTAGCATAAGTCATCGCAACGCGCCTATTGATGTGCGCGAACAGTTTGCGCTGACACCTCAAGAATGGCCGATTGCGCTACGCGATCTGGCTGGGCAAGCTGGTTTTAATGAAGCGGTGATCCTATCTACGTGTCATCGCACCGAAGTATTTTGTGATACCTTGCATTCACATAAATTAGCCGCTTGGCTTTGTGATTTTCATCAATTAGATGTAGAGCAATATTTACCCTATTTAACTTTATATACCGATGCTGATGCGGTACGTCATGTGATGCAAACGGCTTGCGGTTTGGATTCTATGATTTTAGGGGAACCACAAATTTTAGGACAAATGAAACAGGCTTATGCACAAGCCCAACAAACGGGCACTGTGGGTAAATTATTAAACCGTTTATTTCAAACCGTTTTTTTTGCAGCTAAAACAGTACGCAGTCAAACCGCAATTGGGGCAAACCCTGTATCTGTTGCATCCACCGCAGTTAAATTAGCTGAAGATTTTTTTACCGATTTATCGAAACAAAGTGCTTTATTGATAGGTGCTGGCGATACCATAGAATTAAGTGTTAAACATTTATATGAACACGGCATGCGCAAATTTACTTTTGCCAATCGCACCTTTGCAAAAGCACAAGCATTTACTCAAAAATATCAAGGCCGCGCGGTAGCTTTGCCGATGATTTCCAGTATTTTGGCACAACATGATGTCGTGATTTCAGCAACCACCAGTGCAACACCTATTTTAGGAAAAGGTTGTGTGGAAAGAGCACTGCAATGGCGTGACAATCGACCTTTATTATTAATTGATTTAGCCATGCCGCGTGATATTGAGCCGGAAGTTGCTACTTTAAAAGATGTGCATTTGTATGATGTGGATGCCTTGCATGATCAAGTACAAGCCGGCATAAAAGCTCGGCAACAAGCAGCGCATTTAGCCATGCGGATTATTAATCAACACGTGGCTTTGTTTATGCAATGGTTAGGCACACAAAGTGCAACGCATATTATTCGCTCTTATCGGCAAGAAAGTGAGCGTATGCGGGATCTGGAACTTGAAACGGCGCTGCAAGCCTTACACAATAAACAAGATCCACAAGAAGTGTTAACAAAATTGGCACATCGTTTAACCAATAAACTCATGCATCAACCTACCGTAGCGTTACGTGAAGTCACGCTAGAATTATCCGAACAATTATTGCCAGATGAAGTGGCGGTCTAATGAAAGCCTCACTTTATGATAAATTAAAAATGATTACCGCAAGGGCGCAAGAGTTAAATACTTTGCTCTCTGATCCCAATGTATTAAACGATCTAGATAAATATCGCAGTTATACAAAAGAATACGCTGATTTAGAACCTGTTGTGGCTTGCTTTCAAGAATACCAAGAGGCGAGCGCAGCACTTGAAAATGCACTCACTTTATTAAAAGATCCCGATGAAGACATGCGCGAAATGGCGCAAGAAGAATTAACCAGCGCAAAAGATAGACAAGAAGCCAGCCAGCAACAGTTACAATTATTATTATTGCCTAAAGATCCAGATGATGAGCGCAATGCGTTTGTAGAAATTCGTGCGGGCACAGGCGGTGATGAAGCCGGAATGTTTGCCGGTGATTTATTTAGAATGTATAGTCGTTATGCAGAAATAAAAGGCTGGCGCGCACAAGTGATTAGTCAACATACCAGTGAGCGCGGTGGTTTTAAAGAAGTGGTATTATTAATCAGTGGCCAAGGTGTTTATGGCCGCTTAAAATTTGAATCCGGTGCACATCGTGTACAACGGGTTCCTGACACTGAATCGCAAGGTCGTATACATACGTCTGCTTGCACCGTTGCGGTATTGCCTGAATTAGATGAAGTCGCTGCAGTTGAAATTAATCCTGCAGATTTAAAGGTAGATACGTTTCGATCCAGTGGCGCCGGTGGTCAACATGTAAACGTAACCGATTCTGCCATAAGAATTACTCATATTCCCACAGGTATTATTGTGGAATGTCAGGATGAAAGATCTCAGCACAAAAACCGCGCAAGAGCTATGAGCATTTTAAGCGCCAAAATCCAACAAGCCGAAAAAGATAAACAACAAAAAGAAAAAGCAATGACAAGACGCATGTTAGTTGGCAGCGGCGATAGATCCGAACGCATCAGAACCTACAATTTCCCCCAAGGCCGCCTAACCGATCACCGCGTAAATTTAACATTATATAAATTACTCGATATCCTAGAAGGTAATTTAGACCCAGTTATAGAAGTATTAGTCCAAGAAAACCAAGCGGATGAATTGGCAGCGATTGAATAATGAACATTGAATCTGCGCTAAAATACAGCAGCGCAATATTAAACGAACAACGCAGCGGTGAGATTTTGCTCGCACATATACTTAAAAAACCTCGTGCTTATCTCTATACATATCCTGAAAAAAATTTAACGCCTGAAGAAGTAAATTCATTTGAAACATTAATCGCCCGCAGAAAACAAGGCGAGCCTATTGCCTACATATTAGGCGAGCAAGAATTTTATTCACTGAATTTCAAAGTCACACGCGATACTTTAATTCCACGACCTGAAACTGAAATGTTAGTAGATGAAGCTTTAAAACTTATTCCAGAAGCACCTTGCCAAGTATTAGAATTAGGCACGGGCAGTGGAACAGTTGCCGTCACACTGGCTAAATTAAAACTTAATACCTATGTTATAGCGACCGATATTTCAAATGCAGCTTTGGAAGTCGCCAAAGAAAATGCACGCAATCATCAAATCAAAAATATAGAATTTATGATAAGCGATTGGTTTTCTAATATAAAATCAAAAACATTTGATATGATTATCAGCAATCCGCCCTATATTGCACAAGATGATCCTCATTTAGAAAATTTATCTTATGAGCCAATGAATGCGTTAACATCCGGCGTAGAGGGGCTTGATGATCTGAGTCATATTATTTCTCATGCAGCTGATTATTTAAAACCAAATGGTTGGTTATTACTAGAACATGGTTTTGATCAGAAAGAATCGATTCAAACATTATTTAAAAATGCTAAATTTAAAGACATTCAAACATTATCTGATTTAGCAGGACAACCACGTATTACTATGGGACAAAAAGCATGTTAATAGCCATCATCCCCGTTCATTCAATCGAATCCGCAACAGCTTTATTGCAACAAGCAAAACAGGCGGATGTATTAGAATTTCGCTTAGATTATTTACCGGTAATTGATCTTGATCAAATTAAACAATTACAAGCTATCGCTCATAAACCAGTTTTATTTACTTTACGTAAACCTCAACAAGGTGGAGTCTATAAAGGTGATGAGGCAGAGCGTTTGCAACTCATCGAAAAATTAATCACTTTAAAACCAGATTATTTAGATATTGAACATGATGTGCCTTTAGAGTTTTGCCAAAAACTAAAAGCGTTATCACCGCAGACGCAGCTGATTTGTTCTTATCATAATTTTATTAATGCGCCAGATGATTTGTCTGATATTTTGCAACACATGATAAATCCTGTTTTCTCGATATATAAAATCATTACGACTGCCACCAGTATTTTGGATACGTTACGCGTAATTGATTTTGTCAAAAATCATAGTGAACAATATCAACTAATCTCCCATGCCATGGGGGAAGTGGGGGTTACCAGTCGATTACTCGGCAAAATATTCGGTAATTATTTTACTTATGCAAGCGTAAATGAAGAAAATATTGCACCTGGATTAATCACATTAAATGATTTTGTAAATATTTATCACTATCATAATATAAATCATGAAACCAAAATATATGGTTTGATAGGCGATCCCGTTGCACAAAGTATTGGCCATATTTTTCATAATACTGAATTTATTAAACATCAACAAAATGCGATATACGTAAAATTTCATGTTAAGCCTGAAGAGCTTAATTTGTTTTTTCAAAAAATTGCCAATTTACTCATTGCAGGTTTAAGTGTAACGATGCCACATAAACAAACCGTATTAGCATTTTGCACTGCGTTTACAGATGAAGTAAAAGCCATTGGCGCTGCCAATACGTTAATTAAAACCGATCAAGGTTATTTGGCTGCAAACACCGATGGCGAAGCGGTGATACACATATTACCTAAAGATTTGAAACATAAAAAAATAGTCATTTTAGGCGCAGGCGGCGCTGCGAATAGTATTATTTATAGTTTGAAAAAAATGGGCGCAACAGTTGCGGTGTATAACAGAACAATACATTCTGCAGACGTAAATCCCTTAGAACAAGCCAGCAACGCCGATTATGATATTTTAATCAATACCATTCCTGCGAAATATTACAATTCAAATATTATGCATTTTATTGCCAATAAAATTATTTTAGATGTGAATTACCAAGCAACTCCGACACAATTGATTCAAGTTGCGCTGCAACACGGCTGTATCTGTATTGAAGGACAAGCTATGTTTTACAGCCAAGCTGAACTACAACGACAATTATGGTTTAACATAGAGATATAGAATGACACTAGAAGAACGAAAACTTTATTCGGCATTATTGATTTTTTTTAAACAATTAGCTTTTAATCCGCAAACAAACACTTATTTTATAAACCCTGCATTGACTGAAAATGGGGGGTTAGTTGAATTTCAAAATGATATGCCAAAATTAACCCAATTTTTTAGCTTAAAAAACGCGTTAAATATAGTGCATAATAGCGTATCTGATATGGATGATTTTTTTGATAGTGCATCCGATGAAAAGCTAGCCCTGTTAATCACATTTTTTAATCAATTAACCGAATGTGGCGCGACTTATGAACCTATGTTTGCGCCTATGTATATTAAATCTAGTACCGTAGATCTCGGTGCTTCATTGTACGATCTAAAACCCATTTATATTTCCATCATACAGCTACCGAATAGTGAACTAGTAAAAGCGGTTAAAAATAATAATCTAATTCCTGTGAATGCACTTTTTAACGCTATGCAACGTTTCTCAAAAGCAATGTTGAATGTGAATGCGGATTTACTTAAAGCAAACTTTGGTAATAATATTGATCGCCTGCAACAATGGCAATATTTGCCTTCTATTCATATTCAAGAGTTATTCTGGAAATCATTTACTAAAGCGTTTGAGAAGAAAGAGAATAAATTTATTGAGGAGATGCCCTCTATGGGTATAGGTTTATCTGTATCTTTTTTACATAAATTTTATGTTTACTGCACTTATGATGAAGAACAGCGACATCAAATGAATGGTAATATTTATTTTCCTATGCTCATTATACCCAGTTTTGTTTATGCAATTTACCGTGAATATCTTCGTCATTATTATTATTATAATCAAGTCATCAGCCATGATGATAAGGTCAAAATAACGGAAGAGAGAATTATTCAAATGGGCACGTTTCATCAGCAATTGAATGCAGATTCAGCTACACATTATTTGTCTTTGCAATCTTCTGTAAAAACACTTTTAGCTGAGGCAAATGTTAATGACAGTGCTTTGAATGATGAAGAAAAGCGAGCCTATGGGTTTACCCAATAATATTAATCGCCAAAAAATGCCGGATGGTCAGGGTTAACAGCCACAAATTTACCTTCGCACGTCGCACACACTTTACCACTAGATATGAGTTCACCATAAGTAATCGCCGTGCGCTCATTAATTATTTCTTTTAATGTGGCGATTAAGGTTACAGGTTCATCAATAGGCGTTGGACGTTTGAGTTTAATATGATAATCTGCCGTAACCGTATGCGGGGCAATATCAGTTTTATTGTATTGCATTAAAAACCAAGTAGCAGCCCAATTACAATGGCAATCTAGCAGAGTGCCAATCACACCTCCGCAAAGTACATTAGGAAAAGCTTGATGTTGCTGTTTTGGTATCCAAGTGGCTATCAAGGTATTATCATCCTTTACAAAGCTACGTACGTGTAATCCATGGCTATTTTTCGGTCCGCAGCCATAGCAGATGCCGTTCGGGGAGTAGTGTTCTTGTAGGGATAAGGGTGTATTCATGGATAAATTATGTCATAAAAATTTCATAATGTTAACTTAAGAATTTGTAGTTAAAATACTACCTTTAGTCAATGATATTTATCAAGAGGAAAGCGTATGCAAGACGATCAAGAAGAAGACATCATCGTTGTTGATGAATCGCTACAGCAACCTCCTCCATCTGATACTAGTATTAATCGAGTTTTGACTTCCGAGGAACAGTTAAAGCTCGATGAAGCGAAGGCGAGTCGAGAAAAAAAATTAGCTTATGATGAAAGAGACAGGAAACTCAAGGAAAAACAAGCATTGCAGCGACAATCTCTCCAACAATCAGGAACCTATAAAGAACCCTCTGAAGAAGATAAGAAAGCAGATAATGATGAAAAAACAAAATTAGGGATTTTGGGTAGAGTTTATAATGGTAGAGATGGTCGATATGGGATGCAGCGTCAAATTGCAGGTAATCCCTTTACAAGATCTATGTTAAAAACATTAAATGCAGGTTTTGGTTCAAAGGAAAATTTTCAAAATAATTTACGGGCTGAAAATTTAGCTCGCGTTGGTTCTCATAATAAAGAAACTCTAGCAAATTTTTCAGGTTTTTCAGGATTTTTAAATGCCTTATGGCTTGCGGGAACACCCAATCATAATTCTTCGATATGGATGAAGTTATATGTTTATGGTCAATATCTTAATCCATTCAATTATTTTTTATTTGCTTCACTTTTAATAGATGAATCTACGCAGGATCTTTCTTTAGTTGGATTGAAAAAAGATGAATCGCCTGGTGTGGTTCGCATGACTATATCTGGTATAGTTGCATTGCTTTCTGGTTTCCAGCGCTTTATTGTTAGCTCTGCTTGTAAGCCTTTAGTTTATGCGATGAAACAACCTAAAATATTTATTGCCGTGTTCTTAGCTGCGGTAACTGCACTTAATACCGCAGTGTATGCTTTTAAGTCAAAAGATGATTCGCAAACAGATCATGATACCCTCTATGATATGTATCGTAATATTGCTGCACATATTTTTGATAACATTATTATTCCAATGCTAGGTGGCATGCACGGAAAAAAACATGATCAATATCCTCTTAATATGACGGAGCATGATAGGCATGAAACCATTCAAGCTTTAACAGCGATTTTGGTGAACTATAGTGCGCTTTTTATTGCTTCTGTGGGCAGTCAAATGAGCCGTAAAGCGCAAGCGGCATGGCGCGGTATTCAACTTGTACATGATTCTGAGGAAAACAGATTTGTGGATGGTGTCAAATATGGATATGCATCTGTGACAGACGCTTGGAAGCAAGTGAAAACTTGCGTTATATCTGAAAAACCGCCATTAACCGAGGCAGATGTTTTGGCTAGCCTAGACTTAGCCATGAGTACTAAATCAAACTCTACTAATATCAGCATGCATGAACTTCCAGCTGGAAGAGATGTGAATAATCACAATAATGACATCCAGATAGAGGGTAATATTAATAATACAGATTCAAACGATGTTGTGACGAATTCTAAGACAGAGTCTCATAACTGCTGTGTTATGTAAGTATCATATAATATTTGATCTATACTTTTAGATATGGTAATGTGTCAATAAGTTAAGAGATAAGAATTATTAACATTTTGAGAGGTGACTAAATGACTGCTCAAGCACGCGCAAGCCTAAATATGATAGATACATATTTAGCACAACAAAATACAAAACTTACAGAATTAGAAAATACTAAAGTAGAATTATTAAAAAGTAAAAATGCTGATGAAGCAAAAATCAATATTAATAAAAATGCTATCGAAGCTACTAAAAAATCCATTGTAACTTTTCAAGAGAAAAGAGAAGCGTTAATTAAACAGTTTCCAGAACTTGCTCAGAAAGAGACTTTAGTGGATAAATTCACTAGTTTGTTTAATAAAAAACCAGTTCTTTCTTCACCAACCAAGGTAGTGCAGAAACAAGCTTCAACCGAAGATGTTGCCTCTGAATTTAATCTGACCGAATCTCCTCGTAATAGTGCTAATCGTGTCGGTAAATCAGATACTTCTGAAACGACACCGCTAGTACAACAGCGTGTAATCAAGATTTAATTAAACTTGCATCGTTAAAAAGCGCCTAATCGGCGCTTTTTTTTGCATTTATTTTAATTTGTCTTTTAACAAATCATTTAATTGCTGTGGATTCGCTTTGCCTTGTGTGGCTTTCATGGCTTGGCCTACAAAAAAAGCGAAGAGTTTTTCTTTACCGGCTTTGTAATCTGCGAGTTGCTGTGGATTGTTGTTAATAATTTCATCGACGATTTTTTCTATGGCGCCTAGGTCAGTGACTTGTTTTAAACCTTGTTTTTCGATGATTTCATCAACACTGCCTTCATTTTGCCATAGGTGAACAAACACTGTTTTGGCGATTTTACCCGAAATGGTATTATCGTGAATGCGTTGTATTAATTGTCCTAACGCTTCGGCTTTAATCGGGGATTCTGTAATGTTTAAATTTTCTTTATTGATGGCGGCTAATAATTCACCCATCACCCAGTTGGCGGCAAGCTTTGGCTCGTTTGCAACTTTTGTAACGGCTTCGTAATAATCTGCTAGATCGCGTGAGCTGCTTAAGACATTGGCATCATAACTGTTTAAACCATATGCTTTGGTAAAACGATCGCGTTTTTCTTGGGGTAATTCTGGCATGGTGGTTTTTATTTTGGCGATTAACTCTTCACTGACAGCTACGGGCAATAAATCAGGATCGGGGAAGTAGCGATAATCATTGGCTTCTTCTTTGCTGCGCATGGTGCGGGTGGTATTATTATCAGCATCATAAAGCCTGGTTTCTTGGCTGATCGTTCCGCCATTTTCTATGACTTCAATTTGCCGTTCGATTTCATAATTAATGGCTTTTTCTACAAATCTAAATGAATTAATATTTTTTAATTCTGTACGCGTGCCAAGTTTAGTTTCACCCATCGGTCTTATTGACACGTTGGCATCACAGCGAAAGGATCCTTCTTGCATATTGCCATCGCAAATGCCTAAATAACGCACTAAAGTGTGTAGGGTTTTTAAATAGGCTACTGCTTCTGTACTGGATCGCATATCAGGTTCTGAAACAATTTCTAATAACGGCGTGCCGGCGCGATTTAAATCAATTCCGGTCATACCGCGAAAATCTTCGTGTAAAGATTTACCTGCATCTTCTTCTAAATGTGCACGGGTAATGCCAATGCGTTTAACCGAACCATCTTCTAAAATAATATCCAAATAACCTTTACCGACCACAGGAATTTCATATTGACTGATTTGATAACCTTTGGGTAAATCTGGATAAAAATAATTTTTTCGTGCAAAAATAGATTCAGGTGCAATATGGGCATTGGCGGCTAAGCCAAATTTAATGGCCATATGTAATGTTTCTTCATTTAATACCGGTAATACACCGGGCATGCCTAAATCAATGGCGCACGCTTGAGTATTAGGCATCGCACCATAAGCTGTAGCTGCGCCTGAAAATATTTTTGATTGTGTGGCTAATTGGGCATGGACTTCAAGACCAATCACGACTTCCCATTTCATAATGATATCTCCGGTGCTTTTTGGTGATGAGAGGTCACTTGCTGGAATTGATGGGCAATATTCAGCAATTTACTTTCAGATAAGTGATTACCAATGAATTGCATGCCTACTGGCAAATGACCACTGAATCCACAAGGAATATTAATCGCAGGCAATCCTGCCATATTAACTGCAATCGTATAAATATCCGATAAATACATTTTTACAGGATCATCTGATTTTTCAGCAATTTTAAATGCAGGGTCTGGCGTAGTCGGGGATAATATGACATCCACATATTTAAATGCATTTTGATAATCTTCTGCAAGCAAGCGTCTTGCTTGTTGTGCTTTGATATAATAAGCATCGTAATATCCAGATGATAATACATAAGTGCCAATCATAATCCGGCGTTTGACTTCACTGCCAAAGGCTTCTGAGCGTGAACGTTGATATAAATCCAATAAATTTTCTGGATTTTTTGCACGGTAACCATAACGTACACCATCATAGCGTGCCAAATTAGAAGAACATTCGGCAGAAGCGATGACATAATAAGTAGGGATGGCCAGATCGTGATGTGGTAAATCAATTTCAACAAATACTGCGCCTAATTGTTCTAATACCGTTTTGGATTTATTGATAGCCTCATTAATATCAGGATGTAAGCCTTGCCCAAAAAAGCTCGGGATAATGCCGATGCGCACACCTTTTAAACTGTCATTTAAATTTGCAGTATAATCAGGCACGGGTGTATCTAAACTCGTGGAATCTTTAGGATCAAATCCTGCCATGACATTTAATAAAATTGCTGCGTCGAATGCAGTTTGGGTCATCGGACCTGCTTGATCTAAACTGGATGCAAAAGCAATCATGCCATAACGAGAAATACGTCCATAAGTAGGTTTTAATCCAGTAATGCCACAAAAAGCAGCCGGTTGACGAATGGAACCACCGGTATCAGTACCTGTTGCAGCCGGAATAATACGCGCAGCAACAGCGGCTGCAGAACCACCACTTGATCCGCCTGGTACACAGTTTAAATCCCAAGGATTATGAACTTTGCCATAAAAACTATTTTCATTGGATGAGCCCATGGCAAATTCATCCATATTGGTTTTGCCTAACATCACCATGCCGGCGCTCGCCATTTTATCAACGATGGTTGCATTATAAGGCGCGATAAAATTATCTAACATTTTTGAGGCGCAAGAGGTTTTAATTCCTTTGGTGCAAAAAATATCTTTATGTGCAAAAGGAATACCGGTTAATGGACCGGCTTTGCCTTGTGCGCGAAGTTCATCTGCATGCTTTGCTTGCAACAATGCTTCTTGCTCACACACGGTAATAAAACTATTTAAATGGGCATGTTTTGCCATTTGTTGTAAAAAAAACTGCGCAAGCTCGACGCTAGAAATGTCTTTACTTGCGAGCTGTTGTTGATAATCAGCGAGGGTATAATGTGTCATTCAATCACCTGTGGTACTAAATACAAGCCAAGTTCAGTTGCGGGAGCAATTTTTTGCATGATATCGCGCTCATTGCTTTCGGTGACCATATCTTTGCGTAAACGTTGTTTCGCATCAAAAGGATGAGACATGGGACGAATGCCATCGGTATGGGTATTTTGGATAACAGTTACCAGTTTAAAAATATTTTCAAGCTGGGATGCAAAGGCATTAGTTTCATCAGTTGAGAGCGCAAGACGCGCAAGGTGAGCAATTTTCTTCACCTCATCGTTAGTTATTGACATTACTGTTTGCTCCTACGCAAATAAAAACGTAGACTACTATATATTTTATCTTGCTCAATTGGCAAGACCTTATTATATTTATGAATACTTTACTTTTAAATTTTAAAGAGAAACTATATGTTTAAAAAATTACGCGGTCTTTTTTCCAATGATTTGTCTATTGATTTAGGCACAGCCAATACACTCATTTATGTCCGGGACAAAGGAATAGTTCTAGATGAACCTTCAGTTGTCGCCATCCGTATTGAAAAAGGTCCTGGCGGTGCACGCACAGTTGCTGCAGTGGGACTTGAAGCCAAACGTATGCTAGGTCGCACGCCTGGTAATATTACTGCAATACGCCCTTTAAAAGACGGTGTGATTGCAGATTTTCATGTCACCGAGAAAATGTTACAACATTTTATTGGCAAAGTGCATGAAACTCGTTTTTTACGACCAAGCCCCAGAGTATTAGTGTGTGTGCCTTGTGGTTCTACTCAAGTAGAACGTCGGGCGATTCGTGAATCTGCTTTAGGCGCAGGCGCTAGAGAAGTTTATTTAATTGAAGAACCTATGGCCGCAGCGGTTGGTGCAGGTATGCCTATTGAAGAAGCAACAGGTTCAATGGTTGTGGATATTGGGGGCGGTACTACTGAAGTTGCGATTATTTCTTTAAGTGGTATTGTTTATTCTGCTTCTGTGCGTATTGGTGGTGATCGCTTTGATGAAGCGATTATTAATTATGTGCGTCGTAATTACGGTAGTTTAATTGGTGAAGCGACCGCTGAGCGCATTAAACATACTATTGGTTCTGCTTATCCTGGCAATGAGATTAGAGAAATTGAAGTACGCGGACGCAATTTAGCAGAAGGCGTGCCACGGAGCTTTACATTAAACAGTAATGAAATTCTTGAAGCCTTACAAGAACCTTTAGCAGGTATTGTGGGTGCGGTACGTACTGCATTGGAACAAGCACCACCTGAACTTGCTTCTGATATTGCCGAACAAGGCATGGTGTTAACAGGTGGTGGTGCATTATTACGTGATTTAGATCGTTTATTAATGGAAGAAACAGGCTTACCCGTTATTGTTGCAGAAGATCCCCTTACTTGTGTTGCTCGTGGGGGTGGTCGTGCATTAGAAATGATGGATGAGCGCGGAGGCGATTTATTATCGGCTGAATAGGGAGAGCGATCATTCAGGTTCTATTCAAACGCAGTGCCAGCGTTGGTATTCGATTTATGGTGTTATTAATCATATCGCTTGTTTTGATGGTGATGGATTATAAACAACAACAACTAGCGCAGTTTCGTGCTGCGCTCTCAGTCCTTGTTACGCCTATTTTTCTGTTGGTGGATACGCCTTTTGACGTGTTACTGCATGTACAAGATCATTTTCACACCCGTCAGGCTTTGATTCGCGAAAATACCAATCTTAACAAAAACCAATTATTGCTCAATGTTCGGTTGCAACGTTTACAGGCATTGGAAACAGAAAATAAACGTCTACGTTTATTACTTGATTCAGAAGCGGTGACGCATCAGCACCAGGTATTAATTGCAGAAATTTTAAAAATTGATTTAGATCCCTTTTCGCGCCGGGTCATTATTAATAAAGGCAGTGAGCATGGGGTTTATGTTGGACAACCTATTGTAGATGCTTATGGCATTGTGGGACAAATCATCGAAGTGGGATTGTTTGATAGTGTGGTGTTATTAATCACGGATATTAATCACGCAATACCCGTGCAATCTAATCGTAGCGGTGCAAGAGCTGTGGCCATGGGAACAGGCGCGGATCATGAGCTTATTCTCACGCACGTGACAACGACTGCAGATATTAAAATAGGTGATTTATTAGTAAGTTCTGGATTAGGCGGACATTTCCCACAAGGTTATCCGGTTGCCAGAGTTGCAAAAATAATCGCAACGCCGGGCGAGACTTTTGCACAAGTGACTGTAACCCCGGTTGCGCAACTCGATAAAATGCGGGAAGTGCTATTGTTATGGATAGAACCTGAAAAGTGAGTGTATTATGCGTCGAAATCACCGTTATGGTTTAATTGCGATAACCTTAATTATCGCTTTTTGCCTGACTATTTTACCTTTACCAGAATGGGCGGTGGCTTATCGACCTTATTGGTTAATGCTCGTCATTATTTTTTGGGTGTTAGTATTGCCGGAAGTTTTTGGCGTAGGGATTAGCTGGTGTGCGGGTTTATTATTTGATGTCTTACAAGGTGCGTTGCTTGGACAATATGCATTAGCGATGATGTTGGTCGCTTATTTAACCTATAAACTTCATTATCAACTCCGCGCATTTCCAGTCTGGCAGCAATCTATTGCTGTATTTCTATTCATTAGTCTTGCGCAGTTATTCGTTTTATGGACGAATATTCTTATCGGACAAGCAGTGATATCTTATTGGCAATATGGTATAGGTATTTTAGTCAGTGCTTTGATTTGGCCTATTGTCTACTCTCTATTGCACAGTTATCAACTGCGCTATCGGATTCAATAACCATGAGTGAAGAGATCTTAATAAATGTGATGCAACAAGAAATTCGCGTCGCATTGGTGGAAGAGGGTGTATTGCAAGAGTTGCATATTGAACGTGCTGATCACCGTGGCATAGTGGGTAATATTTATAAAGGTCGGGTGACACGTGTATTGCCGGGTATGCAGGCGGCTTTTGTGGATATTGGCTTACCGCGTGCTGCATTTTTACATATTTCAGATGTGGTGCCTTTTGCGCAAGGTACTCTGGAAGCACCCGCAGAGATTACTGACAACATCAGTGATTTAGTACAAGAACAAGATGAACTATGGGTGCAAATTACTAAAGATCCATTAGGCACTAAAGGTGCGCGCATCACTACACACTTATCACTTCCTTCACGTTATTTAGTGTATATGCCCGATTTGGGGCGTATTGATTTATCACAACGCATTACTGATGAAACAGAGCGTGCACGTTTGCGTGATTTATTATTGTCACACGGTGTGGTCTCCGATGAAGGTTTTATTATTCGCACCAACGCTGAAGGGTGTCAAGATATTAATTTTAATGCTGAAGCCATTTATTTACGCAAGTTATGGCAAAAAGTACAAGAGCAAATGAAAAATGCAAAATGCACAGAAATGGCTTATCAAGATTTACCCTTACCTGTACGTTGCGTGCGTGATTTTTCAGGATTACGCATTGAGCGCATACGTGTTGATGAAAAAGAAACGTATGATCAAATCGTAAGTTTTGTGAATGAGTTTATGCAAGGTTCAATTGCGCATATTGAATTTTATCAGGAAAATAAACCCATATTTGATTTATACGGTATTGAAGAAGAAATTAAAAATGCACTCAACCCTAAAGTGCCCCTTAAATCTGGCGGTCATTTGATTCTTGAACAAACTGAGGCCATGACCACTATTGATGTGAATACGGGTGGTTTTGTGGGCGTACGTAATTTAGATGAGACTGTATTTAAAACAAATTTAGAAGCAGCGCAAACCATAGCAAGACAATTGCGCTTACGTAATTTGGGTGGCATTATCGTGATTGATTTTATTGATATGCATAATGAAGAACATAAACAACAAGTACTCACTACGCTGGAAAAAATGCTGTCGCGTGATTCAGTTAAAACATCAATCAGCGAGATTTCTGCTTTAGGTTTGGTTGAAATGACACGTAAACGTACGCGTGATAGTTTAGAACGTTTGTTGTGTGAGACGTGCATCGTATGCAGTGGTCGTGGTGCTATTAAATCAGCACAAACTGTTTGTTATGATATTTTTCGTGATATTAGACGCCAGCAGAGTGCTTATGAAGGTCGACAATATATGATTATTGCTGCGCAAAGTGTCATTGACCGATTAATCGATGAAGAGTCTGCAACCATGGAAGCATTAGAGGCGAAGCTTGGATCACGGATACGCTTGCAGGTGGAAGCCTTGTATACACAGGAGCAATATGACGTAGTCATGTTATAATGGAAAACATTTTAAAAAAATTACTGAAATACTTCGTTATCTTTGCCATGGCTGCATTAGTGCTTTTGGCAGCAGCAATTAGTCTTGCACGTTATTTTATGCCATCGCTTGAACAGTATGAGCTACAAATCACTGAACGTATCGCAAAAGAATTACAATTAGACGTTCATTTTGGTACGTTTGCTGGCGATTGGTATCGCTTAGGTCCCGCTTTAAAAGTAACGGATATAGTCTTATCCACACACGATGGTAAAATAGTTGCAGAAATAGATGCGCTTTATATCAGTATTAATTTGCTGACCTCCATGGCTAAACAACAATTAGTACCCGCTTATCTAAATGTCATTGGACTGCAATTGAATTTAGAGCAACATGCAGACAAACAGATTACTATTGCTAATTTGCCTACAGCGGACGCTAGCTATACTGATCGTCCTCTATTGATCGATATGTTAAAAAAATATAATCGCATCACCTTAAGACGCAGTCAAATTAATTTTAAAGATGCACAAGGCATAGAAACACCTATTTATTTACGTCGTTTGGTATTAAGACGTATGGGGCAAAATCATCAGTTGGATGTGATGTTAAATCTACTCAATCATCCGACGCGTCTTGAAATGGTCACTAAAATTAATGGCGATTTAGCAGTGCCTGAAAAATTAGCTGTCAATGGCTATGTGAAAGTAGATGATGTGGTGCTCGATGGTTATTTAAAACCTTATGTTTACAAAGGTTATGCAATCCAAGATGGTGTGGTTGATTTACATGCTTGGTTTGATTGGCGCGAACATACTTTGCAAAGTTTGCAAGCCCAAGTGAATTTACAACAATTGCATATTTATGCGCAACAACAAGATGCGGTGCAGAAACCCTTTGATCTTGAAGGCGAGTTTTTATGGAAGAAAGAAGGCATCGATGCTTGGAGTCTTTCCAGCAGTGATTTACGTGTAGGGATAGATGATACGGAAATATTGCCCTTGACCAGTTCTTTTAAACTTAAAGAACATGGCAATGCCTATGAATTTGTAGCTAATAAAATTATGCTCGATCCTGTGGTGCGCGCGCTGTTATGGAGTGATCAATTACCTAAACCACAACATGAATTACTCACGGGCTTAATGCCAACGGGTGAATTAGAAAATGTGAAACTGAATTGGGAGGATGGTCAGTGGGAATTAGGTTTGCGTACCCATCATTTATCATTCAATAGTATGAATAATCTGCCGGGTATTAAAAACTTAAACGCTACCTTAATGGCAAATCCTAAGGTTGCAACCATTAATTTATCCAGTGTGGATACTACGCTTGATTATCCTGGCATTTTTGCACAACCGTTGCTTTTTAATAAAATAAAAGGTGATATTAATGGCCAATATGATGGTCATCAATGGCAAATAAAAAGTGATGATTTAGTGTTCGTGAATAACGAATTAGAAATGGATACTCAATTTACTTTAAAGGGTAGCGATACAACAGATACGCTTATCGACGCTCATGTGAGTATTCCACAATTAAACAGTTTAAATTTATATCACAATTTACCTATAGGGGTGCTATCTACCGATTTAGCATATTGGTTAAAAACCAGCATTGGATCTGGCCAAATAGAGCAAATTACCTTTAATACCCATGGATCTATCAAAGATTTTCCCTTTTATGATCAAGGTGGCGGCAACTTCAGCTT
>Ga0206835_1053_pt1 | contig 44152 bp, 33 predicted proteins | sample Alteio_BWOrgCont_31_FD_152853 | JGI IMG/M metagenome (GOLD analysis project Ga0206835, IMG submission 152853) | Enriched cells from forest soil in Barre Woods Harvard Forest LTER site, Petersham, Massachusetts, United States -... | ecosystem: Environmental > Terrestrial > Soil > Temperate forest >...
TACTTCAGGTAATTCAACAGGCGCTGTGAAGTTTTTGCCGTTTTCATCAGTTGAAGTACAAATACTACCATATCCCTTTTTATCGAAATAATAGAAAAGCATTTCATCGCCTTCCTTTGATAATCCGGCGGCTTCAGCGCTTTTGCCGGGCTGGTCAATAGGCGGGCCAATGTTAGTTGCAGGCTGGAACTGCCCGTCTTTGCTAAACGATATATATATGGAAGGAGCAAAGCTGTTTGCAGTTACTTTTTGTTTTCCGCCACCACCACGCTTGCTGCTGAATACCAGGAAAGACTCATCGGCAGGTACGAAAGGATAGTAATCATCGAATGAAGAGTTTATGTTTTTCCCAAGGTTTTCAAAGGTTACATTCACAGGGAACTTCATTAACTCTTTTGCATTCAGGCAAAATTGTATTTCAATATCCGCATCTTTCATATTATCGGCTGAACCTTTGCCTTCGGTTTTAAAATCGTTGAAGGTCTTAATTGCATCATCAAATCGGTAGGCAAACTGGTATGCCCTGCCTAATAAATAAAGGGCATTAGGACTATGCTTTTTCATGTGGGCTGAAACCTCAAGGTAAGGAATAGCTTTCGTTTTGTCTATATTAGTAAACAGGTAGCAAACGCCTACCCTGTAATTGAATAGTTCATTATCAGGATACTTATCTACTAGAGTAAGATAAGCTTCTAATGCGTCATCAAAATCTTCCTGGGTAAAGTAGTTGTCAGCATCAGTCTCACTGGCAACGGCAGCATTATCATCGCTTTGTGCCATAGCAGGTACAACAAATAAAGAGAACAAAATGCTCAGGCTTAGTAGTACAACTCTTTTCCGCATAATAGTCGATTTAGGCTATAAAAATATGAAAAAGAAATGTTTTAATGAATTCCGGTTAAACCTTTATTCCAATTACCAAAATATCATCCACCTGTTCAAGGTTGCCCTTCCAGCTTTCAAGGGTACTTTCCAGTAGCTTTTTTTGTTCATCCATTGTCTTATTTGAATTGGCCAATAAAAGTTCCTGCAATTGCTTGTATTTAAACTTTTTGCCTTTGGGTCCGCCAAACTGGTCGGCATAGCCATCCGTAAATAAGTACACAATATCGCCTTTCTGCAGGTTTAAATTATAAGTAGTGAAGGGTAGGGGCTTATCAACCTTGCCTATGGGTTGCTTATCTGCCGGTATTTCAATTCCTTCTCCGTTGCTGATATACCAAAGTGAGTTAAATGCTCCGCTCCATTGCAATAGTATCCCTCTATCAGACGGAGTTAGAGAGGCTAAAGATATATCCATTCCATCCTGAACATTATTCTCACTTTTCTCAAAAGTTTCAAGCACCAACTCACGTACCTTGTCGAGTATTTTGCCAGTTTCTGTAATCTTAAACTCCTTCACTGTCCTGTTAAGGGCATTGGAACAAACAACACTCACCATTGCGCCGGGTACACCATGGCCTGTAGAATCGGCAGCAGCAATTAATACAACCTTTTCGGGAATCTCTCCCGACGAAGATTGTCGGGATGTTGTTTCACTCCACATCCAATAGAAGTCTCCGGCAACAATGTCCTTAGGTTTATATAACACAAATGATTCCGGCAGGTACTGCCTTATAAAACTTATTGGCGGAAGTATGGCATCCTGCAGTCGCTTGGCATAAGTAATAGAATCTAAAATGTCTTTATTTTTTTCTTCAATTACCTGGTTCTTTCTTTCAATGTCCTGCTTCTGTCTGTTGGTAATACGCAGTGAACGGAAAATAAACCCGGCAAATACAAGCACTAAAATCAAACCACCCACAACAGACCAGATAATAATTCTTTGCTGGGCGTCCTTTTTATCCTGTTCAGCTTTTTCGGCGGCTTCTTTCTTCTCAAATTCGTAGGTCATTTCTTTACGGGTAATAGCTTTGTTTTTGTCTATATTGAATAGGGTATCTTTTAAAACCATTGCCTTTTTGTACCAGGTAAGTGCAAGTTTGCTGCGCCCTGTAGTATCGTACAGTTGCGAAATAATTTCTTCACAGTCACTTAATTCATTCCGGTATCCTACAATACTATCCAACACAATTGTTTTCTTCAGGTATTCTTCCGACTCTTTAAATTTCCCGGTTCTCAGATAAAGCTCCCCAATGTTACCTGTGTTGTTTGCCTGCAATTGTTTATTGTCCAATTCTTCCGCCATGTTTAACGACTTGAAATAATATTCAAGTGCCTTATGGTAATCGCCCTGCACTTTATATATATTCCCAATGTTACCTGTATTAATAGCCTGCCCTTTTTTATACCCCGACTCCTCTGCCATTTTCAATGCTTTTAGGAAATATTCCAACGCTTTAGGATAATCACCCAGATCATAGTAAGCATTCCCGATGTTGCCTGTGGCTCTTGCCTGTCCTTTTTTATCGCCCACTTCTTCTTTTATTTTCAATGCCTCAAAATAATATTTCAATGCCTTTGTGTTATCGCCCTGCTCTTTGTAAACAATCCCTATGTTGCCTGTAACGTCTGCCTGCCTGTCTTTATCTCCAACTTCTTCCTCCATATTCAATGCCTTGAAGTAATAATCAAGCGCTTTGGGATAATTGGCTTGTTCATCATATACAATTCCTATATTGTTATATGCCTTTGCTATTCCTTTTTTACATGCTCTAACTATGTCGGAAGAGGAGGATGAAGCCAGATTTTCGGCTAATGTTATAGCGCTGCCGGCGTAGGTTATTGAAGTATCATATTCCCCTCTTCTCTCTAATTCATTGCTTAAGGCAATAAGTGTCTTTACTTTGTTAGTGTCTTCTTTCTCCGCTTTCAAAACATTACGCATAGAGTCAGCCTCCCGGTTCTGCCCGACTACAAACCGGCAAAAACCTAGTAGAATAAAGAAGGTAATAAGGTGGCGATATTTCATGGCTTATAAAGGTAAAAACTATTCCGAAAAGGGCGCTTTTAATATATTTTGTTCTAAATCATGCACCAGTGTTGATAATTTGTAATATATTAGCGGCAGTATTAACCAAATAAAATCAAATTAAAATGAACAAAGCAGAACTAGTAGAAGCAATTGCAAAGGAAAGCAAGCTTACCAAAGTTGATTCAGAACGCGCATTAGACGCATTTGTAAACCAAACAACCAAAGCTTTAAAAGGCGGAGGCCATGTTGCCCTGGTTGGTTTTGGTACCTTCAAGGTAAGCAAGAGAGCTGCTCGTACTGGTCGTAACCCACAAACCGGCAAGGCTATCAAGATTGCTGCGAAGAAAGTTGCGAAATTTAAAGCAGGTGCTGGCTTAGCTAAAGCTGTTAAGTAAGTAATTGTTTCGTATTAATTAAAAGCCCCGGGCAATTTGCCGGGGCTTTTTTGTTTTGGTAAGTTAGAATCATTTTATGTTCTGCAATTTTAGCAAGGTTTTAGCTTTTATAAGCCCTCAGGCAAGAGTAATGTTTTGTTATCTTTGATACAAATAATTAACCCTCTCAAATAATTTAAGATGAAAACCTCAGATTTACTCTCGAAAAGTGTATTGCTAATAGGTACTTCCTTACTGTTTCTATCGTGTACTCATCCAATTCAGGAGGGTACCCAATCATTGCCAAAGGCTACCCATGCATTGCGAAAGAATACCTACGCATTACCGGAAGGATGGATAAGAAAAGGTAGCAATCCGGAAAGTTACGATATGGGCATTGACAAAGGTGCCGCACAAGATGGGAAAGATGCTGCGACAATAAAATCTATTGATACAGCTATTGATGGATTTGGAACACTGATGCAAGATTGTTTGCCTGATAAGTACCTTGGTAAAAGGGTGAAAATGACAGGTTACATGAAAACAAAAGATGTTAAGAATTGGGCGGCATTTTGGCTTAGGGTGGATAGAAAAGAGTCTCTGACGCCTTTTACGTTTGATAATATGCACGTGGGAAAGGACCGTTCAGTAAAAGGAACCACAGATTGGACAAAATATGAAATTGTTTTAGATGTTCCTGCCCAGGCAAGCAATATTGCTTTCGGAGCATTAATTGCCGGAACTGGACAAATATGGTTTAACAATATTAAGTTTGATACTGTTTATTTTTCCCTTCCTATAACCGGTATTGAGAATGCTATAGCAACAGATACCGCACATAGGCCTGCACCACTTCAGGTTCAACCTGAACCTACCAACCTTGATTTTCAGAAATAGGGAAGGGAATCATTCTTATGTAGCCCGGAAAATAAAGCATTAACATTCGATGCCTGGCAATAAAATGCCAATAGCAATAAATTTTCTGAGGTAATTATTGAAAAATATGCCCGAAAACGGCCTTAAGAAAGATTATGGCAGTAAAGAGTACTACTTAACGTTTTTTTTATTACATTTACGTATATTACTCATCTGAATGTAACTCCCACTTAACCTCAAATAAAAAGAGCATGAAAAAAAATCTACTTATTGCCTTTCTTGCAATTATTTGCATTGGCAAATTAAATGCGCAATGTACCGACTGTTATAATGGCAAGCATTTGCACTACCACCACCTTAATAAAAAAGAGGCCCATGCTTCAATAAACGGTGGACTTAGCCAAAGTTTTATAGCGCAAAATGTTTGCGGGCTCAATTATACACAAGCTACATTATATACAGCCAAACGTTATAATCCTGTGAGCGGGCCGGCTCCGGCTGCTTACCCGGTAAATCTTAATATTACAGGGCTTCCCAGCTTAGCTTGCGCTTCAGTGGTAAAGGCTTACATTTATTACGGCTGTACATATACCGAAGCCAGCCCGCCAACAACTTCAGCAACGGTTACAAACCCTGCCTTAGGTACATCAACGGTTACTTCTGTAATGGTTGGAACTACCGCCGATGATATTTGCTGGCCAGGCCCCGGTTCTGCAACATACCGTACCGATGTTACCTCACTAATAACAGGTAACGGAACTTATCAAGTAGGATTAAACGGATTTGCCAGTGCCGATAGCGAGGTGGATGGTATTACACTATTAATTATTTACACCGACCCTTCAGCCAGTTATAGCGGTAGTATAGCCCTTTACGATGGCGATTTAAGTAACGACGTAGGCGCGTCTGAATCTTATACCGCCAATAGTTTTACAGTATGTGGTGCCACAGCCAATGCAAATGCATTTACACTTATGGCCGATGTGCAGAACAATGTAAGCGGGGGAATAAATACAGAGAACTACAATGGAGATAGTGCTACGTTTCCCAATAATTTCTGGAATTACGATGCTATACCTGTTAACCTGACCTCCGGCCAGGATTCAGTTGTTTACGATACATATACAAACAATGCAGGCGATTGCTATTTCATATCGCTGGTTGGCTTGTACTGGCAAAATACTACCTGTACTACATGTATTCCGGTAGTTAGTACTATGACACTTACCGCTTCTTCCACAGTCGCCACATGCGGTTCGAATGGGTCGGCTACGGTAAGTGTTACAGGTGCAAAAGGCCCGTTAGTATATAACTGGAGCCCTGGTGGGCAAACTTCAGCAACCGCAACTTCACTTTCTCCCGGTACATATACAGTAAATGTAACCGATGGTTCAACGTGCGCATCAGACACCGTTACCGTTGGAAACACGGGGATGAGTGTTAGCCTTTCATCCACTAATGCAATCTGTGCAAGACTTGGTTCAGCTATTCTGAAAGTATCGGGTGGAACACCTCCCTATACATATTCATGGAGCAATGGTGCAACTACCGATTCTGTCAGCTTAAGTTCCGGAACGTATACTGTTTCGATAACAGACAATGTGGGCTGTACCATTAAAGATTCTGTATATATCAATAATAGCTCTTCATTCTTTATTCTCACCAGTTCAACTCCAAATGTTTGTGCGGCTTCAATGGGTTCTGCATCTGTATCCGTTTATTACGGTACCCCGCCATACACGTATAGCTGGTCGCCCGGCGGGCAAACAACAGATATTATCAGCGGGCTTTCGGCCGGTTCGTATTATGTAACGGTAACCGACAGCAACGGATGTTCATCTACGGATAGTGCCATAGTTTATAATGATTCTGTTTCATACTCAGTCTCTGCATCACCTGCTTTAATACTGGCCGGTGACAGTACTTATCTCTCAGCTTACTGTAACATTAATGCAACGTATTCCTGGGCTCCGGCTGCATCGGTTACTAATCCCGATTCGGCCAATAGCTATGCAAAGCCGGCGGTTACTACTGTATATACAGTTACTATAACCACGGGCTGCGGAGTATATACCGATACTGTAACAGTTGCCTTGGGGTGCGCAAATACGTTTAATGAAAGTATTTGCATTGTAACAGTTGATACTGCAACCGATAGAAATGAAATTATCTGGGGAAGATTTGATTCTCCTCCTTCAGGTTCATACGATGTGTTTAAGGAGAACTCATCATTTTCGTATTCCCTTATAGACAATCAGCCGCTTCTTGCCCTGAGCGATTATATTGATACAGCTTCCAGGCCTTCAACGGGTTATAGCACATATGAACTTGCAACAGTTGATTCATGCGGGCTTTCAGCAATGAGTTCGCCGCATAGCACTATTTATCTTACCGACTCAGCTTCAGCTAATCTTAATATATTATACTGGACGCCTTATGTCGGCTTTACCCCAACGGAATATTTAATATACAGAGGGCCGGCTATGAATGCCCTCACGCTTATCGATTCTGTTTCGTCATCTACGCTTACCTTTAGAGATACATTACCTCCGCCTTCAAGTATATATATGATAGAAGCAGTAAGCCCATCAGGCCCATGCACTCCTACAACAAAAATAAAACCGCACGCCGGTGGACAGGGAGCCGTTTCATTGTCGAATGTCAGTGCAGCTAAACCTACCGGAATTCCAACGCTGGCAAATGCTTTAAATAGTGTGAACGTTTACCCTAACCCGGGCAATGGAATGATGACATTGGCATATTCTCTGAGTAATAGTAGTAATGTTCATATAAGTGTTATTGATGAACTCGGGCAGGTAGTTTATGATAACACTGAACAAAAGAGCGCAGGTAAAGTAAGCGAGCAACTAAACCTTGAATCGCTTGCAGTGGGTATATATTCATTACGTATACAAACCGATAATGGTATTGCTATACGTAAACTGATGATAATAAGAAATAAGTAAGGCAATAGATAATAATAATTGGAAAGCCACCCGAAGGGGTGGCTTTTTTATTTTAATATTATGTTTTAAGTATTTTTGTGAATAGTAAAGCGGGAGTAGCTCAGTTGGTAGAGCATCAGCTTCCCAAGCTGAGGGTCGCGGGTCCAGACGCTGTCGGTCTGGATGCTGACCGAAGCGTCAGCATTCGAGCCAGATTCATAAAGCCTTTTTAATTAAATTTGCTGCTATAAAAGCGGGAGTAGCTCAGTTGGTAGAGCATCAGCTTCCCAAGCTGAGGGTCGCGGGTTCGAGCCCCGTTTCCCGCTCAATAGGGCTCAATAAATATTATCACAATGCCGTATTTCGTTTATATCCTTTATTCGAAGTCAACCGATAGGTTTTATAAAGGGCAAACAAACAATTTGGAGGACAGATTAATACGACATAATGGTGAAAGAGAGGCATCAACTTCAGGCGGTACACCTTGGTTATTATTATGGAATACAACTAAAAGGACAAGGGAAGAAGCAGTAGAATTGGAGGGGAAACTAAAGAATCTCAATAGGAATAAGCTTATAGATTTTATGAAAAAATATAATGAGGGTATCGCAGGTCCTGACGCAAAGCTCCTTTTGGAGCAATGGTCAGGATGCTGACCAAAGCGTCAGCATTCGAGCCCCGTTTCCCTTACTCATAATAATATAAATGCTGACCAAGGCGTCAGCATCCCGCTCAATAGCCCTTCATAATGAGGCGAATTAATGCCTTCAAATGTTAAAAAATCTTAAAACTTTTAGTGGTTTGTCGGGGTGGGCAGATTCGAACTGCCGGCCTCCACGTCCCGAACGTGGTGCGCTAACCGGACTACGCTACACCCCGAAATAGGTGTCTCAACTATTTTTTAAAGCTATAGCCACCTTAAAAATGTAGCCAAAAGTATTAAATTTGGGCAACTTAATTACTGACTATTGTGAAAACAAAGACATTTTTCTTTAGCGGATTATTTCTTCTCTCCTTCTCACTTGCAGCTATGGCTGGAGGAGAAACCAAGAAGTATGTTTTAAAATTCAACCTGGCAGGCATCAAAAACTCTGAGTGTTACCTGGGTTGCCACTATGGCGATAAGGACTATATACAGGATACAGCAAAGGTTGACGACAAAGGCAACTTTCAGTTTTCGGGCGATAAAGAATTGCCCGGTGGTATATATTTTATAATGACCAAGACTAAAAATTACTTCCAGTTTATAATAGATAAAGAACAGATGTTTTCCATGTCGGCTGATACCGTTGACTTTATTAAGTCAATGAAGGTAAAAGGTTCAGACGAAAACGCCCTGTTTTATGAGTATTTGAATTATGTAACACAGATGCACGACAAACAGGTTGATTTGGAAAAGCAGGTTAAAGATGGCCCCGATAAAGACGGCGCGAAAGTAAAGCTCGATACACTTAATTCGCAGGTAATGGCCTATAAGAAGGGCTTTATTAAAAAACATTCTGATTTGTTACTTGCTAAAGTATTTAATGCCGCTGAAGAGCCTGTAGTTCCTCCTGCACCCAAGCTTGCCAATGGGAAAACCGATTCTACATTTACATTCAGGTATTACAAGGAGCATTACTTCGACAATGTAGATTTTACCGACGGCAGGTTAGTGCGTTCACCGGTATTCTTCCCTAAGATTAAAGAATATCTTACCCGCCTTACCGTTCAGGACCCAGATTCTATTATAGCCGCAGCAGAATATTTAGTGCAGAAAGCAGGCAAGGACAAGGATATGTTCAAGTTTATTGTGGCCTATATTACCAGTACCTACGAGGCTTCAAACATTATGGGTATGGATGCTGTATTCGTTCACATGGCCAAGAAGTACTATACACCCGACCAGGCATACTGGGTTACCGCAAGCCAGTTAGAGCGCATTAAAGAAAGGGCCGACCAGCTTGACCCGATACTGATTGGTAAACACCCGCCCTCACTGGTGTTGCCCGATAGCAATAACGTAATGCAATCATTCGATTCTATACACGCCAACTTCACCATACTTTATTTCTGGGATTTCGATTGCGGACATTGCCAGAAAGAAACGCCTAAGCTTATCAGGTGGTACGACTCCATAAAAGGAGAAGGCATTGAAGTGTATGCTATTCAAACCAATGAAAGCAGTACAGCTAAATGGAAAGATTACGTAAAGGCCCATAAGCTCGACTGGATTAACGTTATGGATGTGTTCCACACAGGCGGTAACTTCAGGCACGATTATGATGTATTAACTACGCCCATGCTGTACCTGCTAGATGAGAATAAAAAGATAATAGCCAAGAAAATAGATACCGAGGACCTTGATAAAGTTCTTAAGCACTATAAGGACAGGCCCTGGATTAAAAAGCCATAGGTTATTTCTTTACATTTCTAAGTATCTCATCCCATTTACCTTGCTCAATATTAAGGGCTATGCGCTTAAGCCTGCTGGTCGCTCCTTTTTCTAGTTGAATATTACCGCGGCTAATACCAAACTCTTTCGATAGATATTTTATAAGATAGTCGTTTGCCTCCCCGTCAATAGGTTTGGCTTTTATTTTTACAGAGATATTGTTTTCAGCATCCACCGAAATTTCATCCTTGCCCGAGCCGGGCTTTACCTTTATCAGAAGTTTAATCATATTATATTTGTACAACTAATATAACCATTAAACCACATGAGAAGAAGATTTTTATTCTTTACTATAATAGTGGGTGCATTATTAATAAGCGCTTGTAATTTGGTGAGCAAGCAATCAACCAACGCATTGCAAGAAGTACTGAAGTTTACTGGCGGACATGTAAGCCTTAACATGGATTACGGCTATACAACTGAAAATGGCAAAACTAAAACTGCCAAACTGGATGTCAGTAATAGCGACCTTGTTAAACAGTATTCACAGGTACCGGGTATGATAGCTTCCAATGTGGCGTATATTTTTTATAATGCACTCGATAGTGAAAAAAGAACTATTACGAACGTTGATGTTACTATTGAAGTTGATGAACATACAACATCGAGATTCGACTATTCTAGTGAGTTGCTTGATAGTGTTAGCCGCATGACCCCTGAAGTTGATAAGGTGGTTGATTTATTTAAGAAGCAGCATATGATAGTCTCTTCAGTATGTGTATTGATGATACTAGCGTGGTAAGTTTTAACAAAGATACCGCTAAAACTAAATTTGAAGAATTTGATTCAACCCAAGGAAAAATAGAAAAATTTAATACGCTTGGATTTGGTCAAATGAAACTTAAGGGGTATAGGATATTTATTTTTGCTGGTATTCTGAAACGTACTAAACAAAATTCTCAATTTTCGATTGGCATTTTACCAGAGAAGAAGACAAAGTATCTTGCTGGAATACACTTTAGAATATACTAACAGAAAATCAAGTAATATATAATACCCCAAACAGCGCCAAAGAAAAGGGTGGGCTTGGTTATATCCCAGGCTTGTTTCCAGTTACGTTTAATGATGCCGGTATAGAGTATCCACACTATAGCGGCGGCAAACAGAATGATTGATGTATATATTCTGAACATTGCTCAGACAAAGAGTTCCTTTTTCAAATTAAGCCAGCTTAATGCAGAGCCCGATAAAAGACTTTCTGCTGTGGCTTCATCGTAACCCATGCTGCGTATAAGTTCTCCGGGGCTGTCTTCACCTAACGGGAAAGGATAGTCGCTGCCCAATGCAATTCGTTCAGGGCCGAACATGTTTACTATATAATCGAGCATTGCCTTATCGTGCACCAATGAATCGAGATAGAATTTACCTATGTATTCCCTCGGGTTAACCTTATTATCGACAGCAACCAGGTCAGGGCGGCAGTGAAAGCCATGTTCAATACGGCCAATGGTGGAAGGGAAAGAGCCACCTCCATGTGCAAAGGCCACACGCAGTTTCGGCAGTCGTTCAAACACTCCGCCAAATATCATAGAACAAATAGCCAGCGAAGTTTCGGCGGGCATACCCACCAGCCAGGGTAGCCAGTATTTCCCCATTTTATCCTGCCCCATCATATCCCATGGGTGTACAAATACAGCAATATTAAGTTTTACGCAAGCTTCAAAAACCGAGAATAATTCTGGCGCATTCAAATTCCAATCGTTTACATGTGAACCTATTTGTATACCCGCCAGTCCTATTTTCTTGCAGCGTTCCAATTCCTGTATGGCCATAGCGGGGTCTTGTAATGGTATGGTGCCAAGGCCTATAAACTGTTTTGGATATTTAGTTACAATACCGGCAATGTGGTCGTTGAGGAATTGTGCAACCTCAAGGCAGTCCTTAGGTTTGGCCCAGTAGCTGAACATAACCGGTATGGTAGACAGTACCTGCACATTAACATGATGGTGAGCGCATTCATCTAACCTTTTCTCTGCGCTCCAGCAATTGTCTTCTATTTCGCGGAAGAACTTATCGCCCTGCATCATACGTGCGCAGCAAGGCTTGTGATGGTCGAGGTGAATAAAATTGCCATACCCGAACTTTTTGGTAAAGTCGGGTACATGTTCAGGAATAATGTGGGTGTGAATGTCGATAGTTAGCATATAGCCTTTTAGCTTGCTGCTTCCTCAACAAAACGTTTATCGCTTTCCATTACATGGCCGCATTGTTTGCAGGTCCTCAGTTCCTGTGAACCATAGAACCTTTTAAACACGGGTATAAAATCTTTTTCAATGCTGGTAAGGAAAAACTTTTCTTCGTAAAGCTGGTGGTTGCATTTTTCGCAGAACCACATCAGCCCGTCGTTTTCATTGGGCCTGCGCTGGCGTTCAATAACCAATCCAACGGTATTGGCACCCCGTATAGGTGAATGGGGTGTACGCGGTGGAAGTAAAAATATTTCTCCCTCTTTTATAGGTACGTCAACGGCTTTGCCGTTCTCCTGTATTTTAACCAGTATATCGCCTTCTATCTGGTAAAAGAACTCTTCACTTTCGTTGAAGTGATAGTCTTTACGGGCATTGGGCCCGCCAACAACCATTACTATAAACTCAGTATCTACATAAATAGCTTTATTATTTACCGGTGGTTTTAACAGGTGGCGGTTATCGTCAATCCATTTCTTGAAGTTAAACGGGCGTGTTATCATAGCTAAAAACGATTAAGATTTTAATGCAAGGTAGGAAAAAAAATGATGTTGGGAAACTTACTTTTTGCCGCTCCTGGCATCTTTCATCTGGGCCGCTTTCACCTTTTGAGCGGCATGGTTTGCGCTGTTCTTTTTAAATATGCCGATAATAAAACCTATAAGTACAATTATAAAAGAAGCTATAGGGGCAATGCGCCTCAGGCGTTCAAGTACCTGGGTGGTTTTCTTCTTCTTATGGAACTTTTTATAGTCGCCATGCATTTCAATACCTTTGGTGGCAAGCTCTACAATATCGGTATCGGGTACTTTGTGGCAGAGGCCTTCATCAATCAGTACTATAAGCGCTTTAGAATATACACCGCGTATTTCAGCGGCCGCATCGTCATTATATCCTATCGATTTCTCATCGAGAAATTTCGACCACGCTAGCCTGCCATTAATATCGTCGTGCACTGACTTTAAAATTGCTTCAGCTGCATCGTGTATTTCCATCATTTGGAGTTATGATGCAAATATATTCCGATAATAGATTGGCTGTAGGAGAAAAGAGTAATAGATTTTAACAACCCTTCTTTAGAAAGTAAACTCGGCTGCAACAGCAAAGTGGTCGGATAGGTCGCTGTGTTTTGCATCCCATTTTCTGCGGAAAGTAACTATATGCACCTTGCCTTCCAATGGCTGCTGGTCGGGCTTGGAATAGAAAATATAGTCAATAAGCTGTGGCCGGCTAAGCTGGGGCTGGCCTTCCACATTCACAATAAGGTCGTTATTGCCATAATCGTATGAATAGCATTTCTCACCTTCCATCTGGCACTGGTTGAGCTTTAAGGCTCCCACCATTTCACTGTGGTTAATTGAATCAGCCTCTATGGTATTAAAATCGCCTGCCACAAATTGAGGCACGTTTTCTTCAGCATAGGGTTCGAGCAACTGGCTGCGTATTTGCGCATACTGCACCTGGCGGATGGGTTGTACATCCTTGCCGTCATTAGGGTCAGACTGTAAGTGTGTGCCTACTAACTGGAAGCAAAATCCATCTTTCTGCCCTTCCACAAGTATAGCGCCTTTGCATGCAAGTTTATCTGACCCCTGGGCATTATCGTAAAATATTTGTTTAATAACGTGAATAGGCACTCTACTCAGTATCCATACTCCACAGCTTGTCTTGTAAAATTTATTTTTCCTGGGGTCGCCCGATTCATACGGAAACACATCTTTAAGCCCTTCACGTATAATAGCGCGTGCCTTATTGTCAAATGCTTCTTCAAACACTATGATGTCGGCATCCTGGTTTCGCAATACTTCTGCAATTTGTTTAGCGCGTAGCACTTGCCCTGTGTGTACAAATAACCTGGGTAACATATATATGTTCCAGGTAAGTATTTTAATGTTGCCGCCTTTGTTCTGATTATTACACTGGCTGTAAGAGAGTAGGGGAGTCGAGAGTAATAAGGTAAGAAGGAGGAGGTTTTTTCGGATGTACTGATTCAGGTTATAGTACATAGTCTGTTAGTTTTAGACGATACAAAAGTCAGCCACCTATATTACCTGAATGCTGTAAAGAAATTAATAAAATATTAAATAAACCTTCCGCAATTCAGCTACCTGTAAAGTATTGGAAATAGAGAATGTATGTGCCAAAAAGTTTATAAACAGTAAAATGTTGAAAACCGCTGTTGAGTAGAAATAGCCTGTATCCCAGCTAAATAAAAGGAAATGTATGATTTTCGCCTCTATTTACTATATTCGCAACACTCAAATTCATCTTCGAAACAGTTTAAATTGAATTAACATTAAACAATCATGAAAACAATTACAAAGTTCTTTATGGCATCCCTGGCCGGCTTTTTAATTTTAATTTCAGCCAATTCGTATGCGGGCAACCCTGCAAACACAGCTAAGAATGAAATTACAAACGACTCTTCCTCACACAAAACAACATTTTGCCTACTCTTTGGTACAGTGATTTACCAGACAAATGAAAAATGTTTTGGACAAGCGAATGCTATTGCTGCGGTGGCACCTATACCGGGAACAGGCACAAAACCTTATACCTATACCTGGTCGCCTACAGTCACCAATTTTAGCCTTGATACTATAGATATTGCTAATGGCCTGGCTGCGGGTTCATATACCGTTACCATAACCGATTCAAACGGATGTTCAACCAATGTTACGGTTAATATTACACAACCTCCGCCAATAACCGCTACCAATACTTCGTTGGTTAATAATATGTGTAACGGAGGTACCAATGGCAGTGTTGTTGTAAACGCTATAGGTGGAACCCCGTTTAAGGCTCCTCCTCCTTACAGGTATGCCTGGAACCCTAATGTAAGCACTACCGATTCAGGCCAGAACCTTGCAGCCGGCACGTATATTATTACCATAACAGATACTAATCGTTGCACCGGTAAGGATACTGTTACAATTACCCAGCCCGCTCCAATGACAATTACATCAAAAATTACTTCTTCTTCATGTTCTGGCAGCAATGGAACCGCTTCTGTTGTGGTTGACAGTGGAGGAACAAGCCCATACAGCTATTTCTGGAGCACGGGAGCAACTACCGACACAATTATGGGACTAGCTGTGGGAAGCTATACATGTAATATACTCGATTCAAATTTCTGTATAGATTCAATCGCAGTAATTGTTACCGATAGTACTACACTTGCCGTGTCGCTTATTAACTCGGCAAATGAGAAATGCTACGGAAATTCGGTAGGCCTTGCTGACTATACAGTGAAAGGTGGAAAAGGCGCTGATACTTATAGCTGGGCGCCCAGCGGAGGAACAAATACTATTGCTTCGGGACTTACAGCGGGAACCTATACTTTTACAGCTATAGACTCTGTTGGATGTCAGGCGATAGGAACAGTTACCATTACTCAGCCTGCAATGATAACCGACAGTATGACTAATGTACGTAATGTACCATGCTTTGGCGGAGCTAACGGAAGAGTTACCGTTGGTGTAAACGGCGGAACTTCTCCTTATACCTATACCTGGTCTACCGGGGTTACAACCTCAAATATTACAGGAGCTGCCGGCACATATTCTGTGCTTGTAACCGATGCTAATGGTTGTATGGATTCAGCTTCCGTTAATCTTACTCAGCCTGCCACGGCAGTGGCGGATAGTAACATGGTAGTTAACCTAACCTGTTACGATGGCAATAATGGAAGTGCGTATGTAACAGCTTATGGTGGTACACATCCATATACATACGCATGGTCGGCGGGTGGAAGCACCACCGATTCTGCTACAGGATTAGCTGCCGGAACATATATTGTTACCATACGCGATTCTAACCGTTGCAGGTTGAGAGATACCATTACAGTTACACAACCGCTTTCATTTATTGTAGCTAACGACACAACTATGAATTCAAACCCTTGCGGCTCTGCGGCATGGGTAAAGCTTTTAGGTAGCATGTCGAAATATACGTTCAGCTGGTCTTCAGGCCAAACAACTGATACAGCTACAAGCTTGTGTAACGGTACATATTATGTTTCAATAACCGATTCTACCGGATGTACTGTAATAGATACTTTAGTCATTAACAACCCGACCGGTATTAACGCTATCACCTATGACCCCGGTGTGAAGGTATATCCTGTTCCTGCCAGCAGTAAGCTTAATATTTCTATAAGCGATAATACTTTCGCTTTGCAAACCATTAACGTATACGATATGACGGGAAGGGAATTAATGCAGCAAAAAGTCAGCGGCAATGTTAACCAGTTTACCCTTGATGTATCGAGACTTGCTGAAGGAACTTATTTCCTTAAACTAACCGGCAACAGTGTTAAAATTGTGAAGTTCTCGGTGGAAGGCAAATAAATCTGAAGGATAATTAATTTGTAAAAGGGGAGAAGAAATTCTCCCTTTTTTATTTTATCAGGAGACCTTTTTCTTTAATGAAAGAAGTTCTGCTTTAATCTTTTCCAGTGTTTTGTATAAGGTTTCTTTATCATTTGCCTCCTGGCGGTTTTCTTTTTCTTTCAGGTGCTTTTTAGCCCCTTCCAATGTAAATCCCTGGGCCTTTATAAGGTCGTGCAATATGCGCAGCTTTGAAATATCCTGCTCGGTAAACTGGCGGTTACCGCGTGTGTCTTTTGAGAAATGTAGTAATGAAGAAAATTCTTTTTCCCAGAAACGTATTAACGAGGCATTTACCCCGAACATTTCAGCAACCTCGCCAATGGAGTAAAACAGTTTGGTTATTTCTTTCTCTTTGTAAGGCATCCTATAGAATGTAGAATTGATAAGGGAGAATGTAAAATGGTAATCCTATTTTTAATTCTCTACTCTTCATTTTTAACTTTTATCGTACTCCCTGTTTGAATTTCTGTATAAAGTCACGGGTAAAGTCCGATAGTACAAGCTTACCGCTCATTTCAGCGCGTTCGCTCAAAAGCTTATCCCAATCCTCGGTTCCTTTCCAGAACACCCTTTTCAGCATTTCCATCGCCTCCGGGTTGCTCTGTGCAAGTTTACCTGCCAGTTCATCCACTGCTTTATCCAGTTCTGCTATGGTGGGATATATATTTACATACAATCCCTTTTCTCGTGCCCATTCCGCGCTCATCCATTCTCCCGCGTTTATCGACATGGATGAAAATGCTGAAGTGCCTATCTTTCTTTCAACGGCAGGGCCAACTACAAAAGGCCCTATACCTACATTAAGTTCGCTGAGTTTTGCTAATGCCTCAGTTGTGGCAAGTGTATAATCGGCTGCTGCTGCAAGCCCTACGCCACCACCCACTGCTTTGCCCTGTACACGGGCAACGACAAACTTCGGTGCTTTGCGCATGGCATTTATTACCGCTGCAAAACCTGAAAAGAATTTTTTTCCCGTAGCAAGGTCATTAATTGAAATAAGTTCATCGAAAGAAGCGCCAGCGCAGAAGGTCTTTTCACCTTCACTCTTCAGTACAATAACCTTTGCATCTTTATTATTGCCTGCTTTCTCTATTTCAGCGGCAAGGTTCATTAATAAAACGCCGGGCAGGGAATTACTTTGCGGGTGCATGAATTGCACCGTGGCAATTCCATCTTTAATATGTGTTTCTACTTTTCCTTCGCTCATAAAAAGTTATTAAACAGTATCAGGTTTTGGCTGCTGGTTTTCTTCAAGCACTTCTCCTTTCTCGCAACGCAGTGTACGCGCCGGAAAGCGTTGTACAAGTAATACATTGTGCGTCGCAAATATTACGGAACGCCCTGTTTTACTTATATCTATAAGCAGCTTCATAATATCTTCCGATGTTTCAGGGTCAAGGTTACCGGTAGGCTCATCGGCCAGTATTATTTCAGGGTCGTTGAGCATGGCGCGCGCTATAGCCACCCTCTGCTGCTCGCCACCCGAAAGTTCATGCGGCATTTTAAATCCTTTAGTCTGAAGGCCTACTTTATCTAATACATCATTCACCCGTTCCTGCATTTTTTCTTTATCATCCCATCCGGTAGCTTTCAATACAAAAAGCAGGTTATCTTTCACAGTGCGGTCCATCAGTAATTGGAAATCCTGGAAAATGATACCCAGTTTTCTTCTTAATAATGGAATTTCTTTTCTTTTCAACTTACGCAAATCAAATTCTGCTATGCGTCCTTCGCCCTCTGTAAGCGGAAGTTCAGCGTAAAGGGTTTCAAGCAGGCTGCTTTTGCCGCTGCCTGTTTTCCCCATCAGGTAAATAAACTCACCTTTTTTTAATTCAAGATTTACGCGGCTTAATATCAGGGCGCTGTTCTGGTATATGGCGGCGTTCTTTATACTTATGGTTACATCTAAGTGCATACTGAACGAATTAAATTCAACCAAACAATTTTACGAAAAATAACGGCAGAAAAACGGGCTATCAGAACATCTTTTTTAACACCCGTAAAGAATGGGTGTAACGCTTCTGGGCCTCGCTGTAGATGCCTATATGGTCAAACTTATCCACATGCACCTTGCCCGATGCATGAATAATCTGCCCGTTTTCAAGCACGATGCCCACATGGGTAATGTTACCCTCTTCATTATCGAAGAATGCAAGGTCGCCGGCTTCGGCTTCCTCGGGAAAGCTTAGCGCTTGCCCTTGTTCAACCTGCTGGTTTGCGTCTCTCGATAGGTTTATGCCATTCAAGCGGTAAACCATTTGCGTAAACCCCGAACAATCTATGCCCAACGGAGTGCGGCCACCCCAAAGGTACGGGGCATTCAAAAACATAAAAGCATCTTCTACCAGTTCACTGCGCTTTACTTTTCCGGAAGGCGATAGGGTATTTCCCTGGTAGCTGTATTTTTTCTTTTCAATGCTTATTTCCTTGCCTCTGTTTGTAAACAATATACTGCCAATGGTAACAGGGAAAGAAACATTATCGGTTTCATCGGTCATTACACCAACAATGTCGGCAGAATATACGGGTACCTGCTTTTTGAGCGACTGGTATGTTTCTTTAGATATGGGAAGTTGCTGTTTTACATCAATCCACCCTTCATAACCATCGAGGGCGGAACGTACGCGCAACCAGTTTTTATATTCTTCGGTTATTTCAAAATATTCGCCGAACAAAAGCTGTGTCACCATCTCGCTCCTGTCCGATGTATCCTTGCGGCAAGGCACTATGCTTAAATTGCAGTAACCGAAGGAGTTCATGAGTTTAAAAGTTCTTAAAGTTTGTAAAGTTCATAAAGTTGGTAAGTGACTCGCGTTTTCTCTTTTTGCTTTATGAACTTTATAAACTTTCAACTGTTACATGTTTTCAATAACCAGTGCGCTTGCACCACCGCCGCCATTGCAGATTCCGGCAACGCCATATTTTCCTTTGTGCTGCTTAAGCACATTAATAAGTGTAACCACTATGCGTGCGCCTGATGCACCAAGAGGGTGGCCTATTGAAACCGCTCCTCCGTGAACATTTACCTTATCAGGGCTAATGTTCAGCATTTTATTATTGACTATGGCAACTACAGAGAATGCTTCATTTATTTCGAAGAAATCAATATCGGTTATTTTAAGTTTTGCTTTTTCAAGCGCTTTAGGTATAGCCTTAGCCGGCGATGTAGTAAACCATTCAGGTGCTTGTGCCGCATCGGCATAACTTACTATCCTGGCCAATGGCTTTATTCCAAGTTTTTCAGCTTTTTCCTTGCTCATAAGTACGGTAGCGGCGGCTCCATCGTTAAGTGTAGAGGCATTGGCCGCGGTAACTGTGCCGTCTTTCTGGAACACAGGAGGGAGGGTAGGTACACGCTCGAAGTTTACATTCTTGTATTCTTCATCTTCGCTTATTACAATCGGGTTGCCTTTGCGTTGCGGAACTTCCACAGGAACCACTTCATTTTTAAAATGGCCATTCTTCCATGCTTCAGCCGAACGCTTATAGGACATGATAGCATAAGCATCCTGTTCTTCGCGGCTTATTTTGCATTCCTTGGCGCACAATTCGCCTGCAGTACCCATGTGCTGGTGATTAAACGCATCGGTAAGGCCATCGAATACCATACCGTCTAATACAGTACCATGGCCAAGGCGGTAACCTTTACGGGCTTTATCTAAATAATAAGGCACCATTGTCATATTTTCCATTCCTCCGGCTACAATTACATCGGCATCGCCGAGCATAATACTTTGCGCACCCTGCATAATGGCTTTCATGCCCGATGCACACACTTTATTTACAGTAGTGGCAGGAACCGTATTAGGTATACCTGCTTTTATAGAGGCCTGTGTGGCAGGAGCCTGGCCCACGCCGGCCTGTAGCACATTGCCCATCAATACTTCATTTATTTCTGCAGGGTCGAGTTTTATTCTTTCCAACGCTGCCTTTATAGCTATAGCACCTAACTGGGTTGCATGCACTTCCGATAACGCACCGCTGAAACTTCCGATAGGTGTTCTAACCGCGGATACTATATAAACTTCTTTTGTCATAATTCTGTTTTATTAAGGAGTTCAAAATTAATCTTTTTTATACAGGCGGGGTATTCGAAATAAACCCTAATTTTGAAATATTACAGCAGAGAGAGGTAAAACCCGTTATGGCAAAGAAAAAGGTTATTCCACCTAAAAAACAGGCTCAGAAATTAGCCCCTTCGGGTCCTTTTCACTATAAAGGAAGTAATTTCCATTTTGCGTTTGTTTGTATCATTATCGTTTTCTCATTCATTATTTATGGTAATAGTATCCCCAATGGCTATTCCATGGACGATGAATTTGTTACACACAATGATTCAACGGTAGAAAAGGGTATTACCGGCATACCCAAGCTTTTTAAGAGTCGTTACGGCTGGGACCAGAAAGGTTCATATGGCTACAGGCCTGTGGTTAAATCTACATTTGCTTTGGAATATACTTTGTTCAAGGGCAATGTACACTGGAGCCATGTTATTAATTTGTTACTGTACGATTCCCTTGCTATATTCCTTTTTTACTTCTTCAGAAAAATACTGTACGATCAGGTAGGCGATTATTTCCTTTTGATAGTTCTGGCATTGTTCTTTACCCATCCCATGCATACCGAGGTAGTAGATAGCCTTAAGAACAGGGATACCATGCTCAGTTTCCTTTTTGGTTTTATATGTACCTATTCATTTGTTAAATGTTTTGAAACGAATGACCGGATTAAGCAGGTCGCCTGGGTAATTGCAGGGTGTATTTCGTATAATTTAGGCTACCTTTCAAAACCCGACGTGGTAATTTTTCTTGCAATTACCCCGCTGGTATTGTATTTCTTTACTGCTAAGCGTTTTTCTGTAAAGGGCCTTGGGGTAAGTGCATTATCAGTTGTATTAATACTTATAAGTGGCAAGGTAAGAGGTATTATGGTAAACCATATTTTGCCGCATACCAATTACCAACGTACATTCCAGTTTTTTGAAAACCCCTTGCTGGGAACGCATTGGTATGAGCGGATACAATTGGGTTTTTCTACCTTATGGTTTTATGTTGAGAAGTTAATATTCCCCGCAAACCTTTCCGTCTATTATGGTTACGATGACTTCCATCCATTCCCGCCATGGACGGACATTACCGTTATACTTGGCATAGCCATTGCTGCCGGGCTGGGCTGGCTTATTTATAAAAAGAGAAAAGAAAAGGGGATATGGCTTTTTTCGCTCCTGTTGTTTTCGGGCACAATTTTTGTTTTCCTTAATGTTATCCGCGTGGGGCCGGGTATGGTAGCCGATAGGTTTACGTTTTTGCCTTCAATTGGTTTTGCGCTGCTGGCGGCATTAGCGCTCTATACGTTTTTAAAAATAGACGTAAAAACCAATTTGCCAAAGGGTAAAGCAACCACACTTTATTTATGCGCGGGCCTTGTTGTTGTACTTTTTTCAGCACGGGTAATAAAGCGCAACCCTGACTGGAAGAGCCATTTTTCAATTTATAAGCATGACGTTGAAGTTGCCCCACGTTCAGCAAAACTGCAGTCGTTACTGGCCGATGCCTACCTTGATGAGATAAAGAAGGACAGGAACCTGAGCAAGGAACAGGTAGATGAATACTATGAGGCATCGTACAGGGCTTTTAGCGCGTCGATAGATATATACCCTAAATATTCTACTTCACTTAATAACCTTGGAATGATAGAATACCTTCATAACCACGACCTGAAAAAAGCCTCGGAGTATTTTGAAAGAGCCATAGCAACCGACAGCAATTATACAGAAGCGCTTTTTAACTTAGGCTCAGCTAAACAACAACTTGGCGATAATACAAACGCTGAAAAGTATCTTCTGATGGCCATAAAATCGAAACCTACTTACGACATGGCTTACATATTTTTATCGCGTTTATACTCATCGGAAGGTAAAATGGATAAAATTTTAGAACTTAATGAAGGCGCATTGAAGAAAGGCCATGCATCCGATGCTATTTATGTAAATATCGGCAAGGTATACCTGGTTAGCGGCGATACCGATAAGGCCATTGATAATTTCAATAAAGCCCTTGGGTATTTCAATAAAAATATTCCGCTGTGCCAGTTTATGACACACTATTATCAAACTAAGCACGATGAGCAAAAAACCAGGTATTACCAGGCGCTTTTAGATTCGGCACAGGCGTTTAATAACCGCGCCATGAAGAGGGAATAGCTTGTTAAAACTGCCAATTTGAAAATTGAACGAATAAGAGTAACTTTGTTTACTTATAATTTTGGAAGATGAGAAAAAATTTACGTTTCACTATAGTATTTACATGCATTGCTGCGGCTTTGTTTGGTATTTACAGAATATCGGAAAAGAAAGTGGTAAAACCCTTTCGCATTAATGAAGGTGACGAAGCCTACGACTTTGTGAAATGGGACCAGAAACGCCTTGCCGACCCTGCAACAGGCAGGATACCTGATAATATAAGGTCTAAAGAACTGGCTTTTGCAGCCACATTACCATCTGATGCCGGCATGCCCGATGCGCGTATTACCGGAACAACATGGAACATGAGGGGCCCATGGAACGTGGGAGGACGCACACGCTCATTCGCTGCGGATATAAAAAATGAATCAATATTATTGGCCGGAACATGTGCCGGTGGCATGTGGAGAAGTACAGATACAGGTAAATCATGGGGATTGGTAACGCCATTGGCGAACGACCAGGATGTAAGTTGCCTGGCACAGGATACCCGCAATACCCACACCAATGTATGGTACTACGGAACCGGGGAATGTTACGGCGCTTCGGCCAGTGCCAATGGCGCGTATTACCTTGGTAACGGATTGTACCGTTCAACCGACGACGGACAAACATGGAAAGTGCTTAAAGCAACCAATGATAATAGCACCACATTCGGCAGTTTGTGGCAGGCATTATGGAATGTGGCAATAGACCCTTCCGCACCCGATTCATTAAGCGTTGTATATGCCTGTTCAATTGGTGGCGTTTACCGTTCAACCGATACAGGTAACACGTGGAAGACTGTATTGGGAGGTAGCCTTTCTGCATATTCTTATTATACCGACGTGCAGGTTTCAAAATCGGGTGTGGTTTATGCTACATTAAGCAGCGACGGCCCGCAGAAAGGTATATGGCGCTCAACCGATGGTATTAATTATACCAATATTACTCCGCCTAATTTCCCGGCAAAATATAACAGGGTCGTTATTGGTATTTCTACTACCGATCCGAACCAGGTTTATTTTTTAGCTAACAGCGATAGCGCCGGTATGCCCGATACAAACTTTTTAGGACAGGTAGAATGGGATGCTTTGTGGAAGTATAAATATATATCGGGTAGTGGCGACAGCGCCGGCGGTGCATGGTTCAACCTATCTGCTAACCTGCCTTCTACAGGTGGCTTATTTGATAAGTATAACAGCCAGACCTCGTATGATATGGTGGTAAGGTTCCTCCCCGGCGATACGTCTACCGTATTTATAGGAGGTACCGATATTTTCCGTTCCACTACCGGCTTTTTCGATGCAAGCCATACGGCCCATATAGGAGGCTATGCTGTCGGAGCTTCTTTACCGGCGATAAAAACATACCCGAATCATCACCCCGACCAGCATGTAATATTCTTTTCCAATAGTACTCCATACGTTATGTATTCCGGTTGCGACGGTGGCGTTTTTAAAACCATGAATGACACGGCGGCTAATGTAAACTGGATTTCGCTCGATAACGGGTATATGACAACCATGTTCTATGCTGTAAGCATGATACATGAAATTCCGGGTAGTTCAGTTTTAATTGGCGGGGCACAGGATAACGATTGCCTGTTCGGTAATTCCTTCACCGTTTCCAACCCATGGACAAAACCTCTTTTCGGCGATGGCACTTTCTGCTATGCTACAGATAGTGGTAAGGTGTTTTATTTTGCCAGCCAGAGCGGAAAAATGTTTAAAGAGCAAATGGATACGTTAACCGGTACAGTTACCAACTTTAACCGTATTGACCCTATTGGCGGTAAGGGCTACCAGTTTGTTAACCCTTATGTAATAGATGCTAACAACAGTAACCTTATGTACCTGGGCGGTGGTAAATACCTTTGGAGGAATAACAACCTTTCGGGCATACCCTATGCCAACATGTACGATTCAATAAGCACCAACTGGGTGCAGTTTACCGATAGCCTTCCTGTTCCCGGCGGGGCTAATATTACGGCTGTTGCTGTATCCAAAGTGCCGGCAAACCGTGTATATATAGGAACCGACCAGGGCCGCGTATACAGAATTGATAGTGCCAACACAGGTACAAACCCGACAATGAAGGATATTACCGGGCACAGCGGTTCAAATGCTTTCCCCGGCAACGGAACTTTTGTGAGTTCTATTGCTGTTGACCCCAAAAATGCCGATTCCGTTATAGTTACTTTTTCGAACTATAATGTGCGGAATATATTTTTCACAAGTAACGGGGGCACAACCTGGACAAGGGTAAATGGTAATCTGGGTGCGACAAACGGCCCTTCTATTCGCTGGGCGACTATTATGCATGTACCTAGCGGAGGTACTATATTCTGGCTGGCAACAAGTACAGGATTATATGCAACCGATACGCTTAAAACTACAGGCACAACATGGGTAGGCCAGGCTTCGGGCCAGATTGGCAATGCCGTGTGCGATATGGTTGATGTAAGGCCGGTAGATGGATTAGTAGCTATCGCCACACATTCGCGTGGTATTTTTACGGCAACCATTACAAGCATAAGCCAGGTTGCAGGTGTTCGCAATATAACTCCACCTGCAGCATTGCAGGTAAAGACATATCCTAATCCTACTGCGGCAATGGCTACTATAAGCATAAGCTTGCTGCAGGACGAATCGGATGTGAATATCAGGATTTATGACATGCAGGGCAGAATGGTGAAGGAATTACCCGGAGGCCATATGAGCGTAGGTAACCATACTGTACAATTTGACGGTAGCGGGCTGCAAAGCGGTATATATTACTGCAATGTGCAAGCCGGCGATAAAAAGGAAACAACCCGCATAGCTATAATAAGATAACTATATTTAAATACTGTTTATTAAACTTTTACGTTTTATAGTAGTATTTAATAATGTGGGAATAAAGAAATGTTTAGCCGTTTTACTGTTTGTCTTTTCTTTTGCGGGAACACATGCACAATCGTGCAAGGTAAATAATAATGTATTTAAGCCTGGCGAGCAGCTAACCTATAAAATATATTACCACTGGCATTTTGTGTGGATGGAATCAGGCGAAGTGACATTCTCAGTCTCATCGGCTACTTTCCATACTATTCCTGCATACTATTTTACGGGTACTGGCCATTCGTATTCAAAATACGACTGGTTTTTCCAGGTGCGCGATACCTTTCAGACCTATTTAGATACAAACGATTTTACACCGCTTCAGTTTAACCGTTTTACCAACGAGGGTTCAACGCATATCCGCACAAGCAGTATTTTCAATGTATTACGCAATAAAGCATTCTGTTATTCATCAACTGGTGGCAAAGATTACCGGAACGATTCCGTCGCACTACCTTCATGCTCGTTCGATCCTCTATCAGGAATATACTTTACGCGCTGCATTAATTTTTCAGGGTATAAGCAGGATGACACTATTCCCTTGTGCCTTTACCTCGATAACCATGTTTATCATATTCATTTAAAGTATATGGGTAAGGAAGAAATGACATCGTCATTAGGCAAGTTCAGGTGCTGTAAGTTTAAAATAAGCCTGATAAGCGGCACTATATTCAAGCCGGGGCAAGAGATGACCGTTTGGGTTACCGATGATGATAACCACATGCCCATATATGTGGAGGCGCCCATAATAATTGGTTCTGTTAGAGCTGAATTGTTATCATTTTCAGGGTTAAGGAACCCAATGGACGCAAAAGTCAAGTAGTTTTGCACAGTTATGAAGGAAGAAAAGAGAAATAAGAGTAGGGTAGGCAAGGGGAAATTCCTGTTGTTTGTGCTTGCTCCTGTCTTTTTTCTTATGTCGTGCAACACAGGCAAATGGCTGGGTAAGGACGATTACCTGCTTACGAATAACGTTATTCTTTACAGGGCGCTGCAACCCAAACAGCCTAAAAAAAACCTGATAGATAATAAAATAACGGCCCTGCCGGGTAATGAAATACAATTGCTTGCACAGCCGGCAGAAATTGCCCCTAAAGCAATTCTGAATTATATAAAGCAGAAACCGAATATAAAAATGCTGGGCTTATTTCCTGTTCACCTGTGGGTATATAACCTTGTGGACCCTGAGAAGATGAAAGAAAAGCGGTTACTGAAAAATAAAAGAATTGATGAAAAGAACCAGAGAATAAGAACTGAGAATGACACTATAGAAGCGGAGAATAAAATAAGGGAACAAAAGGGTAAAAAAGATAAAAAAATAAAGAAGTATAAATCAAAAAGCCCGCGGGTGTTCAGTAATGAATGGGTGCAGAGTGTGGGCGAGGCTCCTGTATTGCTTGATTCCACACAGATGAAAAAATCAGCTTTGCAGATTGCGAAATATTTACGTACCAAGGGTTATTTTGAAAGCAGGGTTTCCGATTCGGTTCATGCGGCAGGCAACAGGGCGCAGGTATATTATATTGTGCGGCCGGGAAAACCATATAAAATCCGTAGTATAAAATACGATGTGGAAGACACTACCCTGGCAGGTGATATTTATGCCGATACCGCCCATTCACTAATAAAGCGGGGCGATAATTACGATGAAGATGTTTTAAGAAGCCAAAGAGATACTATAGCCGGACGGCTTAAAAATGAAGGTTATTATGCATTTTCAAGGCAATTTATCAGGTATGAAATAGATACCAGTCTTATGGACCGCAAGGTAGACATTACCGTAGTTATCCAGAAATATTCATATGTGCTGCCCGTTAACCCCGATTCAATTATTGAATCAACACATAAGAAATACTATGTTCGCAATGTAATTGTTCAAATGGGCTTTAATCCTGCCGTGCCAAATTACAGCCCGGGCGACACAGTTATTGATAAAGGGTATGTTATAGTAGCGCCAAAAGGGGAAATGATGTTTCACCCTAAGAACATACTCAGCCGGGTATTTATTAAGCAAGGTGACATATACCAGGCGGCCGACGCGAATAATACGTACAAGGCCCTTTCAGAAATGAAAGCTTTCCGGTATGTAAGTATAAAGTGGACGCAGATAGATACTACCAATAAACTGGATTGTTATATTGAACTTTTGCCTAACACAAGGCAGGCCATAGCCGCGGAAATTATTGCTAATAATACAGGAGGTGAATGGGGGGTTCAGGGCGATCTGGTTTACCAGAATTTTAATCTGTTGAGAGGGGCAGAAGTATTGCAGTTGAAAATGAATGGTGGTTTCCAGGCGCAGGCACCATTGGTAGTCACCTCCGCAAGTAAAAATGAATCAGTGGGTAATACATTTGTCTTTAACACCATTAACCTTGGCCCTGAAATGGATTTTACTGTGCCTCGCACGCTATTTCCCTTCCAGCTGGTTGATGATGTTTTTGATTTTGTAAATCTTTTAATTCCTCATTTGAATAAAGACAACCCGCAAACCAGTTTAAAAGTTCTGCTTAACTACCAACAGCAACCCTATTACACCCGTGATATTTTAACGGGTTCCTATGCGTACGATTTCAATGCCTGGAAGAATGACCATTTTACCGTTAACCTATTTGAGCTTAACCTGGTTTACGCATTGAATACCCAGCAGTTCCTGCAGCAGTTGGAGGAGTATAATAACTATTTTCTTCTGAATAGTTTCACCGACCACCTGATACCCGATTCAAGGGTGGTTTTTATAAATAATACCCACCGATTGGGTAAGTCGGGTACTTCACTTTTTCTTAAAGTGAGCGGAGAGGAATCGGGAGTGGCATGGCAAAAAGCCCAGGATATTGGAAGTTTCAAGAGCCCTTTCGGAGAAACATATTCCCACTATGTTAAATTTGATGCAGACCTTCGCTTTTATTTTCCGGCATTTAATAAATACGATAAACTTGTTGCACGTTTATATGGAGGATGGAGTAACCCTATGAAGCGTTATGGCGATACAATTTTACCATTCGATAAAAGCTTCTGGGGAGGTGGTTCTGAAGATTTAAGGGGTTGGGCCGCACATACGCTTGGCCCGGGGGTGAGTCATAATAGCCAGGGGGTTGACCAGATAGGTGATATTAAAGTTGAAGGGAACCTGGAATACAGGCTAAGTGTTATAAAATTCTTTGGTATTGCATTATTCACCGATTGGGGGAATGTCTGGCTTAAAAATAAGAACTCCAGTGTCCCCGGTGGGCAGTTTAATCTCAGGGGCGATTCGGCATTTTGGAAGGAACTTGCAGCTGATGTTGGTATAGGCCTTCGTTTCGATTTTACATATTTTGTCTTCCGGCTCGATTTTGGCCAGCCGGTTCGCGATCCGTCAGAACCTGTTGGTTACAGGTCGGTTCCCTTTACATTTACCCGCACCGAAATAAATTTTGGCATAGGTTACCCGTTCTGAGAAATGGGGTATAAAATGGCTGCGAAACGAATATTAAGCGGTTTCTTAATAAATTTAACCTTTCTGCGTTATTACTAGTGCTCTGAAAAAGATTATTCTCATACCTGTTTTTGTTATTGCATGTGTTGCCGGGATGCAGGCGCAGAAGAAGCTTTTATTGACTGTGATTACCAAAGACTCTCTTGCTGACAATACCTTTAAGTTGCCGGACTACCAGAAGAAATTCGAAATACCGGCAGACCGTAATAAAGAGATACAGAAACTTGTTTTTACACTGTATAACGAAGCTTACCTGGCAGCATCGGTAGATAGCACAGTGCAGGATTCCGTTATGCTTAAGGCATACGTTACCCATGGCAGTAAATACGAATGGGCCTACCTTAACAAAGGCAATGTTGATGAAGGAGCATTGAGCCAGGTAGGTTACAGGGATAAAATATACCAGCATGTGCCCTTCTATTACAAAGACTTTTTAAAATTCTTGGATAAAATACTTTCGTTTTATGAGGACCATGGTTATCCATTTGCCAAAATAAAACTCGATAGCGTTAAGCTTGCCGCCAACCAAATCTCTGCTTCGCTCAACTTGCAAAAATTGCGGATGATAAAAATAGACAGCGTTATTCTAAAAGGCAACCTGAAAATTTCAAAAGAATATATTTATGGCTACCTGGGTATAAGGCCGGGCGACCTGTATAATGAAACAAAAGTCAGGGCCATAAGCGGCCGCCTTAAAGCTTTGCCATTTATGTCGGAAAGCAAACAATTGCAGGTTATTTTTGTGGAAGATAAGGCTAAGATTTACCTGTTCCTCGATAAAAAATCGGCCGACCAGATAAATGGTATAATCGGCATATTACCCGGCACCAACCCTACCACTCAAGCGAGCACACTTACTGTAACCGGTGATATAAACTTACAGTTGATAAACACTTTTCACGATGCTGAGGAGATAGGTATTCACTGGCAGCATACCCAAGCGCTTACGCAAAACCTCACCATGCATTTCAGTTACCCTTATTTATTCAAAACCCCAATAGGCATTGATGAAGATTTTAAACTATTTAAGCAGGATACCACTTATTTGCAGCTCGATAATAAAATAGGGTTGAAATACCTGCTTATAGGAGGCGATTATTTTAAAGTGTTTTATGAAAGTATTTCTTCCAGCCTTATTGCCACATCTGCCCTGCAGTACCAAACTTCAGGGCTTCCCGATTATGCCGATGTAAGTACCCATTTATATGGAGTAGAATACAAGACCAACCGCCTCGATTACATTTATAACCCCAGGCGTGGCTATACAATATTGCTTAGTGTGGCAGCAGGTACTAAAGACATACGGCAGAACCCTGCCCTTAACCCCCAGATATATGATGGGTTGCAACTTAAATCAGACGAGTACAGGGGTAATTTAAAGGCAAGCTATTACATACCTTTTTTCTCGCGCAGCGCTTTCATGGTAGGTTACAATGCAGGCTATATTGATGCGCCATCGCTTTTACTTGACGATATGTACCGCATAGGAGGGTTCAGCCTGTTACGAGGGTTCGATGAGCAATCGATTTACGCGAATATTTATTCAATAGGTACGGTGGAGTTCCATTACCTGCTGGAACAAAATTCATTCATGTACCTTTTTTACGATTTCGGCTGGTACCGTGGAGCAATATCCACCCAGGGAACTATTGAAAATAATCCTTATGGTTTTGGGGTAGGTATGGATTTCCAGACCAAGGCGGGAATATTCTCCATTTCCTATGCATTGGGCGCAGACTCTCCGGCTCCCATCAACTTTAAAGACGGGAAAATAAATTTCGGGATAATAAACAGCTTCTGAAAAAGGCTTAGTGGTGGGCGTTTTCGCCGTGTCCTTCTTTCTCCTTGTCGTCTTTTATAAGAAAGTAAATACCCAGCATTGCGCCTATTCCGGTGAATGCAACACCAAAGGTGCTCCAGCCATGGGCATCAGCATCAACATCTAATACAGCAAAACGGAAAGGACCTACGTAGGTAACCGTAAAAATGGCGAGTGCTATAAGGTGGCTCTTTTTCATAACGGCAAAGATTAATTTTTACTGCCGACAAATATAATAAAATAGTTAGAAATCAAAACAAGTAGCTAGTCGTAAGTCATTAGTCGTAAGTAATTTTGTGAGTAAGAACGCGTGAGGGATAGTAGCGAAAAGCCCACAGCGAAGCGAGGACTTGAAGCGGATAGCCCGACCCGAAGGGGCACGCCCAAGAAATAAGTAAAAAGAAATTGTAGGTATTATAAAGCTTTACCACCAAAATACTTAGTAACCCTATTCATAAACTGGGCGTGGATATAGGCATTGGTGGCGGCAATACTGCGACCGAAAATATAGTCGGGGCCATTATTGAAATCAGATAAGTTGCCCCCGGCCTCCTTAACTATAAGCGCCCCGGCAGCCACATCCCAGGGCTTAAGGCCATATTCATAAAAAGCCTCAAATCGCCCGCAGGCCACATAACAAAGATCGACTGAAGCCGAGCCAATCCGCCTGATGCCTTGAGTGCAGGTCATAAACTCCTTAAACAGGTCCATATATTCGTTATGCAGGGCAAAATCGTTGTAAGGGAAGCCAGTTGCGATAAGCGAGTCTTCCAGCTTTGTTTGGGGCGATACCTTAATGGGTTTATCATTAACCATTGCCCCTTTACCTTTAATAGCGCTATAACATTCTTTAAGGTTTAGTTCATTAACTATTCCGAGAATGGGTTCATTATCTTTTACCAGCGCTACACTGATAGCAAAACAAGGCAGGCGGTGTATGAAATTGGTGGTTCCATCAAGCGGGTCAATTATCCAGGTATATTCTTTTTTCTCGCTCTCTCCGCTTTCTTCCGCTAAAATGCCACTGCCGGGTAGTATTCGTAAAAGGCCTTCTATAAGCGCTTTTTCCGAGCCTTTATCTACATACGAAACAAGGTCATTAAAGCCTTTTTTCTCAATATCGTTTTGTGTGAATTTGTCTCTTTCGCCGAGTATAAAACGCCCCACACCCTGCGTAAGCGCTACAACTTTGTTGCAGATATCCTCAAGTGGTAATTCCATTCTTTTTAGCTCGCTTGGTGAAATAGTAAATACCGAAAATGCCCAACAGGAAAAAGATGGGAGAGATTAGCTGCGCCTGTGTGGCCTCTATTCCGAAAAAGTGGTATTTGGTATTTACACGTATAAGCTCAATAAAGAAACGTTCAACCCCGTTCATGGCAAGGTAAATACAGAATATTACTCCCGGCGCTTTAATATGTTTTCTCATTCTCCATAATATGAAGAACAGTATGGCGCAGGTAACCGTTTCATAAAACGGGGTAGGGAACACAGGAGGATCAAGAACGGTGCAATGTTCTCCAATGCAATTAGGTATAGGAACGCCCATGTTAGATACATTATGGGGGTAACCGAAGGCCCACATCCAGTCGGGTAAAAAGCTCATCCAGCCTGGCTTAGGCGCAGTGTTAACTATACCCCAGTCGCCATCGCCTGCCATCTGGCAACCAATACGGCCGATTGAATAGGCTATCAGCATGGCCGGTGCAGCAGCATCCATAAGGGGAAGCAGCGAAAGGCCTTTCTTTTTTGCATAGGTAAGTACGAATATGGTGCCGACAATTAAGCCGCCATAAACAGTTAGACCGCTGAACGAGAAAAGCATACCCACCGGGTCGGCCATAAAGGCGCTGAAGTTTTCAAGCGAATCGAATAATTTGGCACCAATCAACCCGCCAGCAGCAGATATTAGGGTAATGTCTCCAACCATTTGGTGCGGGAACACCTCTTCATCAACCAATTTGGGTTCGGGTAAACGTTCTTTTTCTTTTTCGCGGTAGCGCAGGTAAGCATATAACCCACCAAGCAAAAGTCCGCCAATAAGGTTGCCTTTTAGTGAAAGCAAATAGCCCTGAGTATCCTGCGTAAAGTTATCGAAGTCGAAGAAAATAAGGAACAGTTTATAGCCAACAATAAAAGCTACAGCAAACGATTCGAAGAGTTGCAAAGGGGTTGCCCTTTTGCCACGCATTACCTTTCTCCAGAAGGGTTTCATCAATCCTTCTTTTTCTTTTCTTTTCAGTTCCCTGGCTAACACATAACTCGCCGTTAAAAATGAAATGGCTACAAAAAAACCGAATGTTTGTACCATTTTCAACCCTGCCAGCCTAATGCCGAAAAGGTCCTGGAACATGTAATATAGGGAGGCGTACATACTTAGTAGATGGCCGAAACCACTTGTTTATTCACTTTAATAGATGATTCAATTATATCGGCCGAAGCGGTTCTGTCGGGGTTAATGGCTTTTAATAAAACATTGGCTGTATTGTATTCAAGCATTTCGTCAAATTCTGTTTTTACGCGCACATAGTTATCAGTGTAGCCATACAGGAAACCATCTTTACTCCCCCCCTCGAACACCACTGTTCTTTCAGTTCCAAGGTTCTGCTCATAAAAATGCCTCAACTTTTTCTCCGATAATATCTGCAGCATGCGGTTCCTTTTCCGGCGTACTTCCACAGGCACAACATCGGCGCTTTCGGTTGCCAGTGTATTAGCTCGTTCAGAATAGGTGAATACATGCAGGTAAGAAACATTAAGCTCGTTGAGGAACTTGTAGGTTTCGTTGAAATGTTCGTCAGTCTCGCCAGGGAAACCCGTTATAACATCAACACCAATACAGCAATGAGGCATTAACGATTTTATTGTCGCCACCCTGTCTGCATATAAATCGCGCAGGTATCGGCGGCGCATCTTTTTCAAGATGTCATCAGAGCCCGATTGCAATGGAATATGAAAATGAGGCGTAAATCTTTTTGAATTGGCAACCCATTCAATGGTTTCGTTCTTCAACAGGTTAGGCTCAATAGATGAAATACGGAAACGCACATCAGCATCGTTATTATCAAGTGCCATAACCAATTCATGAAATGTCTCGGTATGCTGGCCTGATTCAGGATTGCTTATGCCAAAGTCACCAAGGTTTACACCTGTAAGCACTATTTCGCGAACACCTTTTGAAGCAATTTCATTCACATTTTTCAGTACATTTTCAACGGTATCGCTCCGGCTTTTACCGCGGGCAAGAGGTATGGTACAATATGAGCAACTGTAATCGCAGCCATCCTGCACTTTTAAAAAACTGCGTGCCCTGTCTCCGGAAGAATAAGCCGAGTGGAAACCCAAAGGCTGTTCTATTTCACAGGAATGTATTTCAGTATAAGTCTTTTTATCAAGGTCATGTAAGTAAGTCGCAATGTTGAATTTCTCTGATGCTCCCAGCACAAGGTCAACGCCTTCTATTTTGGCAATCTCCTGGGGCTTAAGCTGGGCATAGCAACCGATAATGGCAATAAAAGCGCCGGGTGCACGGTTTAGCACCGTACGTACTATGTACCTGCATTCTTTATCGGCCTCATGTGTTACCGAACAGGTATTGATAATATAGACATCGGCCTTTTCTTTAAAAGCCACTTTATCAAAACCTTCTTCAGCCAGTTTTTTAGCTATAGCAGAAGATTCTGAATAGTTGAGCTTGCAGCCCAATGTATGTATGGCAAATGTCCGTGCGCTGTCCATAGAACAAAAGTAGGCATTTGGATTATATGGAGGGTACCTTGTCAACACTCCATGTTTAATAACGTGCTGAAAGGGTGCATTTTTAGCGCTTTTATGAGCTGTATCTTTGAAGGTAAATACTTTGTGTATGCGTAAAAATATACTCCCCGGGCTCTGTATATCACTCCTTGTTTTCCTTGTTTCCTGCGGCCCTAAGCACGAGGCGGAGGAGAATATTTTCCGATACAATGAAATGGGCGACGTTACCTCGCTGGACCCGGCTGCCGCGCGCAGCTTTGAAAACATCTGGGTCGATAACCAGATATATAACGGCCTGGTGCAAATGGGCGATTCATTCCATATTAAACCATGCATTGCAAAATCGTGGGATATAACCAATAACGGCACTATTTACACCTTTCACCTGCGCACCGATGTATATTTCCAGGACGACTCTATTTTCCCGCAGGGCAAGGGCAGGCAGGTGGTAGCCAACGATTTTGTACACAGCTTCTTCCGTCTTTTCGATGGACGTGTTTCCGATGCAACCACCTTACTTAACGATGTCGACCGCACTTACCCCGGTACTATACAGGGGCTCAGTGCATCTAATGATTCCACCTTCATCATATACCTGAAAAAGCCCTACGCTCCATTTATGAATATACTTACCATGAAATATTTTTCGGTGGTGGCTATTGAGGCGGTTGACAAATTCGGATTGGATTTTGGTGAGCATCCTGTCGGCACGGGTCCTTTCAAGTTGAAGAATTGGGTTCATGGCAATAAAATGGTGCTGGCAAAAAACAGTCATTATTTTGAAAAAGATGCACAGGGCAGCCCCCTTCCTTACCTCGACGGGGTGGTTATATCATTCATTAAAGATATGGAGACCTCTTTCCTTTCATTTATCGATGGTAAGTTCGATATGGTTTCAGGTATTTCTGCTATTAACACCAAGCAGGTTTTTTCATCAACAGGCGAGATGCGTAAAGAGTTTAAAGATAAATTTTACCTGCAACGCGTACCGTTCCTTAAGACAGATTATTTAGGCTTTATGATTGACCCGACACACTTGCGCGATAAGAATATTGTTACCACTAACGCCACCATTCGCAAGGCCATAAACTATGCCATAAACAAGGAAGATTTGGTGCGTTACCTCCGTTACAATGTGGGCATTCCTGCCATAAATGGTTTTATTCCTCCTATACTAACGGGCAATAAGAATATGAAAACAGTGGGATATGATTATGACCCCGATAAGGCCAATGCATTGCTTAATGAAGCAGGTTACCCCAACGGCAAGGGCCTGCCCGAAATCAATATCTACATACCCGACGATTTCAGCCCTATAGCCCAGCATATACAGCAGCAATTGCAGCAAATAGGACTGAAGGTGAATATACAGCGAGAGCGCCCTGCAGTGCTGGCAGAATGTGTGGTAAGCGGACAGTGCTATTTCTTTAAAAAATCGTGGGTGGGCGATTACCCCGATGCGGAGAATTTCCTGTCACTCTTCTATAGCAAAAACTTTACCCCCGAAGGCGTTAATTTCTTCCATTATTCCAATCCGAAGTTCGATACGCTCTATGAGCACTCACTTGCTGAAAGCAATGATTCCATACGCAATGCTGAGTACAGCGAGATGGATAAGCTGGTAATGGACGAGGCTCCTGTAGTGGCTTTGTATTACGATGAGGTCATTCGCCTGGTAAATAAAAATATATCGGGTTTACCTATCGACCCGCGCAATTCACTCGACTTAAGGTTTGTAAAGAAGAAACTGCCGGAGTAGAGGCTGTCATGCTGAACTCGTTTCAGCATCGCATTAATTAGCTCAGTATTATTGTGACCCCGATCCGCCAGCCGGCGGACGGTGACTGTTTAATCAGAATAACCTTAACCAGAAGGGCAGTATATCGTAATACACCCAGTTTATCATTACAATGGCGCGTTGTATGATGGGAATTTGCTTCACTACTTCTTAACGGTTAGTGAAAACTCCGCTAACATCATTTTGAAAAGTTCATCCTGGTCGGGGTCGCTTACTTCCTCTTCTTTAGGATAGTCAGCTTCGTTATATTTGAAAATGCTCCATTCGCCATCGTTATATTCAAGCGCGGTAAGGTTTTCAATCCAGTCGCCTGAATTCATATAGGTAATAGAGCCTTTGTCATTATCAATCTGCTTTATTTCAGGCTGGTGAATGTGTCCGCATACCACATAATCGTAACCATTTGATATGCCAATGTCAGCCGCTGTTTTTTCAAAGTCGTTTATAAACTTCACCGCGCTCTTAACACTGTCTTTTATCTTTTTCGATAGCGATATTTTACCACGGCCCAGGCCCACAGATACATAATTAATGAACCTATTTATTAATATAAGCAGGTCGTAACCGTGGCCGCCGAGTTTAGCCAGCCATTTGGAGTATTGCATAGTTACGTCGAACACATCACCATGGAATATCCACGCCTTTTTACCATTATCAAGCTTAAGAACCGTTTTGTTCTTAATAGTCATTTTGCCAACCTTAAGGCCCACAAACTTTCTCAGCATTTCGTCGTGGTTGCCGGTAATATAGGTAACCTTCACTCCCTTGGCCATAAGGCTCACAATGCGCTTCACCACTTTCATGTGCGATTGGGGCCAGTAGCGCTTGCTGAAATTCCATATATCAATTATATCGCCGTTAAGTATAAGCCTGCCCGGCTGAATACTTTTCAGGTATTTTAACAACTCTTCGGCATGGCAACCATAGGTACCCAGGTGCACATCAGACAATACTACTATGTCTACTTTTCTCTTCCCCATGTTTTCCATAATTCAAATTCTTTAGTTGTTAAAAGGACTTGATGGATATTCTTACAAAGGTACAGGGTCCGTATGCTGCCCCGAGCTATGCGCTCAGCCTGTTGTACACAGCATTGTCAACAACTAAAGGTGTGCAAAGGTATTACACACCTCAATAAAATCAGCCATTTCAGGGCATTCTTAACAATTCCTTTAAATCGATACTATTGAGTAAACATTCCCTTAACATTGCTTAATGGCTAATTTGCAATGAGTTAAGGGACCGGTAGAGTATCATAATAAGAAATCATTTGAGCAGGAGGTGAGTGAGTTTATGCCGAAGTATGGCCGGGCTAAAGCCCATATTGGTATTGCATTCTTTTAACCATCAGCTAAAGCAGACCGCAATTGGATGTTTTCTGATTAGGGACAAAAGAAAACCCCTGACAATATCGCCAGGGGTCTCTTTATAATAAAGGAGGGCTCTTACGCCTTCACCAAACTCATGTGCTTAATTATCTCATCGCCAAACTCCGAGCATTTTAGCAAGGTTGCACCCTGCATTTGCCTTTCAAAGTCGTATGTAACACGTTTAGCCGCGATAGAGCTTTCCATTCCGCGATAAACCAAATCGGCGGCTTCAATCCAGCCAAGGTGCTCAAGCATCATAGCTCCGGAGAGGATTACCGAACCCGGGTTTACCTTGTCAAGGTCAGCGTACTTAGGGGCAGTGCCGTGTGTAGCTTCGAATATAGCGTGGCCGGTAACATAGTTAATGTTCGCGCCGGGCGCTATGCCAATACCGCCAACCTGTGCTGCAAGAGCGTCAGATAAATAGTCGCCGTTAAGGTTAAGTGTAGCAATTACATCAAAATCTTCCGGGCGGGTAAGCACCTGCTGAAGGGTAATATCGGCAATTGAATCTTTAATAAGTACTCTGCCCGCTGCCAGCGCTGCTTTCTGTTCAGCGTTAGCGGCTTCTTCACCTTTTTCTTTCTTGGTCTTTTCCCATTGCATCCAGGTATAAACCTTATCGCCAAACATATTTTCGGCAAATGCATATCCCCAGTCGCGGAAAGCGCCCTCGGTATATTTCATAATGTTGCCTTTATGCACAATGGTAACCGATTTGCGCTTGTGCTTAAGCGCGTAAGCTATAGCGCCATGCATCAACCTGTTGGTTCCGGTTTTGCTAACTGCTTTAATACCTAATCCTACATTCACGCCATCAGGCTGGCTCTTTGCCATGTCGCCTAATTCTTTGTAAAAGTCTGCAACCTTTTCCTGGGTTCCAAAACGGATTTTTGCAAAATCTTTAGGGAATTCTTTAGCAATAAAGTCGAGCACCTTTTGTGCTTCAGGGCTTCCGGCTACGTATTCAATACCGGCATAAATATCTTCAGTGTTCTCACGGAAGATAACCATGTCAACCGCTCCGGGGTTCTTTACCGGCGAAGGAACACCTTCGAACCACCTTACAGGGCGTAAGCAAACATACAGGTCGAGTATCTGGCGAAGGGCAACATTCAGCGAACGTATGCCACCACCTACGGGGGTTGTAAGAGGGCCTTTGATACCTACAATATATTCTTTAAAGGCAGCCAGTGTTTCATCGGGCAGCCAGCTACCGGTTTTTTCAAAAGCTTTTTCGCCTGCCAGTACTTCTTTCCATGCAATCTGGCGTTTGCCGTTGTATGCGGTTTTAACTGCGGCGTCGATTACGCGAACCGATGCGCGCCATATATCGCGGCCTGTGCCGTCGCCTTCAATAAAAGGTATAACAGGACTGTCGGGTACATTTAACTGGCCTTTTGTGATCGTGATTTTTTGTGCATTCATACTTTTAGTTTTTAAAGTTTGTAAAGTTCATCAAGTTCTTAAAGTTTATAAAGTCTGTCAAGTTCATCAATTGCCTACTACTTTATAACTGATTTTAATATCCGAAAATGTCTTCCATAGTAAGGAAGTTTATCTTACCATATTTTTCCAGCGCCTTCAGGTCTAAGTCTTTTTTGTTGCCCATTACAAGTATAGTATATGGCTGGTGCGCAATTTTATCTTTATGGAATTTCTGTATGTCGTCAAAGGTAAGATTTGGCAGCTTATCATACACCAATTTTCTTGTGTCATAGTCAATGCCAAGCCTCATGGCGTTTTCGTAGTTGAACAATATAGCCTCGCGTACAATGCGTGTGGAAGCAATACCCTTTATAACCGATTCTTTTGATGTTTCCCATAATTGAGGGAAGTAGGAAATAGTGTCATTCAGGAGTTGCATCATACCATCAACCGCTTGTGAAAGCTTATCGGCCTGTGAACCAATATAGGCAAGGTTATAGTAGTGCTGGGTGCTGTCGCCTGGAGCAGAGTAGCGGCAGAAAGTGGCATACGCCAGCGCCTTCGATTCCCTTAACGACTGGAACACAATAGATGCCATTGACCCGCCGAAGTATTCATTATATAATGATATTTCAGGATTAATAGTAGGGTCATATTTACCGTCTCCGCGTTGCAGGATAATTATTTCTACCTGTTTCATTTTATGGTCAACTACATAAACCTGGTTGGTGCCTGCCAGCTGCTGGAAGTTCTCGGCCTTAGGCGCGGGTATAAACTTATCGGGCATTTTATGGTACTTTGCCAATGCGCTTGTCAGTTGGTCGGGCGTTTGTGAGCCATAGTAAAGCACATGGTGGTTATAGCTGCAAAGTTTATGCAGAATGTCAGTAAGCTGTTCTGGTTTCAACTGTTTTAACTCATTGTTTGAAAGTATGTAAGTAACGGGAGAATTTGCACCGTAAACCCCATAGCTGTAAAGCGCCGAGAAGAGGATGGTATTCTTCTCCATTTTACTGTCTTCGCGTTCCTTAAGCAATGCATCCTGCAGTTTCGCCATGTTCGATGTATCGGGCTGGGCATCGGCAATAATGTTTTCAAATAATTTCAGGGCGGGAGTAAAATTCTTCGTTAGTCCTGTAAGGTTTACATATAGCCTGTCCTTGTCGCAGAAAGTGGCATAAGAGCAGGCCAGCTTAAAGAATTCCTGTTGCACCTGTGCAGGTGTCATTTTCGAAGTACCGGAATATTTTAAATACGCCAGCGCGGGCTTTAACAGTTTGCTGTTCTTGCTGCCCATATCGAATATGTAAAACATATTAAAGGTGCTGTCTTCGGTATCGCGCACATAATATACAGGCAGTTTATTCCCTACAGTATATTTCTGCACATCTTTTTTATAGTCAACAAACACAGGCTGTATGGCATTTGTCTTCTCCGATTCAATGTTTTTTACAAAAGGCGATTCATCACCGGCATTGGTCTGCACAGGGGTAATGGCAGGCTTCTGCACTTTTTCCACTGTGGTGTCTTCACCCTCTTTTTTGTAAACTACCACGTAGTTATTGGTGTAGTTGGCCTTTGCAAAATCTATCACATCCTGCTTGGTAAATTTTTCAATCCTGTCATCTTCATGTATGGCGCTTCCCCAATCTTCCCCTTGGGTAAAAGCCATTACAAAAGCCAGTGCACGGTAGTTATTAGTACGGAACTGGGTTATCTCCTGTAGTTTTATATTATTAGCAGCCGCTTCAATCATCCAGTCGGGGAAATCACCTTTCTTAAGCTTTTCAATTTCCTGCAACATAGCATCGCGTGCATCTTCCAGCGACTGCCCCTCTTTGGGTGTCGCCTGGAATTCCTGCACCGAATAGTCCTTCATGGTTTCAGTACCTGCAATAGCGTTTAGCACTTTTTCCTGTTGTGTAAGGTCAAGGTCGAAAAGGCCGGCCTGGCCGTTGCTGAGCAATAACTGAATAAGGTCAATCATGTCGGCATCGTGGCTGCCTGCGCCTTTAAAACGATAAGCAATGGTGACACTTGCAGGGTTGGGGCCATAAACTGTTTTATAAATAGGCGAGGTGATAGGGTCCTCTTGCGGAGGGTTAAAAGCAGGAACCGGTTTTTCAACAAAGGTGCCAAAGTACTCATCAATCTCCTTTATGGCCTCATCAGGGTTAACATCGCCGCTTAATGCCATTACCATATTATTAGGTACATAGTAGGTATGGTAATATTTCATTATCTCGGTAAGCGAAGGGTTTTTTAAATCGTGTATGGTGCCGATGGTTGTTTGTGTACCGTAGGTATGTTTCTGGAAAAGCGAACCCAGCACAGTCTCTTCTACTTTTTCATTGTCATCGTCAAGGTTCCTGTTCTTTTCTTCGTACACAGCCTCAAGCTCAGTATGGAATAGGCGCATAACGGGGTTCCTGTATCGTTCTGATTCTATCTGCAACCAGGGCGTAAGTTCATTCGAGGGAATATTTTCTTCAAATACCGTTTGCTCAACTGAAGTAAACGCGTTGGTTCCACGAGAGCCTATGGCGCTCATCAGTTTATCATATTCATTGGCAATAGCATAACCAGATGCCACATAAGACAAACTGTCTATCTGGTGGTATATTTTTCTTCGCTGAACTGTATCGGTAGTGTGGCGGTATGTTTCAAATTTAGCCTCAATATCATCAAGCAAGGGTTTTTCTTTCGAATAATCTTTTGTGCCGAATTTATCGGTGCCTTTAAACAGCATGTGTTCAAGGTAGTGGGCAAGGCCTGTGGCATCATGCGGGTCGTACTTGCTGCCCGCCTTTGTTGCGATAAGGGTCTGTATGCGAGGTTCATCTTTATTAACGCTGATGAAAACGGTAAATCCATTATCGAGGTGATAGATGCGTGCATGAAGCGGGTCGGCAGGAACGGTATCGTATTTATATTGCTTGTTTGGCCCCGCGAAAGCGGAGAGCGTTAAGAGAGCGAAGAGCGGTAGTAAGAACTTTTTCATGAAATAATCAGGGGTTTAGTTGCATTAATCAATACCAAGGTCGAGTTGGTCTTTCAGTTTTTCTACCGCGGGGTTTTTCTCTTTCATGTGCGCGTATTTTTCCTGGGTAGTATAAGGCTTGCGCTGCACATCGGTTTTCGAAACTATAATGGTGAAGTTCACGGTAGGGTTATTCAGTTCCTTCCTGAAAAAGTTCAGCATGTTGCCTCTGTCTTCTTCAATAGCTTGTTGCTGCACCGTACTCGATACCGTTATCTCAAAACCTGAAACTTTCTCTTCCGATTTCTTCAGCATAACTTGCCCGAGTATACTATTCAGCGCAGGCTTGTTGGTTTTTATCTGTTCGTTATATATAAACCACGATTTCTCCAACAGTTCCATATCTAAAGGCTGGGCCGGCAGTTCAACAACTGCTTCCGATGCTTTAGGCTTGGGCGTATCGCCAATCATTTTGTTCATGGAAAGAAAGCTGCCTTTCTTTTCAGGCTGGGGTGCAGATTGTGCAGGAGGTGCGGGCTTATATTCCGGCTTGGGTTGTTCCGATGCCTTTGGTGCAGCTTGTACCGTTGGCGCTACTTTAGGCGCAATGGGCGCGGCAGGAGCTGTTTTAGGCGCCACGGCCGGTGTCACTTTAGGTGCAGTTGCTACAGGTGTTTCACTTTTAGCTAAGGTCATGTAACAAAGCTTCATCAGCGTAAGTTCTACCAGCAGGCGTTGGTTAACAGCCATCTTATAGCTTACATCGGCCTGGTTAAGTATGCTTAGCCCGCCAAACAGAATGGTCTCTGCAAAGTTGGCCGATTGGAACATATACTTCTCTTTCAGCTGCCCGCCTTTTTCAAGTAATACCGCTGTCTTCGGGTTAACGGCCACAATCAGGTTTCGGAAATGGTCGCCCATGCCGCTGATGAACAAATGCCCGTCGAAGCCGTTGTTTAAAATCTCATCGAAGATAAGCAGGGCCGAAGGCACATCATTGGTCAGTATGGCATCGGTAACTTTAAAATAGTAATCGTAGTCGAGTATGTTAAGGTTTTCAATAACCTTTTTATAGGTTAGGTCCTTACCCGCAAAGCTCACCTGCTGGTCGAAGATAGAGAGCGCGTCGCGCATTGAACCTTCCGACTTCTCCGCTATAATATGCAGAGCCTCGGGGTCGGCCGTTATCACTTCCTGCGTGGCTATATAAGCAAGGTGTTCCGCTATATCTTTCAGTTGTATGCGCTTAAAATCGAATATCTGGCAGCGCGATAATATGGTAGGGATAATTTTGTGCTTTTCCGTAGTGGCCAATATAAATATGGCGTGCGCGGGCGGCTCTTCCAACGTTTTCAAAAAGGCATTAAATGCCGAAGTTGACAGCATATGCACCTCGTCGATTATATATACCTTGTATTTACCAAGCTGAGGGGCGAACCTCACCTGCTCAATCAGTCCTCTTATATCGTCAACCGAGTTGTTCGATGCCGCATCAAGTTCATGTATGTTAAGGGAACGGCCATCGTTAAAGCTCTTGCACGATTCACACTGGTTGCAGGCCTCGGTATCGGGGCCCAGGTTCATGCAATTTATGGTTTTGGCCAATATACGGGCGCAACTGGTTTTACCCACACCACGCTGCCCGCAGAACAAAAACGTTTGCGCCAAATGGTGGTTGGCAATGGCATTTTTTAAGGTGTTAACTATAGCTCCCTGTCCTACTACGCTCTTAAAAGTCGACGGCCTGTATTTACGTGCCGATACTACAAAGTCTTCCATTATGCATTGTTAAACTTCAAATATATGAAATAGTCGTCAGTTGTTGGTCAATAGTCATTAGTTTAGGGCGTGCCCCTTCGGGTCGGGCTATCCGTTGCAAGTCCTCGCTCCGCTGTGGGCTTTCCGCTTCACCTGCGAAGCAAGCATGAGTTCCATAAAGAACCGACGTGTTACGAATAATCGCTAACGCGAATCCCTTCCGTTGGAAGGGAAAAGACTTCTGAAATCGTTAATCGCTATTCGTTAATCGAAATTCGTTTAAGTTTCTATTTTTGTATTATAACTTTTAAACCCCTATTCTATGAAATGGTATAATTACTTAGCCGCGTTTTTCGCAGGCGCTTTCCTGGCAAACTTTGTTCCGCACTTTATCAATGGCATTTCAGGCAATGCTTTTCCTACGCCTTTTTCTAATCCTCCGGGTAAAGGGCTTTCAGCGCCGGTAATAAATGTGTTGTGGGCCTTGTTTAATCTGCTGATTGGCTATATGCTTTTCAGGGCCAGCAAAATAAACTCCCAAAC
>Ga0206835_1057_pt1 | contig 41867 bp, 54 predicted proteins | sample Alteio_BWOrgCont_31_FD_152853 | JGI IMG/M metagenome (GOLD analysis project Ga0206835, IMG submission 152853) | Enriched cells from forest soil in Barre Woods Harvard Forest LTER site, Petersham, Massachusetts, United States -... | ecosystem: Environmental > Terrestrial > Soil > Temperate forest >...
GCCCCCTTTATGAAAGGGGGCAAACTAATCCTTCACAATCGTTAATCTATCTTCTTTTCTTACTTTCACCTGCAGAGAAATATTCTGCTTACGTGAATTTTTTGCGCCTCGATAAGTCAAAGTAATCGCCGCCACAATCGCGACCAATAATATTACGCCCGCAATTTCAAATGGATATAAATAATGTTGATACAACACCAAGCCTAATTCTTTGGTGTTATTGTAATCAGATCCTCGATTTATCAATGCTGCAAATTGGGGGATAATTGCTTTATCATGCACCAAAAGCCAAATCACTTGCCCCACAAATAATACTCCGATCAAAATACCTAATGGTAAATAGCGAATAAATCCTTGTGTGAGTGGCGCAGTATTTAAATTGAGCATCATCACCACAAATAAAAATAACACCATGACCGCGCCCACATACACCAATACGAGAATAATCGCTAAAAATTCTGCTTCTAACATTAACCATAAAGCACTTGCAGAAACAAAAGCCAATACTAAAAACAATACCGCGCGCACAGGTTGACGTGAGGTAATCACCATGGTTGCTGCAAACAGCATTAATGCAGCAAAACAATAAAATATGATTTTCTCAATTAACATTTCATTCCCTCATTATTCACAGAAAAATCCCCCCGGCCTTTGGCCGGCCCCCTTCCATAAAGGGGGCGATTTCACACTTATCGATATTTAGCATCAGCTGCTCTATCAGCAGCAATTTGTGCTTCATTTTTATCACCTAGGGCTAACAGCTGATTCTTATTAATCACTTGCTGGCCACGCGCATCCATATAAAAATCATCCGTGCGGGTTAATACGATGGAATCCACAGGACAAGCTTCTTCACACAAACCACAATAGACACATTTAAATAAATCAATATCATAACGTGTGGTGCGCCGTGTACCATCTTCACGTTCTTCGGAATCAATAGTAATCGCTAATGCAGGACACACTGCTTCGCATAATTTACAGGCAATACAACGCTCTTCGCCATTCGGATAACGACGCAATGCATGCAAACCTCGAAATCTAGGTGACTTAGGTGTTTTTTGTTCAGGATATTGTACGGTAACTTTCGGTGCAAAAAAATAACGCAAAGTCACCGACATGCCTTTTAGCAATTCCCATAAGGTAAAACTTTTAATCCAATGTTTCATACAAACCAAGGTCCAATGTTAAATTTAATCATCACTGCCAGCACAACAATCCAAACGATCGTGACTGGAATAAATACTTTCCAACCTAAACGCATGAGTTGATCATAACGATAGCGCGGAAATGTCGCTCTTAACCATAAATATAAAAAGATAAAAAAACTGGCTTTTAAAAATAACCACACAATACCAGGCACAAATGCAAACCAATCTTCTAAAAAGGGTATTCCTTGAAACGGTGATAACCAGCCACCCAAATAAAATATCGCCGCTAAAAACGCCATTAAAATCATATTGGCATATTCGGCCAAGAAGAATAAACCAAAGCCTATACCGGCATACTCAACATGAAAGCCTGCAACAATTTCTGACTCACCTTCTGCTAAATCAAATGGCGCGCGGTTAGTTTCCGCAACCGCCGATATCCAATGCACCACAAATAAAGGCAATAAAGGTAACCAATACCAATGCAAAATACCGCCTTGCTGGGCTTTAATAATTTCATTTAAATTTAAACTACCTGCCGCCATTAACACCCCAACTAAAGCAAAACCCATCGCAATTTCATATGAAATAATTTGTGCGCTGGATCGGAGTGCGCCTAAAAATGCATATTTAGAATTGGAAGCCCAGCCGGCAATAATAATACCGTATACACCCAGCGAAGTGATCGCCAGTACATATAATACACCCGCATTAATATTGGATATCACCCAATCTGATGAAAATGGAATCACTGCCCACGCGGCAAGTGCAGGCGCAAGCGTAATAATGGGTGCTAATAAAAATAAATAACGATTGGCCGTCGTTGGAATAATCACTTCTTTAAAAAACATTTTTACGACATCAGCAATCGGTTGCAATAAACCTTTAGGTCCAACACGATTAGGACCAATACGGCCTTGCATGTAACCGATTACTTTACGTTCAAAAAATGTTAAATAGGCTACCGCGCCAAACAGCGGTAATACCACTATTAAAATTTTAGCGAGTGTCCATAAAACAGTGGTTATCATTTCATGCATGATTCACCTGCTCTAATTGTATAACTTGATAAGCGGCGCCTAATCCTGCTGTTTCACGTAGACCACTGGGTAAATAAACTACGCCATCAGGAATAGTGTCATCTATCACTAAAGGCATGGTCAGGGTGACATCATTTTGTGTCACGCGCACTTGTTCTGCTTTTAAACCTAAACGTGCAGCTTCATTAGCATTAATACGCACGCCAGTAAATATACCATCCGATGTTTTTTGCAAAGATTCTGCGCGACGCACTAGCGCATCTTGTGCATAAATCGGCAAGCCTGCAATGCGTACTAGTTTTGGTAATTGAACAAAACTGTCACCCCGCACTTGTTGCGGGGTCCGGTTTAAATTAAGCATCTTACCGGACCCCGCAACAAGTGCGGGGTGACAGTTCTGTGCTACTTCTTTCTGCACATCTTCTAGAGTTTGATAATCAAAACCTTTTAATTCTAATAAATTGGCTAATACACGCAATACTTTCCAAGCAGGACGACTCTCACCTTGAGGTTCTGTGACTGCTGAAAATTTTTGCGCAATGCCTTGACCATTAATCATGGTTCCAGACATTTCTGCATGCGGCGTAACCGGTAAAATCACATCCGCATATTCAAGCATGGCATGAGTCTGAAATGAATTTATGGCAATAACACATTCTGCTTGTTTTAATGCATTGTAAGCCTTACCTGAATCTTGTACATCATATTCAGGCTCAACGCCCAATAGTACATACGCTTTCATATGATCATTCAACATCTGTTGAATATTTTTACCAGAAGTCTCAACACCGCCCGGTAAACGATGCGGCACCGCGCCCATTAACCATGCGCCTGCAGAATTTGCACCACTGGTTAAAAATCCCAGCTTCATAGGTGTTGAAGCGGCTAATGCACGAATGTTTGCGGCTTCTGGATGATGTAACGCTTGCGCGCCTAATAAAATAATGCCTTGTTTCGCTTTTTTGACAAGATCTGATTTCAGCATTTTTTCTAAGCTTTTGAATATATCGCCATGCGTTGCAATTTCTTTGCGAGCTACTTTAAAATTAAATTTATAATCAATCGGATTAACGACTAATACTTGTCCTGAATTCAAAGTTGCTTTACGAATGCGATGCGCAACTATTGGTTGTTCTTTATTAATTTGACTGCCCACCAACATAATGACATCTGCTTGTGAGAGTTCATCTAAAGTCACATTCATTAATGGATATAAAGGAAAATCAGCTTGATCAGAAAAATCTTGTTCTTGTAAGCGATGATCAATATGCGGACTACCCAATGTACGCATTAATTTTTGTAATAAATAAAATTCTTCATTAGTCGCGCTCGGAGACGCTAGTGTGCCAATGGCGTCAGGTTTAATCGCTTGTAATTTTTCTGCAGCAAATTCTAAGGCACTTTGCCAATCTACATTTTCCCATTTATTATTGCGTTTAATTTTTGGATGTAATACGCGATCAGAATGATAAAGCCCTTCATAACTAAAACGATCTCTATCTGAAATCCAAGTTTCATTAATCGCCTCAACATCTTTGGGTACCACGCGTTTTACTTCATTATGTATCACATGCGCATAAATATGAGATCCGACAGCATCATGCGCTGCAATCGTGGGCCGCTGGCTTAATTCCCAAGCACGCGCTGTGAAACGATAAGGCTTACTCGTCAGCGCACCCACAGGACATATATCAATCATATTACCAGATAATTCAGAAGTGACGGTGCGTGCTACTAATGTTGAAATTTCTAAATGCTCGCCACGATTCATCACGCCTAATTCATGCAGGCCTGCCACTTCTTTACCAAAACGTACGCAGCGTGTGCAATGAATACAACGGGTCATTTCAGTTTCAATCAAAGGTCCAATGTCATGATCTTTAACTGCGCGTTTACCTAAATTATATTTAGAAATATCACGGCCATAACCCATAGACACATCTTGCAATTCACATTCACCGCCTTGATCGCACACAGGACAATCAAGCGGATGATTAATTAATAAAAATTCCATGACTGCACGTTGCGCATCTAATGCTAATTTAGAACGGGTAAATACTTTCATACCTTGGGTAATCGGGGTTGCACAAGCCGGCAGCGGTTTACGCACACCATCAACTTCAACTAAGCACATACGACAATTAGCCGCTACCGATAATTTTTTATGGTAACAAAAACGCGGAATGCGCACGTCATGTTGATCAGCGACTTCGATAATCATCGAACCCTGCTCGGCGCTTACTATTTTGCCATTGATTTCAATTTCAATCATGTTGAATATAGGCCTCAAATTCGTGTTTAAAATGTTTAATAAAACTAAGGACCGGCATTGCCGCGGCATCGCCTAAAGCGCAAATTGTCCGTCCCATAATATTATTAGAAATATTATTGAGTAATTCTAAATCTTCTATTTTTCCTTGGCCGTTGATGATACGTTTAATGACACGCATCAACCAACCAGTCCCTTCACGACAAGGCGTGCATTGACCACAAGATTCTTCATAATAAAAATAAGAAATACGTTCTAACACTTTTACCATATCCGTATTTTCATCCATGCAAATCACACCGCCGGAACCTAACATACTGCCGGCTTTGGCAATAGAATCATAATCCATATTGAGTGTCATCATGACATCGCCTGGCAAAATCGGCACTGAAGATCCGCCTGGAATCACCGCTTTTAATTTTTTACCATTACGAACACCGCCTGCCATTTCTAATAAAGTTTTAAAGGGCGTGCCTAATGGAATTTCATAATTACCAGGTTTATTGACATGCCCTGAAATACAAAATATTTTTGTGCCGCCATTATTCGGAATACCTAAATCTAAAAACCATTGTCCGCCATTTTGTAAAATTACCGGGACAGAAGCGAAGCTTTCAGTATTATTAATATTAGTGGGACGACCGTATAAACCATAGTTCGCAGGAAATGGGGGTTTGAAACGTGGGAAACCTTTTTTACCTTCAAGTGATTCTAATAATGCAGTTTCTTCACCACAAATATAAGCGCCTGCACCTAAGAAATGATGTAATTCAAAATCAACACCTGAATTCAGCATATTTTTACCAATTAACCCTGCGTCACGCGCTTCTTTTAAAGCGTGTTCACAACGCTCGAAAGGTTCAACAAATTCACCGCGTAAATAATTGTAACCGACCGTTGCACCCATCACGTAACCGGCTATCGCCATACCCTCTATTACTTGATGAGGATTAAAACGTAAAATATCGCGATCTTTAAATGTGCCAGGCTCGCCTTCATCAGAATTACACACCACATATTTTTGCCCGGGCGTATTGCGTGACATAAAACTCCATTTCAAACCTGTAGGAAAACCCGCGCCACCACGACCCCGTAAATTTGCTAATTTGAGTTGTTCAATAATTTCTTCGGGTGGCGTTTTTTCTTGCAAAATTTTGCGCCAAACTTTATAGCCGCCGACTTTTTCATACGCGGCCATAGACCAAGGTTCGCTTTGTTCTAAGGTTCTAAAACAGACTTCATTGAGAGAAATGGACTTTTTCGTCATGCTTTTTTCTCCCATTCGCTGATAATAATATCAACTTTTTCTGGCGTTAAATGTTCATAATAATGACCTGCAATTTGCATGGCCGGTGCACCGCCGCAGGCTGCTAAACATTCTACTTCTTTTAAAGTAAAACGTTGATCTTGCGTAGTTTCACCCAGGTTAATACCTAAACGGTTTTCTAATTGTTCCACAATTTTATCACAACCACAAAGCATGCAAGATACATTAGTACAAACATCAATCCGATATTTACCCGTGGGTTTTAAATTAAACATAGAATAAAAGGTCGCTACTTCATAGACTGCACTTTTAGGCATTTCAAGATAATCAGCCACCGCATTCATCATAGCGTCACTCAACCAACCTTGCTCTTTTTGCACAATGGATAAAGCAGCAATGGTTGCCGAAGATTTTTGCTCAGCAGGAAATTTTGCAACCCACACATCTATGTCTGTGCGCATATTATGGGTTAAATTAAATGTGGTATTCATATCCATTAGCGATCAATTTCCCCAAATACGATATCTTGTGTCCCAATAATGGCAACGACATCTGCTAACATATGGCCACGCACCATTTCATCCATTGCTGACAAATGCGCAAAACCAGCGGCACGAATTTTCATGCGATAGGGTTTATTGGCACCATCTGATACTAAATAAATTCCAAATTCTCCTTTGGGATGTTCAACAGCAGCATATGCTTCGCCTTTTGGCACACTGTAACCTTCGGTAAATAATTTAAAATGATGAATAAGCGCTTCCATGTCTTCTTTCATGGCTTCACGTTTAGGGGGCACCACTTTGTAATCATCTAAAGTTACAGGTCCTGGATTGGCTTTTAACCATTGTACGCATTGTTGAATAATATAATTCGATTGTCGCATTTCTTCTACGCGCACTAAATAACGATCATAACTATCGCCCTCGGAGCCGATAGGAATTGCAAAATCTAATTGATCGTAAACTGCATAAGGTTGTTTTTTGCGTAAATCCCAGGCAAGACCACTGCCTCGTAACATCGGCCCTGTAAAGCCTAATTGTATGGCACGCTCTAATGTGACTACGCCAATACCGACGGTACGTTGTTTCCAAATGCGATTATCGGTGAGTAAAGTTTCATAATCATCAACACATTTAGGGAACCGCTCAGTAAAATCCCAAATAAAATCAAGGAGCGATCCTTGGCGATTGGCATTGCGTCTTTCTAAATCTTTTTTCGAAAATTGTGAGGCCGCATATTTAGGCATTTCATCCGGTAAATCACGGTATACGCCACCTGGACGATAATAATTAGCATGCATGCGCGCACCACTTGCGGCTTCATAGCAATCGAGTAAATCTTCACGCTCACGAAAGGTATACAACAATACGCTCATCGCACCGATATCAATCGCGTGCGCACCTAGCCATAATAAATGATTTAAAATCCGGGTGATTTCATCAAACATCACGCGTATATATTGTGCACGAATCGGCGCTTCAATATTTAATAATTTTTCAATCGCACGCACATAGGCGTGTTCATTACACATCATGGACACGTAATCGAGTCTATCCATATAACCAATATTTTGATTAAACGGTTTAGTTTCTGCGAGTTTTTCTGTGGCACGGTGCAATAAACCCACATGTGGATCGGCGCGCACGATGGTTTCACCATCCATTTCTAATACTAAACGCAATACACCGTGCGCCGCCGGATGTTGCGGACCAAAGTTCATGGTGTAATTACGAATCTGGGGCATTATTTATCCTCTGTATAACGATTATCATCGCGAATTACTTTCGGCACTAATATGCGTGGTTCAATACTCACAGGTTGATAAATCACCCGTTTTTGATCGGGATCATAACGCACTTCGACATGACCACTTAAAGGGAAATCTTTGCGGAAAGGATGACCAATAAAACCATAGTCGGTTAATATTCTGCGCAAATCAGGATGACCTTCAAATAAAATACCGAATAAATCAAATGCCTCACGTTCATACCAGAGTGCCGATGCCCAGATGGGTAAGACCGAAGGAATAATTAAATTGGCTTCAGGTAAAAATACGCGTATGCGTAAACGCCAATTATGGTTAAGTGATAATAAATGATAAATCACGGCAAAGCGTGGGTTTTTCCAAGTTGATTTTTCATGAACACGTTCAACGCCGCGACTAAAACCAGTATATGTGGCTTCATCTGTTTCCCAATCATCGCAACCATAGGTTAAATAATCTATGCCGCATAAATCTATAAGTTGCGCAAAATCAAATTGTTGATCAAAGCGCAATATATGACAAACCGTATGTAATTCTTTTGTAGAAACTTCTATGGTCAGTTCATTATTCGCAACAATTATATTTTCAAATTTTCCGGTTAAGCGCTCGTTTAAGCGTTCTTGTAAAATTTGAATCGACATGAACACTCCTAACGGGCTATGGTATCGTTTTGTTGAATTTTCTTTTGCAATTGCATCACGCCATAAACTAATGCTTCTGCTGTCGGTGGACAACCAGGTACATAAATATCAACAGGAATAATGCGATCACAGCCACGTACCACTGAATATGAATAATGATAATAACCACCGCCATTTGCGCAAGATCCCATGGAAATTACCCATTTTGGGTCTGCCATTTGATCGTAGACTTTGCGAATTGCAGGTGCCATTTTATTACATAAAGTGCCCGCGACGATGAGTACATCTGATTGTCTAGGACTTGGGCGAAATATCATTCCGAATCTATCTAAATCATAACGTGAGGTTGCAGCTTGCATCATCTCTACTGCGCAGCAGGCTAAACCAAAAGACACAGGCCATAAAGATCCGGTTCTTGCCCAATTGATAAGGCTATCTAACGATGCGGTAGCAAAACCTTGTTTGAATATACCTTCTATTCCCACTCAAGTGCCCCTTTTTTCCATTCATAAATAAAACCAATGACGAGTAAACCGAGGAACATCATCATGCCCCAAAATGAGGTCCAGCCCATACTATCAAAGACTATGGCCCAAGGGAATAAAAATGCAATTTCAAGATCGAAAATGATAAATAAAATAGCGACCAGATAAAAGCGTACATCGAAAGGCATGCGTGCATCTTCGAAGGCTTCAAAGCCACATTCATAAGGAGAATTTTTGGCGGCGCTTGGACGATTGGGGCCTAAAATAAATCCCAATGCAAGAGGAACTACACCGAAGAGTAATCCTAAAAGAATAAACAATAAAATCGGTAAATAATTTTCAATCATGATTCCCTCATAATATTGCCGAAGGCGGGATTCGAACCCGCACAGCCTAAGCCACCACCCCCTCAAGATGGCGTGTCTACCAATTCCACCACTTCGGCTCAATAAAATTATGGTATTTGAGGTACCGGCGCACTTTCTTGTTCGGGCACTGTCATTAATACTGTATCAGGTTGTGGAATTTCAGCTGCGGGCACTAAAGCTTCATTCATCGCACGTGATTTTTGCGAAGCCAAATATCCCAAACTTAAACTGGTCACAAAAAATAAAGTCGCAATAATCGCCGTACCACGTGAAAGAATATTACTTGCACCCGGTGTACTTAATAATGTTTCAGTCCCACTACCAAATGCCGTACCCATGCCACCGCCTTTGCCTTGTTGTAATAACACAAGACCAATTAATAAAGCGGCAAGAATTACATGAACTATTAATACACCTTCGTACATAAGGCCTCACTTATATTTATCATTTGCACAAATACCTCTGGTTTTAAAGCTGCGCCGCCAATTAAGGCACCATCAATATTCGGCTGCATTAAAAACTCGCGAATATTTTCAGCATTCGCACTGCCACCATATAAAATCCGCGTAGTCTGCAAACTTGCTTTTCGAATCAACTCATGCACTTTGTTAGCATCAAGAGGATTCGCAGCAAGCCCTGTGCCTATTGCCCAAATCGGCTCATAAGCAATCACTAATTTTTCAAGCTGCTCAGTAGTTAAACTATCAACAACCGAGCGTACTTGCGATAAAACAATCGCTTCAGTTTCGCCATTTTGTTTTTGCGTCGCATTTTCACCTACACATAATATAGGCACTAATCCCGCATCAAGCGCACGCTGACATTTTGCAGCAATTATCTTATCCGTCTCACCACAATATTGCCTGCGTTCCGAATGGCCAATAATAACATAATCACAAGCCAATTGGCTAAGCATCTTTGCACTAATTTGCCCAGTATAAGCACCATTATCTTGATCGCTAACATCTTGCGCACCATAAGCAATTTGACTATCTTTAAATAAATTTTGAGTTTGTGGTAAAAAAATAAAAGGCGGACAAATAGCAATACCCACCCCAGAATAAGATTTTGCTAATAATGCTTCATGCATTTGCGACAGCAAATCCAAACTGCCATTCATTTTCCAGTTAGCAACGAGTAATGTTTTGCGCACTTATTTATTCCTCACAAAAGAAAAAAGGGGCACTGTTGTGCCCCTTAATATACCAGTCTCTAAAGACTTAGAACACACCTTTAAGCAACAAGTAAGGACCAGAATATGAAGCATCAAGTAGCTCAGACTCAGATCTTGTTGTAGTTATAAAACCACCACCAGTCCCTATTTCGGTGTGTGTAGTCACTTCATTAATGGCTTCATCATAATAATCAGCCAAATAGCCTAATTCTATACCTAAGGTAGATTCTTCATCACCAAAGTAATAAACATAGTCAATACCGATATTCCCTCTTAAATTAAGAACAGCGTGATTATCAAGATCGTCTGTAGCTTCTGCAAGAGTCATTAAGTTTCCTGCGATATTCTCCGTTGTATTGGTATTACTATCTACATCCCCTAAAAAATATGCCAGTGATGCTCCAGCTACAATCCCAAAACCTTGACCAAAATCATATCGCCCATCCGCGCCGACTCTAGGGCCAAAGCCTTTAAATTCACTATTATTATTTTGGGTCATGGAAAAGCTCTCAACAATTTCACTTGTATAAGTTGAATCGCTGTTTTGTTCAATTTCAACATAAGATATGCCTGCTAAAAAACGCATTTGTACATAATCACCTATATCTAAAAACTGACTTAACATTAAATCAACCGCATTAAATTCATTTTTCAATTCATTATTCGCCTCATTAAGAAGCGGAGATCGAAATAGTCTTTCGTCTGCTCCCGGAGGTAAAAGACGTGTACCATCCTCAGTTAATATTGCAACAGAATCATTGCTATCCGCATTTAAGCCACGATAAGACAGCTCAATACCATTGGCTGTATTCTCAAAAACATACCCCAATGAAGCTTCAAAGCCCCAATCATATTCTGTATTGTTAAACACTGAGGTCACAGGAATGTTGCCGGGTGGATTTGGGTTTGCAGTATCATATATTTCCGCGTACGGTCCAACATCAGATCCTGGTACTGCATAAAATGTACCGACGGATGCGGTCATGCCACCTTCTAATGTAGGTGCATAAGCCATTTGTTCTGCAAAAGCTGCAGAGGATAACGCCAGTAAAGAAGACAAAGATGAAACAAACAAAATCCTTTTCATAATAATAATCCTCTAAACTATGTAGTAGTAAAACGTTTTTAATATTATAGAATTAAAAACTTAGTATGCAAACATCGCAGCAAGTTCCTCAGCAATACTATGCACCATCAAGCCGCCCAATTTTCTACTTTTAATTTAGGCACTCGAGAAAATTCTTTTACATTATTCGTCACTAAAACTGCATTCAAACATCGTGCATGCGCAGCTATGATTAAATCCAATGGACCAATAACATTTCCTGATTTTTCAAGATGTGTTCTTATTTCACCATAATTACAAGCTGCCCGATCATCAAATGGCATAATATCCAATGGCAAAATGAATTCTTCTAACGCTGCTTTATTTTTTTTCTGATGCGTACTTTTTTCAACGCCGTACATGAGTTCAGCAAAAGTCATAGAAGAAATGCAAATATCTCCCACATTAAATAATTTAAATTTTTTAATCACTGCTTGTGGGTTCTGTTTAATAATATAAATACAAATATTGGTATCCAGCATATATTTCATTAAAAAAGATCCTCCCTGTCTTGTTGTGTAGGCTGCTCCCGCTCTTCCATAAAATCCGGCGAAAATTTATTCAAACTATCAAATAACGGTTGCCATGGATCCTGTATGGGCAGCAAAACAGTTGCATTGCCTACTTTTTTAATAAAAACCTCATCCCCCTCAAAGCGAAACTCTTTAGGCAGCCGTACTGCCTGGCTTTGACCATTTTGAAATAATTTGGCTGTTTTCATGCTGAACCTCACGCAAAATAGTATATATTATAAAGTATATACTATTTGCGCGAGCTTTTCAAGCCTTGATATATCCTACTACCGCTGCTAGTTCTTGCGCAATCATTTTAACTTCTGCAGCATCTTCACCTTCTACCATAACCCGTACAATAGGCTCAGTGCCTGAGCAGCGTAATAATATTCGACCCCTATTTTGTAGAGTTTTTTCGGCTTGTTGAATGGCTAATTGAATTTTTGGATTTGATAAGACATCATATTTTTTTTCTAATTTTACATTTATTAATGTTTGTGGAAAATATAACATGTCTTTTTGTAAGTCATATAATGACGATTTTTGTTGCATCATGATACGTAATATTTGTAATGCTGCGATGATGCCGTCTCCTGTGGTCGTTTGTTCTAGACAAATCATATGACCTGAAGATTCACCGCCGAGGGTCCAATTTTTTTGTTTTAATAATTCTAAAACATAACGATCGCCTACATTTGCGCGGGCAAAAGGGATATTTAAATTTTCCAGGCTGCGCTCTAAACCTAAATTACTCATGAGTGTGCCGACAACGCCGGTAATATTTTTTTTGTATTTTGCAAGTACATATAAAATTCTATCGCCGTCGATTAAATTGCCTTTATTATCCACCAGAATCACGCGATCGCCATCGCCGTCAAAGGCTATGCCGATATCTGCTTTTTCTGCTATAACGCGTGCTTGTAAATTTTTTGGAGCGGTCGAACCGCAATCGACATTAATATTTAAGCCATCAGGTGTATGTGCGATTGCAATCACTTCTGCACCTAATTGTGCAAATAATTCTGGAGCCACATGATAAGTTGCGCCATTTGCGCAATCCAAAACAATTTTTAAACCTTGTAAATTTTGATGTTCACAAGAATTCATACAAAATTCTTGATATTGAGCAACTGCTTTAGCAACACGATAGGCTTTGCCGAGTTTATTAGCGGCCACTGTTTTAATGGGCTCTCGTAATTTTGCTTCTATCGCTAATTCAACTTCATCTGATAATTTTTGCCCGTCGTGACAAAAAAACTTAATGCCATTATCTTGATAAGGATTATGTGAAGCACTGATGACGATACCCGCAATGGCATCGGTTTTCTGGGTTAAATAAGCAATGCCTGGAGTTGGCATAACGCCTAATAAACCCACATTGACACCGGCTGCAGAAAGACCCGCTTCTAATGCTGATTCAAACATATAACCTGAAATGCGGGTGTCTTTACCAATTAATACCGAATGAGTATTATTTTGTGCAAATACAGTGCCGGCTGCAAAACCTAAATGCAGCATAAAATCTGGGGTAATAGGGCTTGTGCCAACGATTCCACGAATACCATCCGTGCCAAAATATTGTTTAGTCATGTTGTTTCTCATTCACTGCGAACAAAATACGTAAAGCATCACGGGTCGCGCCCACATCATGTACACGCAAAATATTTGCGCCTTGTTGCACAGCTAAAATAGCTGCTGCTAAACTACCTGCCAAACGTTCTTGTGGCCCTTGCTGTGTGGCTACACCTATCCAAGTTTTTCGTGATAATCCTACTAATAAAGGTTGTTGTAACGTTTTAAATTGTTTCAGTTCGCGTAATAAAATCAAATTATGTTCATAAGTTTTCCCAAAACCAAAACCCGGATCGATGATAATATTTTCGCGTGCAATACCAGCTTTTATACATGCTTCTACGCGCTGTTTTAGAAATTCAATAATATCGGCGGTAACATTTTCATAAACAGGGTTTTGTTGCATAGTGCTGGGTGTGCCTTGCATATGCATTAAACATACGGGAATATTTAACTGCGCAGCAATATGTAAAGTGTGTTCATTTTGCAGTGCGTTGACATCATTAATCATTGATGCACCCGCTTTGACGGCTTCTGTCATAACCTCGGCATGACGCGTATCCACTGAAATCCGTATATCAAAACGTGTACGCAGTGCGCTAATAACAGGAATAACGCGATCTAATTCTTCTTGTAATGATACAGGTATTGCATTAGGGCAAGTGGACTCACCACCCACATCAATAATATCTGCACCTTGCGCTAACATAAGATCTGTTTGCAAAATGGCTTTATCTAATGAATTAAATTGCCCACCGTCAGAAAAGGAATCTGGGGTGACATTGAGAATACCCATAATAGAAACAGAATTATTCACCATCAATCACTTCACCGGTTTGCCGGCAGCATCATCGGGTGTTTCTGCAGCGTTATTTACTGTAGACACCGAGGTTTTATCGATATGAATATCATGGTGATTATCAGGTACATCCCAACCTTCTGGTGGTTTGGGTTCCTTGCCTGCCATGATATCTTGAATTTGATCAAAGTTGAGCGTTTCATATTTAAGTAATGCCGCAGCCATAGTGTGTAATTTATCTTTATTTTCCATTAACACTTGTTTTGCAGTGGCATAAGCTTTATCAATAATCGCACGCACTTCTTCATCAATCGCATGTGCTGTTTCATCAGAAACTTCTTTATGCTGATTCATTGAGTGGCCTAAAAATACTTCACCTTCTTTTTGACCATAAGCAAGTGGTCCTAATTTTTCAGACAAGCCCCATTTTGTGACCATATTACGCGCAAGTTCTGTGGCTTTTTCTATATCATTAGAAGCACCTGTTGTGACCGCTTGCGATCCAAAAATAATTTCTTCTGCAAGTCTGCCGCCAAATAAAGACGCTAATTGACTTTCTAATCTTTGCTTAGTGTAACTGTAACGATCTTCTTCAGGTAAATGCATAGTCACACCTAAAGCACGTCCACGCGGAATAATAGTGACTTTATAAACGGGATCATGTTCAGGGACTTTACGGCCAACGATGGTATGACCTGATTCATGATACGCTGTTAATGTGCGTTCTTTTTCACTCATCACCATAGATCTGCGTTCTGCGCCCATCATGATTTTATCTTTTGCACGTTCAAATTGCGCCATGTCCACAATAGTTTTATTGGCACGCGCAGTTAATAATGCAGCTTCATTCACTAAATTTTCTAAATCTGCACCCGAAAATCCAGGTGTGCCGCGTGCTAATACACCCGGATTAACATCCGGCGCTGCAGTAATTTTTTTCATGTGCACACGTAAAATTTGCTCACGTCCACGAATATCAGGTAATGGTACAACTACTTGTCTATCAAAACGACCTGGGCGTAATAATGCAGGATCTAAAACATCAGGACGGTTGGTGGCAGCAATCACAATCACGCCTTCTGTGCCTTCAAAACCATCCATTTCTACTAATAATTGGTTTAATGTTTGTTCACGTTCATCATGTCCGCCGCCTAAACCTGCGCCTCTGTGCCGTCCGACCGCATCAATTTCATCGATGAAAATAATACAAGGCGCTTGTTTTTTCGCTTGTTCAAACATATCACGGACGCGCGATGCACCAACACCCACAAACATTTCCACAAAATCAGAACCGGAAATACTAAAGAAAGGTACTTTGGCTTCACCTGCGATTGCTTTTGCTAATAAAGTTTTACCAGTCCCTGGACTACCGACCATTAAAATACCTTTAGGAATATGACCACCGACACGTTGGAATTTTTGTGGATCGCGTAAAAAGTCTACAAGTTCCGCCACTTCTTCTTTGGCTTCTTCAATACCAGCAACATCGGCTAATGTTACTTTGACTTGATCAGGATTTAATAAACGCGCTTTACTTTTACCAAAGGAAAATGCGCCCTTTCCACCCGCGCCACCTTGCATTTGACGCATAAAGAAAATCCACACACCAATAAATAAAATAATCGGGAACCAGTTAATAAAAATTTGCATCAAAAGACTGGGCTGTTCTGGCGGTTTACCTTGCACTTGCACATGATTATCTAATAGATCACCAATTAAACCTTGATCTTCCATAGGCATATAAGTAGTAAACGGTTCGTTGACCCGATTAAGCCCATGAATGGTTTTGTCAGTAATAGTGACTTGTTTCACATCGCCTCTATCGACCATATCGAGGAATTGCGAATAATCTAAAGCAACACCACTTTTAGTAGCGCTCGATCCAAAGTTGCTGAAAATGGAAATCAGGATAATGGCTATCACTAACCACATTAATAAATTTTTCATCATATCGTTCAAAGTTCTGTCCTCTTATGGCCACTCGCGAGTATATAAACTTCTCGTGATTGTGCACGTGAAGCTTGGGGCTTAACTACACGTACTTTATCATATTTTTGCTTAATCGACTGCAAAAACTCAGTAAAACCTGCCCCTTGGAAGGCTTTAAGCAACAATCCACCACCATCAGGTAATAGTTTATCGGCTAAATCAAGCACACATTGAGCTAAGTTTAGCGCACGCGCGGCATCCATCGTGGCATTTCCGGTTAAATCAGGTGCACAATCAGAAATCACCCAATTAACAGCCCGCTTTCCTAATGCAGTTTTTAAGTCATCTAACATTATATCGCTTTCGATGTCACCTTGCAAAATAAGGGTATTTTCAACAGGATTCATGGGCAAGAGATCAACTGCTATCAATAAACCTTTTTTTCCAAGTTGTTTAGCTAATAACTCGGTCCAACTGCCAGGAGCAGCACCAAGTTCTACGACCACCATACCTGGTTGTAAGAAACGATATTTGTCTTGGATTTCAGTTAATTTAAATACCGCGCGCGAACGCTGCCCTTCGTGCTGGGCGCGTTTAACGAAAGGGTCGTTGATATGTTGCTTGAACCAAGCTTTGCTGTTTTTGGGACTGGACATTGTGATAATGATAACAAGAAACAGAAAGCCTGTATAATAATTTTGCATAATCATAAACAAGGCGAACAAATGAAGATTAGTATAGCTAAAACATCCTATGACACCTCTAATCCTCAATCCCTGAAGACTTTGCGCGAGGATTTGAAAAACATAGCTAACATTGCCACGGTAAAATCACAAATAGAACATGAACATTACGTCACTGATGCTGACATTGCTATTTATCAACTGATAGAGCCATCAGCTAAAAAAATAAGATTTCAACAACGTTATGTCCAACAAGGCACAACGACCTCTTCTGTTTATTCTTTCTTAAATGGACACTTTTATTTGTTACCACAACGTGAAAATTTAGCAGATATTCCATATGTGTTAATCACAAAATATCTTTATGAAAGTAATCGGCATGGAGAAACGCAAGAACCCAGTGCATCGTTGAGATCAATGATTAACAAGTTTATTCCTAATGTAGCCAATAAAAATGAGCTTGCTTTAAAGAAAATATTGATGGAACGTGAAGAAACTGCTCAAACTTATTTTGGTGATGAATTATCAGATAACTCAGACAGTGATGATGAAACACAATTCAAAACAAAATCTGTTGCAGAAAGATTATCTATTAATGCAAATGCAACTGTTCTTGCAAATCGGGCAAGTAAGCAAAGATATGAATCAGCCATCAGTCGTAAAAATGGGACTGCACCATCACCCGATATTGCTAAGCAAGCTTCTATCCCAAGAGATACCGCTTTTAATAATAATACTCGACGTCAAGCAATAGCAGACCTGGAAATAATTAATCAAAAACTTAAAGAAAATTATCAGCTGACACCTGCTTTCCTTCATGGTCTTAATACAAAATTTGTGGTTGCCCAATACCGTGGTATTCATTATTTCAATTCAAACTGGGGGGCCCAAGAAAGGCGAACTCACAGAAAAATAGATGAACAAGGCCAAGCACAATTTAGCAGTGCTGCACTCGCTTCTGCAGGCGTTCAATCTTATGAACATTACGTACAAATACTTGCGTCTCCACAAAAAGATGAACTGTTTAAAATATTAGAAGCCCATGCGAGCTCACTTGAAAATAAATTACTGGCAATGCAACATTCTGGACCTATTGAATATAACGGTCAGATATATTTAAGCCTATTTCATTTAATTCAATTTTGGTATTCATCAGATTATGATGGCTTTCCACAGCTTATTAAAAAAGATTTAGACAAAGCCGAAAATAGCCTATTAAAAGATTATCTTTCCTCACCCTATCGACCTTTACTGTCAACAGGCGATATAGGACGCCATGCGCTTTTTTATGCTTATGGCGCAAAAATATATAAAGGCCATGAACATCAACGTTTAGATCCAGCTTGGCATAGTGACGGCACCGTTGAACGTCCTTATTCCGGTAAAGTATATGTGAGTTTGCACCCTTTAAATGATTATACTGAGCGTAAACCCACCCATATTACTTCACAATTTATCCATGGTTTAATTCAACTCAGTAATATTATTTCAGCCGAACGGGAAACATCGTTTTTGGGTTATATGCCTAAAGATCGTGTGGTGTTACAGCATCTTGCTAAATACCCATCATTTAAAGGGGTTTACAAAGAAATTTATCAACACAAATACGGTCTTTACCCTGCTCTTTATGCAAAAATGCAAGAAATGTTGAAAAAAAATCCACCGCATAGTGCTGAGCGCAAACGCGTTATCTTAATTTTGGAAGAATATTTTTGTGCTTATCAAGAGATGCGTTTAATTACAGAGGCTGCGCGCATCGCATCCGAACGTGGTGAAGTGTTAATTTATCGTGATGAAGATGGTGGGTTCTCTTTAGAGCCGCCTGATACGCCCTCGACTCGGGTGAGTAGACTTCACGATTTCATTATGAATAAAAGAGAACAATACGCAAACGCACCTGTTCATAAAAAAATTACGCCTTTATCACAAGAGCGCCGTGCACAATTAGTACCTCAAAAAATTGAATTTCCAATTGATGCAGATCGTAAAAATCTACTTGAACCAAAGTTATAAAATATAACTCAATAAACCATCTGCTAATTTGGGTTCAAACCATGTCGATTTTGGTGGCATAATCTCATGGGCATCAGCAACATGCAATAATTCTTGCATGCTGGTGGGATACATTAAAAATCCTGCATCACACTCTCCTGAATCAATGAGTTGTTTAATCTGTTGCAATGCATCCTGGCCGCCCACAAATGCAATATTATTGTCTTTGCGAATATCATGAATACCCAATAATGGCGTTAATACCTTTTCGGTTAATGTGTCAACATCTAATTTATTACTGCTTGTTTTTAATAAATATGTTTTGTTTTTTACATATAAAATAATCTCGCCCTTTTCTTTAGGCGCGCGTAAAGCACCTTCTTCGCTCACATTAAATTCTTTTTGCAGATCTTGTATGAATTTTTGTAGATCATTTATTTTTTTAATCACGCGATGATAACCTAGAATAACCAGTTCATCTTCTGGGAAAATACCCACTAAACTATCGTTATATTCAGGGTGTTTTAAAAAAACTTGATAAGCGGCTTCATTACGATGATGGCCATCGGCGATATAAATCGTGTCATGTTTATTTAACAGTAATGCAATATTTTCACATACTCTATTATCAGATATTCGCCAAATGCGATGAATCACACCCTGTAAATGTGCTGCTAACAAAGGCGGGGTTTCTGTTAATTCTTTCAATAAATGGGTTAACGCAGGATCTTTTTTATAAGCCAATAAAGTAGGACTCACTTGCGCGCCCATGGTTTCAATATGTTTGCTTCTATCTAAAACTTTATCAGGCCGCGTTAATTCATGACGACGAATTTTATTTTCTGCATAGGCTGCGCAACTTGCTCGCGCCATAATTCCAGTTTGTTTATGTGCGCCTTGTTGTAATTGATAAATGTAAAAACAATCTTCTTGATCTTGAACCAAAATATTTTGCTGTACTAATTTTTTAAAATTCTCATGAGCTTTCAGATAAACTTGCTCATCATGTTCATCAATATCATCTGGTAAATCAATTTCTGCATGACTGATATGCAAAAAATCATAAGGCTTATTAGCTGCCATAAGCTTTGCCTGCTTGCGAGTCACCACATCATAAGGCGGAGCTATCACTTCTGCGACATACTCAGGTTTGGGGTATAAGCCTTTGAAGGGGAAGATAAATGGGGTCATGCTAAAAATCCTACAATAAATAACTAGGCATTATATACCCATGACTCAGCCTCGGCAATTATGATATTTAGCCTTAGCTCTCATTTATTGTTATGTCGATTATATTTTCAAGTATGTTCTTTGGCAATACTTTACCGCGTTGGGCGCGTTTGCCTGTGTATTCTGCTAATTCTTTGGCGCTTATTTTTAAGGATTTTTTCTCGGTTTTTATTTCTAGGCCTTCGCCTTTGTTGAGCACTAACATGAAGCGCATTTTATCTGAGCCATCTGCTAATTCTTTGGGATTGATTTGCATGATTTTGTTGCCTTTACCTTTGGGGAGAATGGGTAAATCGGCTAGATCAAAAATTAACATGTGACCTGCTGCGGAAATGATTGCGAGTTGTTGTTTTTTTACATCACTTACTAATCGTGGTGCGATACTCTCACCATGGGTGGGAACACTTAATACTTGTTTACCGCTTTTATTTTTTGTTGTTAAATTTTCAACACTGGTTACAAATCCATAACCTGCATTGCTCGCAATGATGACTTGCTGATTGGGATCGGCGAGTAACATACCGGTAAAAAATGCGCGATCAGGTGGTGTGAATTTTGAGGTTAAAGGTTCACCATAACCACGTGCTGAAGCTAAGGTATGAGGTGATGCAGTATAACAACGCCCTGTACTGTCTAAGAAAATCGCGAGTTGATTTGCGCGACCTTTGGCTTCTACTAAAAATTCATCGCCGGATTTATAACTTAAGCCGCGACCTTCGATTTCATGACCTTTGCCCTGACGTACCCAACCTTTTGCTGATAAAATAACGGTCAGTGGATCGCTAGATACTTTTTCAGTTTCAACCATTTCTTGCGCAAGTTCACGTTCAACAATTTTTGTTCTGCGTTCATCACCTAAATCTTTGGCTAAAGTTTGTAATTCTTTTTTAATCAGGGTCGTCATTTTGGTTTCAGATCCCAATATACTTTCAAGCTCCCCTCGCTCAATTGCAAGTTCTTTTTGCTCGGCTTTGATTTTAACTTCTTCAAGTTTTGCTAAGTGGCGTAATTTTAATTCTAAAATAGATTCTGCTTGTTCATCGCTTAACTTGAAGCGGCGCATTAATTCTATTTTTGGTTTTTCTTCATTACGAATAATAGCAATGACTTCATCGATATTTAAAAACGCGATTAATAACCCTTCTAAAATATGTAAACGAGAAACGATTTTGTCGAGTCTAAATTGCAAACGGCGCCTTACGGTTTCACGTCTAAAGATTAACCATTCCGTTAAAATGGTTAGTAGATTTTTAACACGTGGACGGTGATCAAGGCCAATCATATTCAAATTCACACGATAGCTACGCTCTAAATCTGTAGTTGCAAATAAATGTCTCATTAAAGCATCGTTGTCAATACGGTTTGAGCGTAAAATAATCACTAAGCGAGTGGGCGTTTCATGATCAGATTCATCGCGTAAATCCACAATCTGTGGTAATTTTTTAGCGTTCATTTGTTGAGCTATTTGCTCTAATACTTTTGCGCCACTGGTTTGATGGGGTAATGCGCTAATGACTATTTCATCACGATTGTCTTGATAGACTGCACGCATTCTGACAGAACCATTACCTGTTTCATATATTGTTCGTAAATCAGCTTTACTCGTTATAATTTCAGCGCCAGTTGGATAATCGGGGCCTGGAATAAATCCACATAAATCTTTAATGCTGGCTTTTGGATTTGATAATAAATATATACAGGCGTCTACAACTTCTCGTAAATTATGCGGCGGAATATCGGTTGCCATACCGACTGCAATACCGGTTGTACCATTTAATAAAATATTAGGTAATTCTGCAGGTAATAAGCGCGGTTCATCTAATGTGCCGTCAAAATTAGGTTGCCAATCAGTGGTACCTTGATCCAATTCTTTTAATAATACTTCAGCATAAGGTGCTAAACGTGATTCGGTATAACGCATTGCCGCAAAAGATTTAGGATCATCAGCAGATCCCCAATTGCCTTGACCATCGACTAAAGGATAACGATAAGTAAAAGATTGCGCCATTAATACCATGGCTTCATAACAAGCGCTATCACCGTGTGGATGAAATTTACCTAATACGTCACCGACGGTACGCGCAGATTTTTTAAATTTTGCTGTGGCTTTTAAGCCTAATTCTGACATCGCATAAATAATGCGACGTTGCACGGGTTTTAAACCATCGCCAATATGAGGCAATGCCCTGTCTAAAATAACGTACATGGAATAATCCAAATACGCTTTTTCAGCGAATTCACGTAAAGGCTGTTGTTCTATGCCTTCGAAGTTTAATGTCGATTGTTTTGCCATATCAGTTCCGCTGTTAAATCGCCCCCTTTATGAAAGGGGGCCGCGCGCTAGCGCGGGGGGATTTTATATCTCCGCTAAATCGCCTTTTTGTTCTAACCAGGTTTTTCTATCACCCGCACGTTTTTTACCCAGTAATAAATCCATCATTTGCTGTGTCTTTTCTGCATTATCAATTGTCAGTTGCACTAAGCGACGCGTTTCTGTGGCCATTGTGGTCTCACGCAATTGCAATGGATTCATTTCGCCCAAACCTTTGAATCGTTGCACAGACACTTTGGTTTTCTTGGCCGCAAGACTGTCTAAAACACCTTTTTTCTCCGCATCATCTAATGCATAAAATACTTCTTTACCGGCATCAATACGATACAGCGGCGGCATCGCCACAAAAATATTGCCTGCATTCACTAATGGTCTAAAGTGCTGTAAAAATAAAGCGCACAGTAAGGTCGCAATATGCGCACCATCAGAGTCCGCATCGGCCAGAATACAAATTTTATGATAACGTAAACCATCAATTTTATCAGAACCGGGATCAACGCCTATCGCCACTGCAATATCATGTACTTCTTGCGAAGCGAGTACTTGATCGACATCTACTTCCCAAGTATTTAATATTTTACCGCGCAGTGGCATCACGGCTTGATAATCACGATTACGCGCTTGCTTTGCAGAACCGCCCGCAGAATCCCCTTCTACTAAAAATAATTCGCAAAGACTCGGTTCATTCGACACACAATCTGCTAATTTTCCTGGTAATGCAGGTCCCGTGGTCACTGTTTTACGTGCAACTGCTTTCCCCGCACGCATACGTTTTTGCGCAAGTTCAATCGCAAGAGCTGCAATTTTTTCGCCTTCATGAACATGTTGATGTAACCATAAACTGAGCGCATCTTTCACCACGCCTTGCACAAAGGGTGCAGATTGTCGTGAGGTTAACCGTTCTTTTGTTTGTGACGCAAACGCAGGTTCTTGCATTTTTACGGAGAGTACATAGGCGCATTGTTCCCAAACATCATCCGGCGCAAGCTTTACACCCCGTGGCAATAAATTTCTCACTTCGCAAAATTCACGCAAAGCTTCCAATAAACCTGCGCGTAAACCATTCACATGGGTACCGCCTTGCTCAGTTGGAATTAAATTCACGTAACTTTCGGTGAGTTTTTCACCCCCATCCTGTTGCCACACTAATGCCCAATCTACAGTTTCTGTTTGTGCAGCAAATTGGCCAATAAAAGGAGTTTCGGGTAAATAATTAACACCTACCAAATAACCCAATAAATATTCTTTAATGCCGTCTTCATAATGCCAAACATCTGTTTTACCCGTTTGTTCTTCATGGAATGTCACATGCAAACCCGGACATAATACCGCTTTGGCACGCAACACATGCTTTAATTGTGTCACTGAAAATTTCGGCGTATCAAAATAATGAGCATTCGGCCAAAAACGAATAAATGTTCCTGTTTCTTGAGATTTAACTTTACCAATGGTGTGTAATTTTTCTGTAACATCACCATTTTCCAGACGCATTTTATAAGACTGGCCATCACGCTTTATAATGACTTCTAAGTGACTGGATAAAGCATTCACCACGGAAACGCCCACACCGTGTAAGCCACCCGAAAATTGATAATTTTTATGTGAAAATTTCCCGCCAGCATGCAAGCGGGTCAAGATTAATTCCACACCGGAGATTTTTTCTTCAGGATGTTTATCGACCGGCATACCGCGACCATCATCGGCCACCGATAATGAACCATCTTTATATAAAATAACTTCTATACTTTTTGCAAATCCGGCGATGGCTTCATCGACACTATTATCAATGACTTCTTGCGCCAAGTGATTTGGACGTGTGGTATCGGTATACATACCTGGGCGCCGTTTGACAGGATCTAACCCGGTCAATACCTCAATGGACTCAGCTGTGTATTTCTGATTACTCATAGTCTAAGAACTCTATACACAATAAGCCGGTTAAGCAAATTTTTTTGACATTAAGTTAATATTAGATTAGTGTGTTAACTAATACCTGGAAAAACATATGTCCTTCAAAAATCGTGAACAAGCTGCCCATCTACTCGCGCACAAATTAATAGCTTACCAAGGCAAAAATCCTTTGGTATTAGCCATTCCACGTGGCGCTGTGCCCATGGCACGGATTATTGCCGATGCTTTGAGAGGTGAAATGGATGTAGTGTTAGTGCATAAAATTGGTGCGCCGTTTCAACAAGAACTTGCCATTGGCGCTGTTGCTGAAAATGGTGATGTGTATTTAAATGATTATGCACATCATGTTACTAAAACTTATATTGATACTGAGCTACAAAAACAATTAAATGTAATTCATGCAAGACGTATGCAGTATACTCAAAAGCATCTTGCCCCTTTGATAAAAGATCGTATTGTAATTATTGTTGATGATGGTATTGCGACAGGCTCTACTATGATTGCTGCGCTCAAATCATTGCGCTCACAACAGCCAGCAAAATTGATAGTTGCGGTTGGCGTTGGCCCAAATGATACCATCGAATTTTTACAAACACTGGCAGATGAAGTCGTGTGTTTAGAAACACCCGATAGTTTTTACGCAGTCGGACAATTTTTTCAAGAGTTTCCACAAGTATCTGATGAGGAAGTGATCAATGCTTTTAAATAAAGATGATTTAATCATTCCAGAACATGCGATAGGTATTGTTATTTTTGCACATGGCAGTGGTAGCGGCAGCGATAGTCCACGCAATCAATATGTCGCAAAAATATTACAACAAGCAAGCATCGGCACTTTTTTATTTGATTTATTAACCGAAGAAGAAGATGCGAATTATGAAAATCGTTTTAATATTCCATTATTAACAGAACGTTTAATTAGCGCAACCCAATGGGTACAACAACAAAAAATCGCAAAAGATTTACCTCTCAGTTATTTCGGCGCATCCACCGGTGCAGCCTCTGCACTTTTTGCTGCAGCACAATTAGGCAAAACAATTCATTGTGTAGTCAGTCGTGGCGGACGACCCGATCTAGCGATGGACGCATTACAAAAAGTAGTATCCCCTACATTACTAATTGTGGGTGGTAATGATGATGTGGTGATTGAGCTTAATCAAAAAGCATATGCACAATTGCAGGTTGAGAAAGAATTAAAAATTATCCCAGGCGCGACGCATTTATTTGAAGAACCTGGGACTTTGGAGCAGGTAGCTATTGTTGCAAAACAGTGGTTTATGAAGTATCTAGGAGCGATAACATCATGATAAATTGGCAAGGCCGCATTGATGGGAAAACGCCTGAACATTTGAGAATCCATCAATTAGTCACCCCTTTTAAGCACGAGCAAGAATCTGGGGTTGTGATGCTTGGTTTTGCTTGTGATGAAGGTGTTAGGCGCAATCAGGGGCGTGTTGGGGCAGCAATGGCGCCGGATATCATTCGTAGGCAAATGGCTAATTTTGCTGTTCATCAAGATATTCACTTATATGATGCTGGGAATATCGCCTGTGAAGGTGGGGATTTAGAGGATGCGCAGCACGTGTTGGCCCATACTGTTCAGGATATATTAGAACAACACCATTTGCCGATCGTTTTGGGCGGGGGGCATGAAGTGGCTTTGGGGAGTTTTTCAGGTTTATTTAATGCCTATAAAGCCAAAGCACCACGGATTGGCATTATTAATTTTGATGCGCATTTTGATTTACGTGAAGATTCCATCGGCTCTTCTGGCACGCCTTTTCTGCAAATAGCTAAGCATTTAGAAGCGCATGGACAAGAATTTCATTATCTGTGTTTAGGCATTTGCGAAAATTCGAATACCCAAGCTTTATTCAGCCGTGCAAAGGACTTAAAAGTAGGCTTTATATATGACAATCAACTAACTACTAAATATATGGCGAAAAACTTACATCAAATCGAGCAGTTTTTGGAAAAAGTTGATATAATTCACCTTTCGATTGATCTGGACGTTTTTTCCTATATGCAAGCGCCGGGTGTAAGTGCCCCCGCCGTATTAGGGGTTGAGCTTGGGGTCATCGAACAGTTGTTGCAAGTTATTTTTTCAAGTAAAAAAGTACGTCTTGCCGATATTGCGGAATGTAATCCTACATATGATATTCAACATCATACCGCGCGGCTTGCAGCCTATTTAACCATGGACATCATAAAAACCTGGAGTGTCTTATGCAAGAATGGCATTTAGATTTAGTCACCACCAGCGCATTAACTGTTATGCTTGTAATGCTGGGCTTTCAATTAAAACATCGCATTAAATTTCTCGAACGTTTTTGTATTCCCGTCGCGGTTATTGGCGGATTTGCTGCGGCGATGATCAATTTAATTTTTAAAGAAACTGGGTTTTTTGTTATTCATTATGATACTACTTTGCAAGTCCCTGCTATGGTGGCTTTTTTTACCACTATTGGTTTGGCTGGCAGTTATACGCTCATTAAACAGGGCGGGAAATTGCTAATTACTTATTTAGTCATTTGTTGGATACTGGTTATTTTTCAAGATGTTGTGGGTGCAACGCTGGCAGGATTATTTGGACTAAACCCAATATTTGGCGTGATGGCAGGTGGTGTTTCATTACAAGGTGGACATGGTACTGCAGCCGCATTTGGCAGTATGGCAGAAAGTTTAGGTGTTACTGATGCCACTACAGTAGCACTTGCTTGCGCTACCTTTGGACTTATTGCAGGTGGATTATTAGGTGGACCTGTTGCCGCACGTTTAATTAAAAAACATCAATTAGTCATTCCCGGTGAACAGGGCACGACAGCACCTGCGCCTCTTTATGATCGTGAAGAAAATTTACAACTGACCACTTATCAATTAATCGCTTCTGGTGGACTTATCTTAGTATTAATGACATTGGGCTTTTGGAGTAGTCATTGGTTTGAAAATGCATTTAAAATTGCCCTCCCGAGTTACGTAGGCGCGATGTTTGTGGCTATAGTGTTCCGTAATATCAATGATCATTTTCGTTTAATTAAATTAAACAACTCTGCGATTGACGTGATTGCAGATCTCTCTTTAGGTTTCTTTTTAACCCAAGCAACCATGAATTTAAAAGTATGGGATCTGTATTCATTGGCGTTACCTCTATCCATAATCGTCATTATACAAATAATATTACTCACTTTAATCACGTTATATATTGTCTTCCCACTTATGGGAAAAAATTATGATTCGGCTGTCATGTGTTCAGGGCTGATGGGACACGGCTTAGGTGCAGTGCCGAGCGCAGTTGCTAATATGGATGCCGTCTGCCAAGATTTCAGATCATTTTCATATAAAGCATTTTTAATTGTGCCTTTATGCGGCGCAGTATTGATTGATATTATCGGCATTCCATTTCATGTGTGGATCATTAATTATTTGAATTAGGTTTTCACACCCCTTTATTCAAAGTCCACGTGGGCTGATGTAGTATCTCTTCTTGGAAGGGATAACTACTAATGGAAAATTCACCTGAAAATGGATAATCCATAATTAAAATTAATGAGAATGTAAGCCCAAGCAATACACTTAAAGCCATTATAAACAACATTTCTCTAGTTTTTTGTTTTGCTTCGAGTAGACATAAGAAAAACAATATCCCCATCAAAATTAAAAAGATAATCACGCGTACAAAATTAGGCAAAGTGCTATCCAAATGCCCTAAACGATCATTGCGTGTTGAAATGATTTCATTCAAATCATTGACCATCTCCGCTTGATAGAGTTCAGAGAATGAATTTGTTTGATTAAGATGGAATATAATCTTCTCTAAGTTTGCTAGTGCAGCAGCGCTCAACTCACTTTCATGACCTTGTTCCATTTTGGGCCATTCATCATGAATGATACTATCCGTATAAATAATTAATCCTTTTTGTAAAACTTCAGTATCTTTATTAGGTAATAGATCGGCAAAAACCATTAACTTACTGATTGATTTCACCTCATGTAAAACACCTTGTTGTAAAGTGGCAAAGTCTTGCCACATCAAAACGATCACAAAGGCTAAAATCACCGAACCTAATTCATTACAAATCGTGATAGTGCCTGAAATGTAACTGGCATCTTTAGTCACTAAAAAAGATTTACCAAAGCGTCTGATAATAAAATACATCATAACAGTCAGGCCTAAAAAAAGGACAGCTGTCATGACCATAATGGCCCAAACAGAATAGTGATTGAGTAAAAAACGTAACATGAGGTGCCTTAATATCTGCCTATAAAATCAATAGTAACAGAGTATTAAGTAAGATCCAGTTGCAGCTATTCGGCTGCAACTGCTTCTGAACGATCTACAAGTTCAACATACGCCATAGGAGCGCTGTCGCCGGCGCGAAAACCACATTTGAGCACACGTGTATAACCACCAGGTCTTGTAGAATGATTGGGTGCAACAGTATTAAATAATTTTCTAACTGCTTCTATGCTGCGTAATCGAGAAAACGCTAAACGACGATTCGCAACTGAATCATTTTTTGCAAGTGTAATTAAAGGCTCAATCACTCGACGCAATTCTTTTGCCTTAGGCACAGTAGTGCGAATAAGTTCATGCTCAATCAATGAAGCAGCCATATTGCGAAACATCGCTTTACGATGAGAGCTGGTGCGATTGAGTTTCCTGCCGGCTTTACGATGACGCATGTTTCTATCCTCTCTTTATTCTTTATCACTACCTTGCAACATCTTTGGCGGCCAGCCTTCTATCTTCATTCCTAAAGATAAGCCACGAGAGTGCAATACCTCTTTAATTTCTGTTAATGATTTTTTACCTAAATTAGGTGTTTTTAACAATTCAACTTCACTACGCTGAATTAAATCACCAATGTAAAAAATATTTTCCGCTTTCAAGCAATTGGCAGAACGTACAGTCAATTCTAAATCATCCACTGAACGTAATAATAACGGATCAATTTCTGCTTCTTTCTTTTTTGCCTTAGGTGTTTGTTCAGCTTCTAGGCCTACAAAAATAGAAAGTTGATCACGCAAGATCGTTGCAGCGCGACGAATCGCTTCCTCTGGATCGATCGCGCCATTTGTTTCTAATTCTATAATTAATTTATCCAAGTCCGTACGTTGCTCAACACGCGCACTTTCAACAATATAATTGACTTTCGAAACTGGAGTAAAGGTTGCGTCCAAACGCAGTAATCCGACCTCTTTACTACCTTCTTCATTATGCGCATTAATATGCGCAGCTTGATAACCACGACCCAAAGCAACTCTAATAGTCATATTAATGCTAGCATTTTCACCTGTGATATGACAGATGACATAATCTGGGTTTACAATTTCAACATTTGGATCAGCTTGAATATCTGAGGCTTTCACCAGACCTTTACCAGTTTTACTAATTTTTAAGGTAACTTCGTCTTTATTATGCAGAATAATAGCAACGCCTTTTAAATTTAATAAAATTTCAATCACATCTTCTTGTACGCCTTCTATTGCACTGTACTCATGCAACACACCCTCAATGTACGCTTCAACTACAGCAGCTCCTGGCATAGATGATAATAAAATACGGCGTAAAGAGTTACCTAATGTATGACCAAAGCCACGTTCTAAGGGTTCAAGAGTAATTTTTGCACTATTTAATGCAGTATGTTCAACATCAACAATACGAGGCTTCAAGAAATCTGTGGCTAAATTTTGCATCTATGTGCTCCGGTTCAAATATTACTTGGAATAAAGTTCAACAATAAGTTGCTCATTAATGTCGGCAGGTAATTCATCACGCTCAGGTACGCGCTTAAATATGCCCTCTAATTTATCCTTATCCACAGCGATCCATTCAGCTTCTGCCCGATTAGCAAAAAATGCCAAGGCATCCTGCACGCGAAGCTGCGCTTTTGATTTAGCTTTAATCGCAACAACATCTCCTGGTTGTACGAAATACGCAGGAATATTCACAATACGACCATTGACTGTGATCGAACGATGAGAAATAAGCTGTCTTGCTTCACGGCGTGAAACGCCAAAGCCCATACGGTAAACAACACTGTCTAAGCGTGCTTCTAACATTTGTAATAAGTTAACACCTGTAGCGCCTTTTTTCTGTGTCGCTTCTTGATAAAACTTACGAAACTGACGTTCAAAGATACCGTAAATACGGCGAACTTTTTGCTTCATCCGTAACATCACACCATAATCACTTAAACGTCCACGGCGTGCAGCATGTTGTCCCGGAGGCGCAGCATTACGCTTTTCTATTGGACATTTTGCTGTAAAGCATTTGCTTCCTTTGAGAAATAATTTTTCCCCTTCCCGGCGGCACTGCCTACATTGTGGGCCACGAATATCAGCCATAAGATAAACACTCCAAATTTGATTTAGATATAAATTGTTCTTTAAACGCGACGCTCACCAGGTTCACGACAACCATTATGTGGAACAGGTGTCTTATCAGCCAGTTCAGTAATAACGAAAAAGTCATTTAAAGCACGTATTGCAGAATCACGTCCAACACCCGGGCCTTTAACAATCACGCTAATGGTTTTCAAACCATATTCTTGCGCTTTTTGTGCGGCTTTTTCTGCGGCCAATTTGGCTGCATAAGGTGTGCTTTTACGTGAACCTTTAAACCCACAGGCTCCGGCAGTTGACCAGGCCAATGTATCACCATGTCTATCGGTGATGGTAATAATAGTATTGTTAAATGAAGCCAGGATATGAGCCACGCCTTCCACTACACTTCGTTTTTTGCCTTTCTTTTGCTTTGCATCGGCCATTATGATTGTTCCTCTGATGATACACGCCCTGTTGTACTAACACGTTTCACTGTTTTTGAGTTATTGCGTGTATTTTGACCGCGTCTAGGCAGTTTTTGACGTGCGCGTAAACCACGATAACATTTAATTGCCATCAAACGTTGATTAGCCGCAATTAAAGTCCGTCTCTTATCACCGCCAGTTTCAATTTTTGAAATAACAGCACGTAAGGCCTTTTCTTGGTCAGCAGTAATCTCTGAACCTTTGGTCTCAGGATTAATGTCCAACTCTTTGCAAATACGCAAAGCAAGCGGACGTCCAATACCATAAATGGCAGTAAGGCCAATGGAAATATGTTTGTTCATGGGGATATTAACCCCTTCAATACGTAGCGCTACAGCCATAAATCACGACATCCCTAGACTAAAAAAATTTATGTTTTACCAACACTTAGAGAATAATAAACAAAGTATGGTACCGATTTTGACCCTTTAAGTCAAGTATTACTAACCCTGACGCTGTTTATGTTTAGCGTCATCCTCACAAATCACCCGAATCACGCCCTTGCGTTTCACAATCCGGCAATAACGACAAAATTTCTTAACCGAAGCCCGTACTTTCATGATGAGTCCCCATAAATAAGCAGTGTATTATAACCTGTGATTCTACCTTTTCAACTATATTTTTCGTGGATTTGCTTTTTTCATCAACGAATCGTATTGATATGACATTAAGTGCGTTTGAATTTGCTGCATAACGTCCATAATCACTACCACAATAATTAATAAAGAAGTACCACCAAAATAAAATGGTACATTCCAAGCTAAAATCATAAACTCAGGAATTAAACACACAAAAACAAGATACAAAGCGCCAATCAACGTCAAGCGTGTCATCACAGAATCAATGTATTTGCCTGTCTGCTCTCCCGGTCTTAAACCTGGAATAAAAGCACCCGCGCGTTTTAAGGTGTCAGCAGTATCTTGAGGGTTATAAACTAAAGCTGTATAAAAGAATGCGAAGAAAATAATCGCAACTACAAATAATAGAATATAGAGCGGTTGTCCAGGCGACAACAGTAAACTGACCTCAGACAACCAAGTAGGGCCTCCACCGCCAGCAAATAATTGACTAATCGTGGCAGGAAACAAAATAATACTCGATGCAAAAATAGGCGGAATCACGCCTGCCATATTCACTTTCAATGGTAAATGACTGGTTTGTGCCGCATATACTTTTCGACCTTGTTGGCGTTTTGCATAATTAACTGTAATGCGTCGTTGCCCTTTTTCAAAAAAGATAACAAATGCTGTAATCGCCATCACCGCTAAAACAAGTAAGAATAAAGTGAGTAAATGCAATTGACCTTCTCTAGCAAGCTCCATCACTCGTATACCCGCTGTCGGTAATCCTGCAACTATTCCTGCAAAAATAATGATAGAAATACCATTACCTATTCCTCTGTCGGTAATTTGTTCACCGAGCCACATCAAAAACATAGTCCCGGTCACCAAAGTCACCGCTACGACAAAATAAAATGCCGCACCACCGAATAAAGCAACGCCAGCACCTAATAAATATTTTGCAAACCCTAATGATTGAAAGGTTGCTAGTACCAGAGTGAAATAACGGGTGTATTGATTAATCTTTCTGCGTCCTGGATCACCTTGTTTTTTTATTTCAGCGAGTGCTGGTGAAACTACAGTCAACATTTGCATAATAATAGATGCAGAAATATAAGGCATGATACCTAATGCAAACAAGGTAAAACGTGTTAACGCACCGCCGGAAAACATATTAAATAGATCAAGAATGTTGCCGCCTTGCTGGCTGAAAAAATCATGCAGACGTACTGGATCAATGCCAGGAACTGGAACATGTGCACCAATTCTAAAAACTAAAATTGCACCAAGAACAAAAAATATTTTCCGTCTCAGTGTAGACAGTGATGATTGTGCACTACTTTGCATAATGAATTTTATTCCGCTGTGTTATTCTACTTGGCCGCCGACTTGTTCAATGGCAAGTTTTGCGCCTTTTGTCACGGCTAAGCCTTTTATGGTTACGGCTTTTTCAATTTTGCCAGATGCAAATATTTTTGCATGCTGGGTTATTTGTCTAATCAGGCCTTTTTCTTTTAATAAAGCAAAAGTAATAATCTCTTCACCTAAACTCGCAATTTCAGTTAAAGTGACTTGTTCAGTCATGCGGCCTTTGTGTGAGGTAAAACCAAACTTTGGCAAACGGCGTTGAATAGGCATTTGACCGCCCTCAAAGCCTACTTTATGGTAACCACCAGAACGACTTTTTTGCCCCTTGTGACCACGACCAGAAGTTTTTCCTAAACCAGAACCAATCCCGCGGCCAAGTCTTTTGCCTTTTTTGCGTGACCCTGGAGCGGGAGATAATGTGTGAAGACGCATATTAAATTCCTCTTTATTCAGATGCAACAACTGTATCAAGCACCAAATGCTCACGCGCGATGCCACGTCTTTCCATTACTTGCGTAGGAGAAGACATTTTTCTTAGGGCCTTTAGTGTTGCCTTAATCACATTCACTGGATTGGTAGATCCAATACATTTTCCAAGTACGTTCTGAATGCCTACCACTTCAAATAGGGCGCGCATTGCGCCACCGGCAATAATACCTGTACCTTTTGAAGCAGGTAACATAATTACTTTTGAAGCGCCATGATTTGCAATGACTTCATGGAATAAGGTATCACCATTTAATGGGATATAAACCATGCTGCGTCTTGCACTTTCCAAAGATTTCTGGATTGCTGCGGGCACTTCACGAGATTTACCTAAACCAATACCTACACGGCCCTTACCATCTCCGACAACAGTAATTGCAGAAAAACTAAAAATACGCCCGCCTTTTACAACTTGCGCAGTACGACGTACACTGACTAGTTTTTCTTGAATACCGTCGGTCTTTGTTGAAGCATCAAAACCTGTAGCTGTAGCATTTGCCATAACGAAATAATTCCTTAAAACTTTAGAAATCTAAACCTGATTCACGCGCTTTTTCTGCTAATGCTTTTACGCGCCCATGATATTTGTGACCAGAACGATCAAATGCAACACGCTTAATTCCTGCAGCAATGGCAAGGCGTGCAATTTCTGCACCCAATATACCAGCCGCATCTACGTTACCTGTGTATTTCACTTGTTTCGCAACAGTATCTACTAATGTAGAGCTGCTGACAATTACTCTATCACTTATGTCTGCAACAATGATTTGTGCGTACATATGACGTGGCGTTTTATGCACACATAAACGCGGCACATCGAGACGACGATTTTTTGCACGAAATAGTCGTGCACGTCTTAATCTTGCAATTTTTTTGCTGGTTTTCATCGGCTTGCTACTTCTTCTTAGTTTCTTTCAAAATAATAGTTTCATCCGCATAACGTACGCCTTTACCTTTATAAGGTTCAGGCGGACGATAAGCACGAATATTAGCAGCAACTTGTCCGACTTGCTGCTTGTTAATACCCTTGATAATGATTTCGGTTTGCGAAGGCGTTTCTATCGTAATACCTTTAGGAATAATAAATTTAACAGGATGTGAAAATCCTAAACTTAAATTTAAAATATTACCTTGGACTGCAGCACGATAACCTACACCAATCAATTGTAACTTCTTATCAAAGCCTTTGGTTACGCCGATCACATGATTGTTAAGCAAAGAACGTATTGTTCCGCATAACATGATCGCGTTTTTGTTGTTCGCATTCTCTTTAACAATAATCTGCCCTGCATCTACGGTCACAGTGACTTCTGCAGGTATAATTTGCGTTAAATTTCCTTGAGGCCCAGTCACGCTGACTTGATTAGCATCCTGAGCGATTTTCACTGAACTTGGTAATTCAATGATTTTATGTGCAATTCTATATGTCATAACTTTAATCTCATTCAAACAAAGCTACTAAGCTACTATAAACAATACTTCCCCACCGTGACCTATTGCTCTTGCTTTGGCATCGGTCATTATGCCTTTCGCTGTGGAAACAATCGCGCAACCCAAACCTGAACGCACTTTAGGTAATTCATCTTTACCTCTGTATATACGTAATCCAGGACGGCTGACTCTTTTAATCATATCAATTACGCCTACGCCTTCATGATATTTTAGAAAAATACGCATAAATTTATGGTTTTCTACCGTTTCAGGTTGAGAATCCACAATAAAACCTTCATGAATCAACACTTTCACAATGGCTCTTTTAACTTTTGCATCAGGCACTAAAACGCTCTGATGTTTAGCTTGCTGCGCATTACGGATGCGTGTTAACAAATCAGATATAGGATCTTGTATCGCCATTTATCTTACACCTTTTACCAACTAGACTTTTCTACACCAGGGACTTCGCCCCGCATTAATAATTCACGCAATTTAATGCGACTAATACCAAATCGACTCATCACTGCTCTTGGACGTCCAGTAATAAGACAACGGTTACGTACCCTTGTCGGATTCGCATCACGTGGTAACTTTTGTAAGGCATCAAGTGCTGCCATTTTTTCATCATAACTTGCTGCGGTACGCGCAGCTTTTTTTAGCTCGGCATGTTTCTTAGCGTAACGTGCCACGAGCTCTTGGCGTTTTTTGTTACGTGCAACAACTGATTTTTTTGCCATCTTATGACCTGTTTTCTTTAAAAGGAAAATTAAATGCTGCTAACAGTGCAAAGCCTTCTTCGTCTGTACGTGCACTCGTAGTAATCGTAATATTAAAACCACGTGTTTTATCCACTTGATCTGAAGGAATTTCAGGGCAAATAGTTTGCTCTTTGACACCAAGATTAAAATTACCTTGACCATCAAATGCTTTCTTAGATATGCCACGAAAATCTCTAACACGAGGTAAATATATGCTAATCAAACGATCTAAAAATTCATACATTCTTTCTCTACGTAAAGTGACCTTGCAACCAATTGGCCAATCTTCACGAATTTTAAAGCCTGCGATAGATTGACGTGTCATCGTAATGATTGGTTTTTGACCAGCAATACGTGTCATATCTTCTACTGCAAAATTTAGAATTTTCTTATCTGCAGCGGCTTCACCTACGCCCATATTCAAAGTCACCTTTAATATTCTAGGGACTTGCATTATTGATTCATACTCAAACTGTTTTGTGAGTTCAGGTACGATTTTATCTTTGTAAACTGCTTCCAAACGTGCTGCCATTTATTTAAACCTCAATGCGTTCATTATCAGACTTAAAGACTCTTACTTTTTTGCCATCTTCCAAAATTTTATAACCCACTCTATCTGCTTTTTGGGTCAGAGGATTAAAAATTGCAACATTGGAAATATGTATAAAAGCTTCCTTTTCCACAACGCCACCCTGTTGCCCAAGCTGTGGGTTGGGGCGCACATGTTTTTTCATTAAATTCAGGCCTTCAACGCGTACACGTTGAGCCTCTTTGTCGATGGCAACTACTTTACCACGACGACCTTTATCTTTGCCTGCGATGAGAATGACTTCATCGCCAGTTTTAATTTTGTATTTTTGTATTGCCATTTATAATACTTCCGAAGCTAAAGAAATAATTTTCATAAACTTTTCACCACGTAAATCGCGTGTTACGGGTCCAAATATACGAGTACCTAAAGGTTGTAATTGATTATTCAGCAGTACAACCGCATTGCTATCAAAACGAATCTTTGAACCATCAGGACGACGCACGCCCGCTTTAGTACGAACCACAACCGCTTTCATCACATCGCCAGCTTTCACTTTACCGCGAGGAATCGCTTCTTTAATGGTCACCACAATCACATCGCCAATACCTGCGTAACGTCTTTTAGATCCACCCAATACTTTGATGCATTCTACTCTACGTGCGCCACTATTATCAGCAACTTCCATTTCCGTTTGCATTTGAATCATTTTATTTACTTTCCTGTGCAGCAGTGATGACTTTATCAACAACCCAGCATTTTGTTTTTGAAATTGGGCGTGTATGAAGGATACGCACTAGATCACCCACTTTACAAATCTCAGCTTCATCGTGCGCATAAAACTTGGTATCACGACGTACATATTTACCATATAGAGGATGCGCTATTTTCTTTTGTAACAAAACAACAACTGTTTTGTTCATTTTATTACTGGTAACAACACCGGTAATTTCGCGTTGTTGTGTTACTTTTTCGCTCATACCCGCAGCCCCTTCTCAACTAAAATTGTTTTAATTCTTGCAATCAAGCGTCTAATACGTTTTTTCTCATGCGTCATTTTACTTGCAGCCTGCATACGTAAATTGAATTGTTCTTTACGCAAACTCACGAGTTCATCGGACAATTCTTTAACATTTTTCCCACGTAGGGTTTCTACTAATTTCATTACATCACCGTTCTTTGAACAAATATGGTCTTAACGGGCAACTTCGCTGCTGCAAGTGCAAATGCATGCTGTGCAACATCTAGAGGCACACCTTGCATTTCATAAAGTACCGCTCCAGGTTGAACTAAAGCGACCCAATACTCTACATTACCCTTACCTTTACCTTGACGAACTTCTAAAGGTTTCTTAGTAATCGGCTTATCTGGGAAAACACGTACCCAAATCTTCCCACCCCGTTTAATTTCACGCGTCATTGCGCGTCTTGCTGCCTCAATTTGGCGAGCGGTAATTCTACCACGTTCTACGGTCTTTAAGCCATAGTCACCAAAACTCACTTTACTGCCTCGCAAAGCCAAGCCACGGTTGCGGCCCTTCATCTGTTTGCGATATTTTGTACGCTTAGGTTGTAACATGGCTTAACCCTTTGTTGCTGTTTCCAAAACTTCTTCTTGCTTCTCTTTCCCGATCACTTCGCCTTTAAAAATCCATACTTTAATGCCAATAATGCCATAAGTAGTAAAAGCTTCGGAAAGACCATAATCAATATCTGCACGTAGCGTATGCAAAGGAACCCGTCCCTCACGATACCATTCACTACGCGCAATCTCAGCACCGCCTAAACGACCACTGATACACACTTTAACCCCGAGTGCTCCAGCACGCATTGCATTGGTCACTGCACGCTTCATTGCACGACGGAACATAATACGACGTTCTAGCTGGGAAGCAATAGATTGTCCCACTAAATTAGCATCTAAATCAGGTTTACGAATTTCTTCAATTTTTAATTGCACAGGCACATTGATAATACGTTTAATTTGTTCACGTAATGCTTCAATATCTTCGCCTTTTTTACCAATAACTACACCAGGACGAGCACTGTAAATTGTGACAACTGCATTTTTTGCAGGTCTATCAATTTTGATATAACTTACTGATGCTTGTGCTAAACGTTTTTTCAAATACTCACGTACTTTAAAATCGCCATAAACAAGTGCAGAAAAATTCTTCTTATCGGTATACCAATTGGATATAGGCGTTCTAATCTTGCCTTTTCCTAGGCGCATGCCAATTGGATTAACTTTTTGTCCCATGCTATCTACTCTCTTTCGTTGTATCTGAAACTGTAATGGTAATTGCACTATAAGGTTTTAATATGCGATTAGCACGTCCTCTTGCACGCGCACGAATGCGTTTTAATTTCATTCCCTGATTCACATAAATCTCACTGATTCTTAAATCATCAACATCTGCACCCAAATTATTTTCAGCATTTGCAATCGCAGAATTTAAACATTTCTCAATAAAATAACTGGCTTTCTGTGGTAAGTAGCGCAGGATACTGAGCGCCTGTGCAGCTGTTTTTCCACGCACCATATCAGCCACTAAACGTGTCTTCTGCGGTGAAATACGAACTTCTCTTAAATGTGCTGAAACTTGCATATCATCAATTCCTAAAATTATTCTTTACCTTTCTTGTCGCCTGAGTGACCTTTAAATGTCCTCGTAGGCGCAAATTCACCTAATTTATGTCCAACCATGTTTTCACTGATAAACACAGGTACATGTTGTCGACCATTATGCACTGCAATAGTTAAACCGATCATGTCAGGAATAACCATTGAATGGCGAGACCATGTTTTGATAGGCTTGCGCAATTTTGTTTCAATTGCTTGTAAAACTTTCTTCATCAAATGATGTGCCACAAATGGGCCTTTTTTAACTGAACGCGCCACTATAATCCTCGCTATTTCACTGCGTGGCGACTACGCACCACATGTTTATTAGATTTCCGTTTCGACCGTGTACGATAACCTTTCGCTGGCACCCCAGTAGGTGACACAGGATGACGTCCGCCAGAAGTACGTCCTTCACCGCCCCCATGTGGATGGTCAACAGGGTTTTTAGCAACACCACGGACATGTGGTCTAATGCCCATATGTCTTTTAACGCCTGCTTTACCTAATTGACGTAAGCCATATTCAGAATGCCCTACCTCACCAATCGTTGCACGGCATGATGCTAATACTTTACGCATTTCACCCGAGCGTAAACGTACAGTCACATATGCACCATCTTTAGCAATCAGTTGCACACCAGCACCCGCGCTACGTGCAATTTGTGCACCTTTGCCAGGCTTTAACTCAATACAATGCACCGTAGTTCCCACAGGAATTGCCGACATAGGCAATGTATTACCTATCTTAATCGGTGCATTAGCGCCAGAAATCAATTCAACCCCCTGCTTTAAACGCTGGGGAGCAATAATATACCGTCTTTCACCATCTTTGTACAACAATAAAGCAATGTGCGCTGAACGATTAGGATCATATTCAAAACGCTCAACAATTGCAGGAACATCATCCTTATTGCGTTTAAAATCAATTAAACGATACAAACGTTTATGACCACCGCCACGATAACGCATGGTCACTTGACCTTCATTGTTACGGCCGGTTTTTCTTTCCATAGCAACTACTAAAGGTGAGTGAGGCCGACCTTTATGTAATCCTTTAGTCACGACATCTACGGCATGACGTGTACCAGGTGTATTCGGTTTCTTGGGGCGTACAAATGTTTCTAACATAATCTCTCACCTAGGAATATAAAATTTATTGCATTTCAGTAATGTTGATGGTTTGACCTTCAGCCAATGTGACATAAGCCTTTTTAAAATCACTACGTTTACCAATACGATTTTTAGTGCGCTTTACTTTACCTAGCAAAGTTGCTGTGCCAACAGCTGCAACTTTCACATCAAACATTTTCTCAACTGCACTTTTAATTTGCAACTTAGTTGATTTAATATCAACCTTAAACACATATTGATTCTGGTCTGCTAAACGCATGGTTTTCTCAGACAAAATCGGCGCATGAATTAACGTATATAAGATTTCAGATTTCATAACATTAAACTCTCTTCAATTGCTTTTAACGCATCTCGCGTCAGCATAATTTTTTCATAAGCGATTAAACATACAGGGTCTATATATTGCGACAAAGTGACTTGCACATGAGGAATATTACGTGTACCCAAAAACACATTGTCATCTATATCTGACATGATGATCAATCCGTCATTAAAACCATATTGCGCCAAATGTTCAAGCATTTTTTTTGTTTTTGGTGCATCAATTGTTAATTTATCAACGACGACTAAGCGATCTTGTCTTATCAGTTCAGATAATATGCTGCACATTGCGGCACGATACATTTTACGATTAACTTTTTGTTCAAAGCTTCTTGGTCTTGAAGCAAAAGTAACACCACCTTTACGCCACAAAGGTGAACGACTGCTTCCTGCACGTGCACGTCCAGTACCTTTTTGACGCCAGGGTTTCATACCACCACCACTTACATCTGCGCGTGATTTTTGCGCTTTAGTACCACTACGGCCACCTGCTAAAAATGCAGTAACGACCTGATGTATTAAAGGTTCATTATAATTTGCACCAAAAACAAAATCAGAAACTTCGATTTGCTTTCCGGCATTACCTTTTTCATTTAAAGTTAAATTCATGCGTCACCTTCTTGCTTCTTTACGCGTTTAACTGTGGGACAAACTATTACTTTAGCGCCCACAGGACCTGGTAGCGCACCGCGAACCAGTATCACTTTTTTGTCCAATTGGATATCAATAATTTCTAAAGCTTGTATGGTGACACGTTCATTACCTAAACGACCCGCCATTTTCTTGCCTTTAAATACACGACCCGGATCTTGGCATTGACCAATGGATCCCGGTACACGATGAGAACGTGAGTTACCATGGGTCGCATCTTGCATACCGAAATTATGACGTTTAATGGTACCTGCAAAACCTTTACCTTTAGAGTAACCCGTCACGTCAACAACCTGTCCTACAGTAAACAAATTATTTAGCATTAAAGCATCACCAGGTTTAAAGCCAGTGATCTCTTCATCACTCACACGAAATTCCCATAAACCATCACCCGCTGCTACATTTGCAGCTTGATAATGGCCAGAAAGAGGCTTGTTTACACGACTCGGTTTTACCTTTCCTGTAGTCACTTGCAGCGCACTGTAAGTGTCATTTTCAGGTGTCTTTACTTGCACCACAAAATGGTCAGCAATAGTCAACACCGTCACAGGGATAGTCACGCCATCCTTTCTAAAAAAACGCGTCATTCCGCGCTTAGTACCGATTAAACCCGTAGCCATACACCTATTCCCCTGTTTTATTCACTATCCAAGCTAATTTGCACATCAACACCAGCGGACAAATCCAGCTTCATCAACGCGTCAATGGTTTTATCTGTTGGATCTAAAATATCCACCAATCGCTTATGAACTTTAATTTGAAATTGATCTTGTGCATCTTTATCCACGTGTGGTGAAACAAGCAAGTTAAACTTACTGATACGTGTAGGTAATGGAATCGGTCCAATTACCCGCGCACCAGTACGTTTTGCTGTCTCCACAATTTCACTGGTTGATTGATCAATCAACCGATGATCAAACCCTTTCAAGAGTATGCGAATCTTTTGTTTTTGCATCACAATACCT
>Ga0206835_1036_pt1 | contig 38853 bp, 24 predicted proteins | sample Alteio_BWOrgCont_31_FD_152853 | JGI IMG/M metagenome (GOLD analysis project Ga0206835, IMG submission 152853) | Enriched cells from forest soil in Barre Woods Harvard Forest LTER site, Petersham, Massachusetts, United States -... | ecosystem: Environmental > Terrestrial > Soil > Temperate forest >...
TACCTTCCAAAGCTGGCAACAGGGGAATGGAAAGCTTGCTATTGCTTGACCGAACCGGGTGCGGGTTCTGATGCTAATTCGGGAAAGACGAAAGCGGTATTATCTTCTGATGGCAAACATTATGTAATCAACGGGCAAAAAATGTGGATTACGAACAGTGGATTTGCCCATGTATTTATTGTATTTGCTAAGATTGATGATGATAAAAACCTGAGCGCGTTTATAGTTGAGAAAGACTTTGGTGGTGTTACGCTAAACCCAGAGGAACATAAGATGGGTATTAAAGGAAGCTCAACCCGCCAGGTGTTTTTTAACGATTGTAAAGTACCGGTAGAGAATCTTCTTTCTACAAGGGAAAATGGTTTTAAGATTGCAGTTAACATATTGAACGTTGGCCGTATTAAGCTTGCTGCTGCTGCATTGGGCGGGGCAAAGCAAATAATTAACCATTCGGTTGAGTACGCTAACCAACGTGTACAGTTTAATCATCCGATAGGAACGTATGGCGCCATTCAACACAAAATGGCTGAGCAGGCCATTCTTGCTTTTGCTTGCGAAACTGCTTTATATCGTGCAAGTCAGAATATTGAAGATGCCATAAATGGTTTGATAGAAGGCGGCATGGCAAAAGACCAGGCTATTTTAAAAGGCGTTGAACAGTTTGCAGTAGAGGCTGCCATTATGAAAGTGTTCGGTTCTGAGGTACTTGACTTTATTGCCGACGAAGGTGTACAGATTTATGGTGGTATGGGTTATTCAGCCGATGCCCCTATGGAAAGGGCTTATCGCGATTCACGCATCAACCGCATATTTGAAGGAACGAATGAAATCAACCGCCTTTTAACGGTAGATATGATGATTCGCCGTGCTATGAAAGGCGAGATTGATTTACTGGGCCCTGCAACGAAAATAGCAGGTGAACTTATGTCAATACCTGATTTCGGTTCTCCTGATACAGCTTTATTTGCTACGGAGAAAAAATATATAAAGAACTTTAAGAAGGCTGCCTTGATGGTTGCCGGTTCTGCTGTGCAAAAGCTTATGACAAACCTCTCAAGCGAGCAGGAAATTGTGATGAATATTGCTGATATGCTGATTGATGTATATGTAGGCGAATCATTACAACTGCGTGTTGAAAAACTCGTAAGTGTGAAAGGCGAAGAAGCTTGTGCATTACATTTGGATATGTTACGTACATGGTTGGCTGACTCTGCTGAAAGAATTCATAAAGCAGGTAAAGATGCTATTTGCTCTTTCGCTGAAGGCGACGAGCAACGTATTATGTTGTCGGGCCTTAAGCGTTTTACCAAAACTGACCCGTACAATACCAAGAATGCCCGCCGCCGCATAGCTGCTAAAATGTCGGCTGAAAACAAATATTGCTTCTAGACATTGACAGAGCCTACCCGCATATTTGATATTCCTTACTGGCAGAAGCAAAACTTTCCCAAGAAGGATTCGCTCGTAACTAAAGTTAAAGGAGCATGGACTCCTGTTTCTACAGAGGAGTTTATTAAGACTGCCGAGACTATGAGCTATGGCTTTTTAGCCATGGGCATACAAAAGGGCGATGCGATTGCAAGCATATCATCGAGCAACCGTAACGAGTGGAACTATATTGACCAGGGTATGTTACAGATAGGTGCGATACATGTGCCAGTCTATCCTACTATCAGCGATAGCGATTATCATTTCATTTTCAATGATGCGGGAGTTAAGTATGTTTTTGTATCTGATGAAGCACTCTACAAAAGGGTTATAGAAATTGTAAAGGATGTACCTTCTGTAAAGAAGGTTTTTACCTTCAACGAAATAGCAGGTGCTGCTAACTGGAAGGAAGTATTGAAGCAGGGGGAACAAAACCCCCAGCCTGAAAAGCTAGAGCAGATGAAGAGTGCTATAACCGCATCTGATTTGGCTACGCTAATTTATACTTCCGGTACTACAGGGACGCCAAAAGGGGTAATGCTTTCACATCACAATATTGTAAGCAATGTTATAGCCTCGCATCCGTTTGTGCCTGTTGACTATACTGGTCGGTCGCTTAGCTTTTTACCTCTCTGCCATATTTACGAACGCATGTTGAATTATCTTTATCAATATTCAGGCATATCTATATACTATGCTGAAAGTATTGATACCATTGGCGATAACCTTAAAGAAGTTAAGCCGCAGGTGTTTGTAGCTGTGCCTCGAGTATTAGAGAAGATATATGATAAGATTATTGTAACCGGTAATAAACTGGAAGGCTTTAAAAAGAAACTCTTTTTCTGGTCGCTCAACCTTGGTATGCAATATGAGCATTATGGAGCCAATGGCTGGTGGTATAACTTCAGGTTGTGGATTGCCCGCAAGCTGGTGTTCAGTAAATGGGCCGCTGCTGTAGGTGGAGAATTGAAAGTAGTTGTTTCCGGCGGAGCTGCATTGCAACCTCGTTTAGCACGGGTATTCTGGGCTGCCAACATACCTGTTCTTGAAGGTTACGGACTTACTGAAACATCTCCCGTTATTGCCGTAAATACATTCATGCCCAATGGCGCACACTTCGGAACAGTAGGCCCTATACTGCCCGGTGTACAAGTTAAGTTTGCTGAAGACGGAGAGATATTGTGCAAAGGCCCCAATGTAATGCAGGGTTATTACAAACGCACTGACCTTACTTCTGAAGCAATAGATAGCGATGGATGGTTCCACACAGGTGATGTGGGTATGCTTATAGATAATAAGTTTCTGAAGATTACCGACCGTAAAAAGGCCTTGCTAAAAACATCAGGTGGAAAGTATATAGCCCCTCAACCTATAGAGAACAAAATGAAAGAGTCGCCTTATATTGAACAGATAATGGTTGTTGGCGATGGGCAGAAATTTGCAGCGGCGTTGATTGTACCTAAATTCCATGCGCTTGAGGATTGGTGTAAGAGTAAAGGAATAGCTTTTACCAGCAGGGAGGAGATGATACATGACAAGGTAGTATTAGCCCTATATAGGGCCGAGATAGATAGGCTAAATACGAACTTCGGTCACATTGAACAGGTAAAGAAATTCGAGTTGTTACCTAAAGAATGGACAGTAGAAGGCGGAGAAACCACACCCAAACTCGACCTGAAAAGGAAGTTCATACTTGACAAATACAAGGCGCTTGTGGAGAAGATATACCTCAGCAACGGCTTGCACGGCGATATATAAATCAGCCTAGAAGTTCGGTTTAAGCAGGTACTTGCTATAGAAGGCGTTAATTACATCAACCACTTCATCGGCTGTATCAACAATGTTAAATAAGATGAGGTCTTCCGGGCTTGCATTTTTTTCCTTATTAATCATTTCTTCTTTTATCCAATCCATAAGCCCTGCCCAGTATTTTTTACCTACCATTACAACAGGGAAGTGAGCAACTTTATTGGTTTGTATCAGAGTCAACGCTTCAAAGAGCTCATCGAGTGTACCTAAGCCACCGGGCAATACTACAAAGCCTTGGGCATATTTCACAAACATAACCTTACGGACAAAGAAGTAATCGAAACTGATAAGTTTATCGTGGTCAATAAACGGGTTGTGTGATTGTTCCATGGGCAGGGTTATATTCAAACCTACCGACCTGCCACCACCTGCTTTTGCACCTTTATTGGCTGCTTCCATAATACCTGGGCCACCACCGGTTATAACACCATAACCATTGCGGGTTAGCTTAAATGCAATCTCCGATGCAAGTTTATAATATTCATGTGCAGGCTTGGTACGCGCTGACCCAAATATGGATACACAAGGGCCTACCTTTGCCATTTTTTCAAAGCCTTCTACAAACTCAGCCATCACCCTGAAAATCTGCCAGGAGTCGGTGGCTTTAACTTCGTTCCACGATTTGTCTTTAAAGGCCTTCTGGATTTCTTCTTCGTCGTTAAGCATAACGTTTGCGGGTTAAATTTTATAATTCCTTAGCCAAATATACGGCTGTATGGCTCTTTTTGTTTCGTATTATTTCTTCTGGTGTACCTTCTGCAACTACTTGCCCGCCTTTTGTACCACCTTCGGGGCCAAGGTCTATAATATGGTCGGCTACTTTTATAACATCCATATTATGTTCAATAACGATAACAGTGTTGCCGTAATCAACAAGCTTGTTTAGCACATCAAGCAGCAGGCGCACGTCTTCAAAATGCAGGCCGGTTGTAGGTTCATCTAATATATAAAGTGTGTTACCTGTTTGTCTTTTCGATAATTCAGTAGCCAGTTTTGTACGCTGTGCCTCACCACCTGATAAGGTAGTGGAGGATTGTCCTAAGGTTATATAACCCAATCCTATCTGTTGCAGTGTGGCAATCTTCTGGAAGATAGACGGAATCTCGGAGAAGAATTCTACTGCCTGTTCAACCGTAAGGTTAAGCACATCGTTTATTGATTTGCCTTTGTATCTAACTTCCAATGTTTCCCGGTTGTAACGCTTGCCATTACATTCATTACATAATACATATACATCAGGCAGGAAATTCATTTCAATAGTACGTAATCCGGCACCCTGGCAGGTTTCACATCTTCCGCCTTTTACGTTAAATGAAAACCTTCCGGCCTGGTAGCCTCTTATCTTCGATTCAGGCAATGCGGCAAACAGGTTACGTATATCGGCAAATACATTTACATAGGTCGCAGGATTAGAACGTGGTGTTCTACCGATAGGTGCCTGGTCAATTTCTATAATCTTATCAATATATTGTAAGCCATTGATTGCCGAGTATTCAAGCGGCTTCTTCTCTGATTTATAAAGAAACTGGCTGATGATGGGGTAGAGGGTTTCATTAATCAACGAAGATTTACCGCCACCCGATACACCTGTTACACAAATAAGCTTCCCGAGAGGAAAAGTTACCGTTACATTTTTCAGGTTATGCCCCTTAGCACCCTTCAATATTAATTCTTTGCCGCTGCCCTTTCTATGTTTTTTAGGTACTTCAATTTGTTTCCTGCCTTTAAGAAAATCGGCTGTTAGGCCTGGCTTTTGCAGGAATCTCTTGGGATCGCCCTCGGCAACAACCTTTCCGCCATGCATGCCTGTACCTGGTCCAATATCTATCAACCAGTCCGACGACATCATCATTTCCTTATCGTGTTCAACAACAATCACAGAGTTGCCAATGTCGCGCAGTTGCTTCAAGGCATCTATAAGGCGTGTGTTATCGCGCTGGTGCAGGCCAATGCTAGGTTCATCTAATATATAAAGTACACCAACTAATTGTGAACCTATTTGAGTAGCAAGGCGAATACGCTGGGCTTCCCCGCCAGAAAGTGTACGTGAACTGCGGTTCAGTGTAAGATAGTCAAGTCCTACGTTTAACAGGAACTGTGTCCGCGTTTTAAGCTCTTTCATTACTTCTTTAGCAATGACTTTATTCTTAGCAGTCATTTTATCTTCTGCTTTCAATAGCCAATCATAAAGTGCCACTATATCCATTGAGGCAAGGTCGGAGATGTTCTTGTTATCTATTTTGAAATAAAGCGCCTCTTTCTTCAATCTTGCACCTTTACATTCAGGGCAGGTGACCTTATTTGTAAATCCTGCGGCCCAATCTGCCAAAGCAGGCGAATCGGTATCTTGCCTCTGGCGCTCAATAAAATTAACAATACCTTCAAAGTTTAATGCAAAATTGTGGGCGCTGCTGGTAAGGCTTTCACGTACCTTCAGTATTTCATCAGAGCCATAAAGGATAGTGTGGATTGCTTCTTCAGGAATTCTGTCTATTTGCGTATCAAGCGTAAAACCATGTTTTTCTGCTATAGCGTCTAATTGCCTGAATATCCAGTTATCTTTTCTCTTGCCTACCGGTACAATAGCACCCTCGTTAATTGTCTTGTGCGGGTCGGGTATAATTTTCTTTGAATCTATCTGCGATACTTCCCCCAGTCCGTTACAATTGGGGCAAGCGCCATAAGGTGAGTTAAACGAGAAAAGATTCGGAGCAGGCTCGTCGTATGAGATACCTGAAGAAGGGCACATAAGAAAACGGCTGTAATGGTGCGCTTTGTTATCATCGCCCATTACCATTATAATGCCTTTACCCTGTTTCATAGCCAATGCCACCGATTCGGCAATACGCGTTTTTACTTCCGGATGTACATCAATACGGTCAATAACCACTTCTATATCGTGTATGCTGTACCTGTCGGTATGCATACCAGGCCTTATTTCTTTTATATCGCCATCAATGCGAACGCGAGAGAAACCACCTTTGCGTAATTGCTCAAACAGTTCACGGTAATGGCCTTTCCTTCCTTTTACAACGGGGGCAAGAACTTGTATCTTTTGCTTATCAAAGCGCTCAATAATCAAGTCAACTATTTGCTGTTCCGAGAAGCGAACCATTTTTTCTCCGGTTACATATGAGAAAGCTTCACCGGTGCGGGCAAATAACAAACGCAGGAAGTCATAAATCTCCGTTATGGTACCTACAGTAGATCGAGGGTTCTTGTTCACTGTCTTTTGTTCGATAGATATTACGGGGCTCAGGCCTTCTATTTTATCTACATCGGGCCTTTCCATGCTGCCTAAAAACTGGCGGGCGTAGGCCGATAATGTTTCAATATACCTGCGTTGCCCTTCAGCATAAATAGTATCAAATGCCAATGATGATTTACCACTACCGCTTAAGCCGGTTATTACAACCAGCTTGTTTCGGGGTATCGACAAGCTAATATTCTTAAGGTTATGCTCACGTGCTCCTATAACCTCAATAAACTCCTGTTCAATAACTGTATCGATCGGTTTGTCAGTTTTATTGCGTTGCATTATTGCTCAAATATCATAAGCTCGTCCTTGGGTTTGAGCTTTATAGTATCACTAATAGAGTTCCAGGTGCATAGTTTTTCAACACTCACTTTATACTGTTTAGCTATCGATTCAATATTTTCTCCCTGTTTAACAATATGAATAATTAATTTACCTGCTTTACCATCATTCTTTTTTAAGGTGTCGGCAGCCTTGGCAGTAACCGAAGTTGTATCAACAAAGGTTATATATTCTCCCAAATCTTCAAAAGGAACATTTTTTACCGGCATGGTAATGGCGTATAAACGTTTATCGACATTAGGTAATTTATCGCTGAGTAGCCAAGGGTTCAGCATTTTTAAAATCCGGTAATTAATTCCTTTACTTATAGCATAATCGGCAAGATCGGTAATTGTTGAATCAACTACAACTACTGTTGAAGGGACTGGATTATATACATCAGAAGTTTTCAAATAAAAACCATATTGTTTAGGGTTATTTCCCAATGCTTTAAGCGCTAATATTCTATATACATAACGTGCAGTCTCGCTATTTAACTCTAAATCGTAGTAATTATTTTCTCTTTGTTTAAGTAATTCCTTTTCTACGCCCGCCAAACCCATGTTGTATGAAGCTGCTACCAACGTCCAATTATGAAACTGGGCATAAGCTTCTTCAAAGTATTTGCAGGCAGCTTCGGTGCTTTTTTCAAGATTATAGCGTTCGTCTATATCATGATTTATTTCAAGTCCGTAACCTTCAGCAGTACCTTTCAGCAATTGCCAAAAACCAGAGGCTCCGGCTGATGAAACCTTGTAGCTGAAACCGCTTTCCGCCATTGCCAGGTATTTAAAATCTTCAGGTATACCATTCTTTTTTAATATCTGTTCAATAGCAGGAAAATAGCGATGCATGCGTTTAAGCATCAGCATGGTTTGCGATTGCCAATATGTATTTACCAGTATCTCCTGTTCCAGATTTTCCCTGACACCGAAATGGTTCATGGGGACTTTTTCGCCAGCAAAGCTTATAGTATCGGGCAGGGGAACAGGGAATATTTTATACGATTCACTGAAAGTATTAGTATCAGGGGCAATATCACGAGAAGAATTCAGCAGCCCTAAAAGAAAAGCAAGAAGAACCACACTTCCCATTACAAAGAAGCCATTCTTTAAGCGCTCTTTCAATTTTTTTGACAGATTAAGCCGCATGTTCTTTCTTTTTTATACGGGTAATGATAAAGAAGGCAATGAGTGATAATACAAAATACCCCAGAAAAATAAAGAAATAGAGAATCGACCATTCCTGTATATACTTATTAATAAGTACAACAAGGACTAATGAAATAGCCGAATAGCCTGCAAAAATCAGGGCTATTTTGGGCTCTTTTATTCCCAAATAGAACAAGTGATGGGTTGTATGGTCTTTACCCCCGACAAATGGAGATGAACCTTTAAGAATTCTATTAGTGAATACAGTAGTAGTATCAATAATGGGTAGTGCAAACGTGAGCAGAACAGAAATAACATTGCGTGATGCAGGCAGTAAGGGTTCTGGGGTAGTACCCCATAGGAATAGGATGCTTAGGGCAGCCATAAAAACACCAAGAAATTGGGTTCCGGTATCGCCCATATACATTTTAGAAGGGAACCAGTTGAAAAGCAGAAAAGCTGAAAGTGCTGAGCCTGTACCTAAGATGAGCGTTATAAATACAGAGCCCGATTGTTTATTTATGATTAATAGGCACACCATGGTAATTAAGGCGTTGAGTGATACAATAGATGCAATTGCATCCATGTTATCGAGCAGGTTAATGGCATTCATAATTCCTACCACCCATAACATGGTAAGTATATAATTAATATAGTCGTTTTCAAATAACCTTATTGATATGCCGGAGTATATCAGTATAATACCACAGAATACCTGTGCTGAAAATTTAAGTATCGGATTTGTGTCGTAAGCATCATCGGCCAGCCCCATAAGGAAAGCAATAGTGCATGCTGCAAGTATACCAAGTGTCTCAGAATGCAGCAGTATGTTAGTCTGTTCAAAAAACAGGGAATAGATAATTAGTGATAGAAGGAAGGTGATGTAAAAAGTAATGCCACCCAATGCAGGTTTATAAATATCGCTCCAACGTATTATGTTTTCACTTCTACGAATTCCTAAAGTTCTGGCAAACTTCAGGAATAAACTGTTCATGAGTATTGAAAGAACAAATACAAGTGTGAAGTAACTGAAATAAAAAAGAGGAAGATTGAGGGCCATGGGTCACAGGGAAATTTTAGAATTGACTTTTGAATTCTTTGAACAGCTTCCCCTTGCGGTCCTTATCGGAAAGCACAGGATTTTCAATATCCCACTCAATACCAATATCAGGATCGCTCCACAGAATTGAATCTTCTGATGGTTTATTATAATAGCGCGAACATTTGTAAAGAAATACAGTATTGTCTTCGAGCGTTTTAAAACCGTGTGCAAAGCCTTCGGGAATATAAAGAATGGTTTTATTTTTAGCGCTTAGTTCTATGCCATAATAATCTCCATAGGTGGGCGATGATTTCCTTATATCCACAACCACATCCCATACGGCTCCCTGTATTACCCTTACCATCTTCGCCTGTGCAAAGGGCGGATTCTGAAAATGCAGACCCCTTACCACATCCTTTTGAGACAACGATTGGTTATCCTGGACAAAATCATCGTTTATGCCCATATCGGCAAGTACTTGCTTGTTATAGGGTTCATAAAAATAACCTCTGCTGTCTTCAAATACTTTAGGTTGAATAACAACGAGTCCCTTGATAATTGTATCCACTGGTTCCATTAATTTATGATTCATAATAGTTGCCGTGTCCATATCCATAACCGTATCCATAACCATAACCATAATATCCATAGCCATATGGATTGCGTTTAAGGTTCACGCCGTTGAGGATAAAGGAAAGTTTATGGAAATGGTTTTTATAATATAGCCGGTCAACGAAATGTATAAATTCCCGTTTTGAATAATCGGCCCGCATAACATATATTGGGTAGTCAGCTTTTTTAAGAATAGAAATACCATCAGTAACAAGCCCTACCGGAGGGTTATCTATAATAATTATATCGTATGTTTTTTTTAGCTCATCAAGAATTTCATCCATGGCCTTACTTATCACCAGCTCCGATGGGTTGGGAGGTATAGGCCCGGCCGTAATTACATCAAGGTTTTCAAATTCAGTATGTTTAACGGCATCAGCAATTTTATATTTGCCAATCAGCAATGTACTCATACCTTTTGAGTTATCAAGGCCAAGAGTACTATGTATTCTTGGTTTCCTCATATCCAGGTCAAGTATAATCACCTTTTTTCCCGAATAGGCAATAAGGCCTGCAAGGTTAATCGACACGAATGTTTTTCCTTCGCCCGATATGGTTGATGTAATGGCAATAATTTTTGGGCTGTCATCTTCATTGGAGATAAACTGCAGGTTTGTTCTTATAGAACGGAAGGACTCCGCCAGCAATGATTTAGGGTTATGGTTTACAAGGAACTGGGAAGACGGGATTTCTTTTGTGTACTGTGGAACAACTCCAAGTATCGTTACAGGGCTTTCGGAAATGCGTTCGATTTCTTCCAGTGAAGATATATTATTATAAAAAACATAAATAATTAATAATATAATTATGCTAACACCCAGTGCTAAAATAATAGCAATTGCAAAACTGGTGGTTTTTTGAGGCGAAACCGGGATTAAAGTAATTATAGCATTTTCGAGTACCTGACTTTGCGGGACAAATCCTTTTTCCTGTATGTTGTATTCATTTCTTTTTTCCAGAAGCAGGTCATAATATTTTTCATTGACGGTTGAAAGTTGTTGTAGTCTCAAGTAGTCAATATTTTTTACTGAGCTATGCCCGAAGTAGGTTGCCCTAATATTATCAATTTGACCATTAACTGATTTTTTTTTGGTTTCCAGACGTTCTTTTATTACCGGGATACTTTTGGTTATTAGTTGCTTTTCTGCTTCAATTTCAGCATCAGCATTCTTGGCATCTGGGTTTTCCGATGTTATGTCATTAGATGCTTCACGCCGTTTTTCCAGTAACTGGCGCAAAGACATGAGATAATCCTTCAATTGATCGCCAACATCGCTTCCACTTAAAAGCACAAGAAGTTCAGTAGGGTCAATATCATTTTTATTATTTATCTCCGACTCAATATGCGAAAGCACATTCTCGTCTAACTCCAGTACTGTAAACTGGTCCTGTAAAAGTGACAAATGGGTCATATTTTGCCCTATAATGTCCTGGGATGGGGTGATATTATTAGTTGAACGCTGGAAAGAGTCTATAGATAATTCGAGAAGTTTTATTTTGTCATACTCAAAATCCAGTTGCTCGTTAATAAACGAAATAATGCTTTGTGCACTCTGACTCTGCTTTTCAAGAGAATACCTGATATATTCCCGGGCTACTATATTGGCTATGTCGGCTGCTTTAACGTCATTAAGGTCAGTACATGAAATCTGTATTGTTCTTGCGTCAGGGTTAAGAATCTTTACATCAATCTGGTCGGCATATTGGCGGGCTAATTGGGAGAAGTTATTCAGAACAAAAAAACAGGCTTCTTTTTTACTTTGTCCCTGGAATGCTCTAATTTGAGGGAAGTTAGTCTGGGTTATCATTAAATTGCCTTGTGGCAAATTAATCCAGGAACCTGATGAGAAAGCCTTAGTAGTGCGTACGCCATTAAGGTTATAAGTTATGTGCCCGGTATCTTTAGAGCCAAAATAAACGTATACTGGCAGGCCTGATAAATTACGAAAAGCAACACTATCAAAATCAACATGGTAAGGTCGTTGAGGGTATTCTTCATCGTTTTTAAATGTTCCCGCTGTATAATAGGAAACTGTAAAATTCATAGTGCGGAAAACCCGTTCAAGAAAAAGGCTGGAATGAATTAACTCAATAGCCTGGGCCAGTTCCTCGTCTGGAGTCTGGTAAATTGCAGCCTCAGCCTGTTGTTGTGACCCGAAAACCTTACTTGCATTATTCTGCGAGCTTATCTGCAATGTGCTGCTTTCTTCAAACAATCGCCTGGCGTAACGAAGATAAAGTACAGCCCCTGCAATTGAAATAAGAAACACAAGAACTATCCACTTCCATTTCTTTTGTCCAATAAGTAAAAAAAGTGTAAAATCGAATTCTTCATTTAAGGAAGAGAGCCGCTTTGACCTGCCTTTTTTTAAAGGGTCGGAAGTATTTTCTTGCGCGTTGGTTAGCATTGTTTACAGCTTGGTGTTATTTACAAGCGCAATGGTAAGAATTATGGTGCTAATCAGAGTCAGGGTCGGGGAAATTCTTTCCAGTATTGATGCAGCAGGGCGTATTTGCGGTGTTACATAAATAATATCGCCTTCCTGTAAAACGGTGCTGCCGTCTTTAATTCCATTAATAGTAGATAAGTCTATAAGATAAACTTCCGGTTTATTCGGATTGCCGCGTATTAACTTTATCTGCTTTGCTTTACCTGATTCTGTTATGCCACCTGTAAGTGCCAGGGCTTCAATCAGGGTAGTATTATTGTTTAACAAGGGAATAACTTTGGCTGTGCCGGGGTCACCAGGGAAAACAAATACACGCCTGTTTGTAGCTTTTAAAAGTATATAAGGCTTAATGTAGTATTGGGAATATTTCTGTTCCAGTATCTGTGTGGCTTCCCTGAGCGTCATGCCAAGAAGGTTTACCCTGCCGATAACAGGTAATCGTAATGTGCCATCGCTTTCAACCATATATTCAACACCTGTAGTAATATAACTGAAGTTGTTTCCTGATGATGTGTTACTTTCACCGCTTGACTCCAGTATATTACTCATATCAACCAGCTTGAAACCATCCTGTGAAAACAACCTCATACTGATGAAATCGTTGGGCGATATTTTATAGTCCACTGTCGAGATAGAATCATTAAGTTTATTGAATGCATAATTCCTCGGAGTTTTCAGCATCATGCTGGGGTAAAGTATACTGCAACTTGTGCAGGAAAGCACAATAAAAAGGTATAATAGTTTACGCATAATAAAAAGTAGGTTGTTCTTAAAGAACAAAAATACTAAAATTCACGATGCCTAAAGATGTTTTCCTTCAAGGAGTTTGAGGTATAAAGTACGCATATTTTTAACCAGGGCGGAATAGTGAAAACGCTCCATTACAAAACCTTTTCCTTTTTCCGACATTTTAGCCCTCAAAGTACTGTCATTACATAACTTTACAAGGTTTTCAGTATAGGCATTCACATCGTTTACAGCTGATAAAAGCGCAGTTTCACCCGGCATAACCACGTTTTCTATACCTCCTACCTGCGTTGAAACAATAGGTTTACCGGCAGCCTGGGCTTCTATAAGGCTAACAGGTGTACCCTCGTTAAGTGAAGAAAGGGCAACAATATCCATTCCTGCATTGGCTACATCAGCTTCTTTAATCCACGAGGTGAAAAACACGTCGAAATCGGGGTGTAAACCATGCCGGCTGGTATAGGAAAGGCCAATTTCTTTGCAGTAATTCATTAGTTCTTCTTTCAATTCACCATCGCCAATAATGAAGGCCTTTATTTTAACTTTTGTTTGGGCTTTTGCCTGATGAAATGCTTTTAAAAATAGCTTGTGGTTTTTAACAGGTACCAGCCTGCCGATTATCCCAATGGCAATCTCATTATCGGCTATGCAATATTGCACCCTGAATTGTTTGCGCTTAACTTCTTTGTTAGTCCAGAACCGTTCGAGGTCAAAGCCAAGGGGAACGATATGAAACTTATTGGGCGATGCTATGTGATGAATGTCAGCCAGCTCATGCTTTTGCTTTTCGCTTATGGCTACCAAAGCAGTCGTTCTTTTGGCAAGGTAGCGTTCAATGTTCTTATAAACTGATGTTTGTACGTTTCCGAAATAGGAATGAAAAACGTGTCCGTGAAAAGTGTGAAGCGTAATAGGCACATTACAAGAGAATGCAGCCATGCGCCCCAGTGCGCCCGACTTTGCAGCATGTGTATGTACAATATGTGGATTGAATTCCTTAATGAGTTTCTTGATATGGTAATAAGCCTTAATGTCATTCATGGGGTTGATTGACCGCCTCATTTCCGGGATGATAATGGGCTTAAGGCCATTCTGCTCAAGTATAAAATCAGATGCGGCTTCCGATTCTTCTTTCATGCCACCGACAAGCATGGTTTCAAATTCAGGAGCGAGGTAACGGGTAAGGTAGGTTACATTGTAAGTTGGGCCGCCCAGGTTAAAGCGGTTAATGATACGCAATATGCGGTACTTACATTCAGCCATTTGCTATATGCTTTTTATACCAATGCTGGAAAACGATTAGCCCCCAAACCCTTGCCACCGCATCACCCGGGCTATTGGAGTATAGTTGTTGTTTGAGTACTTTTATAGCAGCTACATCAAAAATACCTTGCTGTTCAATGTATGTATCGCTTAGCCAGTTGTTCTCAATAGAATCTCTCAGACCGGTTTTAAACCATTTTAATAATGGCACCTCAAAGCCATGCTTCTTGCGGGTAAGTACCTCTTGCGGCAACATAGGCGCAATGGCCTCACGCAGTATCTTCTTCTGGTTATCGGCGGTAATTTTGTATTCTGTGGGGAGAGAGAATAAGAAATTAACCAACCTGTAATCGAGCAGGGGGACGCGCACCTCCAGGCTATTGGCCATGCTCATGCTGTCCGTCTTAACCAGCATATCGTTTTGCAGGACGAGCTTAACATCAGTATAAAGTAGGGAATTGAAATCGTCGTTGATGGACTTTAACGTCTCTTGCTTTCTTCTGTCTGTTTCTCTCGCACTGTTGCTGTTTCTAAGCAGTTGTGCTGCCTCCGTCTCTCTTGCTATCGATGCCCATCTCCAGTAACGTTCCTGTGGGCTCATCTTAGCGCCTTCAGCAAAACGGATGCCTTGGCGAGCTATGTTACCCAGTTTGCTGTTACGCGATTGAGGCATCATCTTCAAAAAGGGAAGAGCCGCCATTGTCGTGGCTTTTAAGTAACCCGAGTGTTTCAGCTTGTATTCGGCACGATGCTTGTTGTAGCCCGCCATAAGTTCATCGCCTCCATCGCCCGATAGTGCGACCGTAACATGCTCCCTCGTTTTACGCGACAGTATATGCATAGGTATGGCCGATGAATCGCCAAAGGGTTCGTCAATAGCATCGAGGACGTTGAAGAGCTCGTTGTACAGGTCGTCGGTGCCAAGCATAAAGCTGTGGTGTTGAGTATTGAGCTTCTTGCTCACGAGTTCAGCATAGCGGCTTTCATCGAATATAGGCTCATCTTTGTAGCCGATGGAGAAAGTCATAAGGCCGGGTTTATGTTTGGCAGCAATGGCAGTAATCGCCGATGAATCTAACCCACCGCTTAAAAATGTGCCCAGCGGAACATCAGATATAAGCCGTTTCTGAACCGCATCATCGAGCAGGTTCAGGTAAGTAGTTTTGGCATCATCGAAACTGAGTATGCTCTTCTGCTCTGGTGGATAAGCCTCTTTGCACAAGGGAGTGAACGATATGGTCTGCCCTTGCTTTATAGTAGCATAGTGCCCAACGGGAAACTTCTTAACGCTCTCTAAAATAGTGTTGGGCGCGGGTATATAATTCAGTTGCAGGTACTGGAACAGCGATGCATTGTCGAGCGACTTGCTGATGGGGTATTGCAGCATGGCCTTCATCTCCGACGAGAATATGAACCTGTCTGCATCGGCGGAGTAGAAGAGGGGCTTAATGCCAAAGCGGTCGCGGGTAACGAAGAGCGACTTATCGGCTGTGTCGTAAATGGCAAAGGCAAAAAAGCCGTTTACATGCTCCAGGAACTTAGGCCCCTGTGTAATGTAGAGGTTCAGCAGCACCTCGGCATCGCCCATTGAGCGGAAGCTTATGCCCTGTTTCTGCAGCGCCTCCTTATGCTCGCGGTAGTTGAAAAACTCGCCATTGTAAACTATAACGTAGCGCTTGTCGGAACTGTAAAACGGTTGTGCCGAGGCCGCGCTGGTATCTATAATCGATAGGCGGGTGTGGCCCAGCAGGGTGGCGGGGTCGGTGAACATGCCCTGGCTGTCGGGCCCGCGGAAACGCAGGCACTCGGTTGCCTTTTTTACTGATTCTGTGTAATCCCCTGCTTTGTTTTTATGGCTGTATATCCCTGTTATGCCGCACACGTATGCAATAGTATACCCCAAAAATAGTCATAAGTTATGAGTTATAGGCGATTGCATACGTTCTTCGCTAATCGTTAATCAATATTCTTAAACCAAATCATTAGGGCGTGCCCCTTAGGGGTAAGTAAAGGCATTTCTCGCAAAGGCGCTAAGACGCAAAGTAGCGTGAGGGATAGCAGCGAAAAGCCCACAGCGTAGCGAGGACTTGCAGCGTATAGCCCGACCCTGACCAAAAGGAAGGGGCACGCCCAACACTTCGACCACCGAGGATTCGGGGCAGGCAAGCTCAGTGTGACGATGGATATTATTACTTTTGCTGACATATAACTGAACTATGATAAAAGCCAACGACCCAACACTCACCACATGGATTGAAGTCCCAGCCAACAGCGACTTCCCGATACAGAACATACCATTCGGTATTGCAAGCATCCCCACTAAAGAGGGGTCCGTGGTATCTATTATAGGTAACACCATTATAAGCCTCTCTGCATTGCAAAAGCTTGGCTACTTTAAGGGCATAAACCTGCCGGAAGGCATATTCGATAGGCCATACCTTAACGACTTTATTGCCCTTGGCAAAGCGGGTACAAGGCAGGTGCGCGACAGGATTTCCGACCTGTTCAGGAAAGATAATGCCGAGCTGAGAGACAATGCCGATGCCCGCAAAAAGTGCCTGTTCAATGCTGCCGATGTGCATATGCAAATGCCCGTACATATAGGCGATTATACCGACTTTTACTCGAGTAAGGAGCATGCCACCAATGTGGGCTCTATGTTCCGCGACCCAAAAAACGCGCTGCTGCCCAACTGGGTGCATCTGCCGGTGGGCTACCATGGCAGGGCGTCGAGTGTAATTGTATCGGGGCAAAACTTTCACAGGCCTAAAGGACAAATGACGCCTCCGGGCAGCGAGATACCGGTATATGGTCCGTCGAAGGCGTTGGATATAGAACTGGAAATGGCTTTTATAATCGGCAAACAAACTGAGCTTGGAAGGCCCGTTACCACTAAAGAAGTGGAAGAATATATTTTCGGCATGGTGCTGTTTAACGATTGGTCGGCCCGCGATATACAGCGCTGGGAATATGTGCCGCTGGGCCCTTTTCTGGCTAAGAATTTTGCCTCTACCATATCGCCATGGATAGTTACCCTCGATGCGCTGGAACCTTTTAAGGTAAAGGCACCCGAACAACAGCCCGCTGTGCTGCCATACCTGCAACGCGCAACAGATAACGACGCATACGATATAAACCTTGAGGTGTACCTGCAGCCCGACAAAGCCGAGGCTATGAAAATATGCGCATCGAACTTTAAGTATATGTACTGGACCATTGACCAGCAACTGGCGCACCATACCGTTAACGGTTGCAACATAAACGTTGGCGATATGATGGCATCGGGCACCATAAGCGGCCCTACACCCGATTCGTTCGGCTCGCTGCTTGAGCTTACCTGGAACGGTACCAAGCCTATTTGTTTTCCCAACGGCTCTACCCGCAAGTATCTCGAGGATGGCGATACGGTTGTCATACATGGTTTTGCGCAAAAGGGTAACATTCGTATTGGTTTTGGTGAGGCAAAGGCTACTGTTTTGCCGGCTTTGTAATCTTCTAAAATCTGCAATCGTTAATCCTTGTTCGTAAATGTTTTGGGCGTTCCTCGTTTGCCCCAAACCCCTAAAGGGGCTTTAAATTTATAATGCTGCGGTTCTCTTTTCCCTTCTAACTTACTGATTTTCATCGCTTCCATTCAAAAAGGTAACACTTTTCACTGCTTTTTTAATTTAACTTATTGATTTTCAATATTATCACGTTCCATAACTGTTACCTTTTGTTACATATAGTATCGTTCCCGCTAACATTTATCTGCAGGCCGCTGCAGCAGTTTCCGCCGGGTAAGGTAAACTTTGTTACGTATGACTGATTCGGCCCTGTAAGCGTGGTTTTTCCGAGTACCATTGAGGTAGTATTTAACTGGCCGCAAAAGGAAATATTATTATTGTAATCAATTGCCACGCCTGCGTATGGAATATTGTTAGCCACTTTATCGTCGTCGGGGAACACCGTGCCTGAAATGGCATTGCCCATTGAATCGAGCTTTACCACAAAATTGAAGTGGGTGGAATCGATGTGGGGTATGGATGCAGGAATAGCGCCCTTGTAGGTGCCAATGGAAATAGAATCGGAACTTATGCCTGCCCAATAAACGTTATTGCAATTATCTATGGCCAGCGATTCAATCCATATTACGCTCATTTCCTCCGGTGAAACAGGATTGGCCTCTATGGCCCACATAACATTTCCGTTGGGGGTTAGCCTGGCCAGGAATGAATTAGAGCCTGAACCGTAATAAGGGTCATTCAGGCTATAGCTGCCTATAATAAAGGGGGTGCTGTTAATAAACTGGCCGCCTAAGTACACATTATTGCTTTTGTCGACAATTACGGGTGTTACCCCGTCGTTTGTAACTGCCCCAAAAGCCTCGGCCCAGATGAGCTTGCCGTTGGGGTCGTATTTAGCCAGGTATAAGCTTGGCCCGCTTACCGATGCAGCGGTAAGGGTGTCGTTTGCGAGGTATACAGTACCGGTAAATTGCCCTGTAGCATAAATGTTATTGAAGGCGTCGGTAGCTACCGTAGAGGCCGAGCAGTTTCCGGGGCTTGTAATGTCGTTTATAATTGCTTTTGCCCACAGCAGGTTACCGTTCGAGTCGTACTTAACAAGAAAGGAATTAGAGAAAGCGCTTAGCAGGGTTGTGGTTCCAAAGGAAATTGTATCGCGAAAGGTGCCGGTAACTATTACGTTGCTTTTCCTGTCGCAGGTAACAGATGTTCCGAATGCATAAGAATACCGGCTGGTAAGACTAGCGCTATTCAGCCAGATGGGTGTTCCGTTTGCATTGTATTTGGCAATGAACATGCTGGTATTATCGGTTGAAGATATAGACAATGTGCCCAGTTTTGCAGTGCCCTCATACGTACCTGTTTCGTAAATATTATTGTTGCTATCGGTACATACGGCATAACCGCCCGCTGAGCAGTTGGTGCCTGTGGTAGCCATGCAGTCGGCCCATTTTACGTTCCCCGCTGCGTCGTATTTTACCATGAAATCATTATTCAGGCTGGTTGAATTCAGCGTGAATGGGGCAAACAATACGGTGGAACCTGACCATACTCCCGTAACATAGGTACTGTTCAATTTATCGACAGCTAAACCATGGGCAGTTACCGTAGCAAGATTCGATTGCCTTGCCCACGAAAAAGTTTGGGCAGGGGAATGAAAAATAAACCCGGAGAAAATAGAAATGAAAAATAGTTTGGTTCTCACTTTACATGGAGGGTTAGCCTGTTACAAAGGTAGCTATTTAAAGGCATAAAGTAAATAGCCCTGCTTTGGAAATGAATCGAGTTTTGGAAATTGATTGGCTGTTTGCGTTAGCGATTGCAACGGAAAGCCCACAGCGTAGCGAGGACTTGCAGTGTAAAGCGCGGCCCGAAGGGAACGCCCTAATAATTATATATATAGTAAATAGTCCTATTTTTGCCAAAATTACCCTGATGATAGCTACCGAAAGAGCCATAGAATATAAAAGAGGGCAGCACAGTGACCAGAGCCTGCTTGAGTTGTACAAGGCCATACTGCTGCCGCGCATGATAGAAGAAAAAATGCTTAGCCTGCTGAGGCAGGGCAAAATATCGAAATGGTTTTCAGGCATAGGGCAGGAGGCCATATCGGTAGGCTCGGCCATGGCGCTGAATAAAGACTCGTACATACTGCCCATGCACCGCAACCTGGGGGTGTTTACATCGCGGCATATACCGCTGCACAGGCTGTTCTCGCAGTTCCAGGGCAAGGCGGGCGGCTTCACCAAAGGGCGCGACCGTTCGTTCCATTTCGGCACACAGGAGTATAAAATAGTGGGCATGATATCGCACCTTGGCCCGCAAATGGGCATTGCCGACGGTATTGCATTGGGCGATTTGCTGCGCACCCAAAAAGGCGTGAAGCCTACATTGGTATTTACCGGCGACGGCGGCACCAGTGAAGGCGATTTCCACGAGTCGGTTAACGTGGCCGCGGTGTGGGATTTGCCCGTGATATTTGTAATTGAAAACAACGGCTACGGCCTTTCAACGCCGTCGAGTGAGCAGTTCCGCTGCAAGCAGTTTATTGATAAAGCAATAGGTTACGGCATTGAGGGTGTGCGTGTAGATGGCAACAATGTGCTTGAGGTGTACGATACGGTAAAGGATTTGAGCGAGAAGATTGCGAAGAAGAACAGGCCCTTTATACTGGAGTGTGTAACTTTCCGCATGCGTGGGCACGAAGAGGCATCGGGTACCAAGTATGTGCCCCAGGAATTATTTGATATGTGGGCCAAAAAGGACCCTGTTGCCAACTATGAAAATTATTTGATAGAAGAAAGGGTGTTGACTACCGCTATTATTGATGAGATACGGGCGGAGATAAAAGAGAATATTGAAAAAGATTTGGAAATTGCGCTTAACGAACCCAACGTAAAAGCCGATACAGAACGTGAACTGGCCGATGTATATATGCCCTACACGCAAGTGGTTACGCCGCCTGCTACTTCAAATAAAAAGCAAAAACGTTTCATCGATTCTATATCTGACGGGCTGAAAATGGCTATGCAAAAGCACTCCAACCTTGTGCTAATGGGGCAGGATATTGCAGAATATGGCGGCGTATTTAAAGTAACGGAAGGCTTTGTAAATGAATTCGGAAAAGAACGTGTGCGTAACACGCCTTTGTGCGAGTCGGCTATAATAGGTTCGGGCTTTGGCTTGTCTATTAATGGTTTCAAGGCTATGGTAGAAATGCAGTTTGCCGATTTTGTGACCTGCGGCTTTAACCAGATAATAAATAACCTTGCCAAATCGTATTACCGCTGGGGCCAGAATGCCGATGTGGTGGTGCGTATGCCCACAGGTGCAGGCACAGGCGCAGGGCCTTTCCACTCGCAAAGTAACGAGGCATGGTTCGCGCATACTCCCGGTTTAAAGGTTGTGTATCCTGCTTTCCCCGGCGATGCAAAAGGCTTGCTGCTGGCTTCGTTTGAGGACCCTAACCCGGTAATTTTCTTTGAACATAAAGCACTTTATCGCAGTATATCAGAAGAGGTAAACGACGATTACTATACCGTTGAAATCGGCAAAGCACGCCGTGTGCTGGAAGGAAAAGATGTAAGCATCATCACCTATGGCTTTGGTGTACACTGGGCTTTAGAGGCATTGAAATTAATGCCCGAAGTATCTGCTGACCTTATTGACCTGCGCACTTTATTGCCGCTCGATACCGAGACTATATATGAGTCGGTAAAGAAAACGGGTAAGGTTATTATACTGCATGAAGACACTTACACTGGCGGAATAGGAGGGGAGCTATCGGCCCTTATTACCGAAAACTGCTTTGAATACCTTGATGCGCCTGTAATTCGTTGTGCTTCATTAGATAGCCCTATACCTATGGGCAACGAACTGGAATGGGACTTTCTGCCTAAGAGCCGCTTTGTGAAGCAGCTAAAGCAGGTTTTGGGCTATTAAAGTCGTCTAATGAATATGATTTGTAGTGCTTTTGTTTTAAAGATACCCCGTAGGGGTAAAACGTTAATAACCCCGACATTTATGTCGGGGAACGATATGCCCTCACCCCTTTATCCCCTCTCCCCGGAGAGGGGACAGGGGAGTGGGAAATATTTTAACCCCTGCCTTAAAAGGCAGGGTTATTCAATTTCAACTCTTGCAGAGTTATTTTTACATGTGGAATGAAGTACTACAACATGATATTCATCATTTCGTTATATATTGGTAAATGCTTATAATTGCTTATTATTTGTTATGATGCCAACGGTAATAGAAACAACAAACGGAATAAAAATAACAGTGCAAACGAAGTATGAGAATGCTCATTCGCGCCCTGCACAGGCTTATTATGTGTTTTCGTACGGCATTTCTATTGAAAATACAAGCGATAAAACCGTTCAGTTAATGCGCCGCCACTGGTTTATTTTTGATTCTGTTGGCGGATGGAACGAGGTGGAAGGCGAAGGCGTGGTTTCTCAACAACCTACACTTTACCCCGGCGAAGAATACCAGTATGAATCGTTTTGCCCGCTGATTAGTGATATGGGTAAAATGTTTGGCAACTATCTTATGAAAAATATTGAAGACGGCTCTACCTTTGAAGTACGCATACCTTTATTTGAACTTTTTGTACCCCATCGTTTTAATTAAAAATTATATGTCAAAACTCAGTTTTAAAATAGCAGCACTCTTTCTCTTTACTGTTTCCACGCTCTTTGCTCAAAGCCGTCATACCCAATTGGTGCAGTTTTCGGGCATGGTGCTTGAAAAGAACTCTCTGCAACCTGTGCCTTTTACAGCCATACTTATTAAAGGGACATCTCATGGTACGGTATGCGATTTTTATGGTTACTATTCATTTGTGGCTCAGCCGGGCGATACGGTTATTTTCAGCGCCATTGGTTTTAAAAGCAGCCCTTATCTTATTCCCGACAGCTTATCTACCGACAGGTATTCGCTCATTCACCTGATGGATAAAGATACAGCCGAGCTAAAATCGGTAACCGTTTACCCCTGGCCGTCGAAAGAAGCCTTTGTAGATGCCTTTAAACGCCTTAACCTGCCTGATAATGACCTTGACCGTGCCAAGAAAAACATGCTGCTGGCTGAAATGAAGGCCCGTTCTGTCGGTTATCCTACCGATGCCGGAGCTGCCTTTATGAGCACCATGCAGGCAGAAAATAATAAACTTTATTATGCCGGGCAATACCCGCCCAATAACCTGCTGAACCCCTTGGCCTGGGCCAAATTCATACAGGCCTGGAAGGACGGCGACCTGAAGGTGCAATAAAATCAATTTTTACCCCCAGCCAATAAATATCAGTTGGCTGCGTTAGTTATCTTTGTTTCCCTTATTTAACTAATAGTGACCATACCCGGAATACGCACATACGTAACAGGCATTTTATTTTTTGTCTTATCACTCACGGTGCAGGCGCAGAAAAAGGCGACCATATATGGTTCCGTTAGGGACAGTATGGGCGGGCCGGTGCAGGTTGTAGATATAGGCATATACGGTGAGGCGGGGCTACCCACATTTACCGACAGTCTTGGGCATTTTAGCTATGAGGTTCCGGCAGATAAAGAGATTGAGGTGGTGTTCAGCCATACCGGCTATGTGCAGCAGCATGTTAAACTTACATTAAAAGAGGGTGAAAAGAGGCAGGTTGATATATCTATGCGCATGTCGGCCAGCAGCAAACTCGACAGTGTAATGATTATGGGAACAAAGTCGAGCGTTACGGGTATTATGGAACTGAATCCGCATATAGTAAACTTTATACCTACACCTTCGGGCGATATTACATCTATTATAATGAGCCAGCCGGGTGTCTTCAGCCGTACTGAACTGGGTTCTGAATATTCGGTGCGTGGTGGTAGCTACGATGAGAACCTTGTATATGTAAACGGAATTGAAGTGTACCGCCCTTTCCTTATTCACCAGGGTGAACAGGAGGGACTGAGCTTTGCCAACCCCGATATGGTTTCTTCACTTGAGTTTTCGAATGGCGGGTTTGAAGCCAAGTATGGCGATAAAATGTCGTCGGTGCTGGACATTACATATAAGAAACCTAAAACATTTGCGGCAACAGCCTCGGCAAGTTTACTGGGTGGAACATTACATATGGAAGACTGCAGTAAAAATGACCGCTTTACGTGGATTTTCGGGGTAAGGTATAAATCAAATCAATACCTTCTTAAGGGGCTTGACATTCAGGGCGACTATAAACCTAAATTCGCCGATGCCCAGGTGTTTATGACCTATGCGCTAACTGACCATTGGGAGATAGATGTGATGGGCAACTTTGCTATTAACCAGTACAATTTTATTCCGCAAAGCGAAACCACATCATTTGGCACCATAAGCGAGGCATACCAGTTGCAGGTGTATTTCCAGGGCCAGGAAGCGGACCAGTTCCAGACATCGATGGGAGCTGTTTCAGCTATTTATACCAAAAATATTTACCACACCGATTTCAACCAGAAACTTACACTTCGCTTTACTACTTCTATTTTCAATAGTCTTGAAAACCAGGATTACGATATAATCGGCCAGTACCTGATAAGTGAACTTGATGCCAACCTTGGCAGCTCGAATGTGGGACAGGCAGCGTACGGCATTGGAGTGGGCGCCTACGTTAACCACGCCCGCGATGACTTGAACGCGACCGTTGCCAATATTCAGCATTCAGGTACATACGACTATAAGCCAAACAGCAAACTTTTGTGGGGCGTAACACTTCAGCATGAAAAAATTATTTCGCAGGTTAGCCAATGGAACTTTATCGACTCAGCAGGCTACTCGTTGCCGTATAGTCCATATATATTGAATTTGCAGAATGTCGCTAAGTCATACGACACACTTGAATCGGACCGTGTTATGGGCTATGTTGAAAATATGACACACTGGAGAACGGGAGATACTTCCATATTTACACTTACTCTTGGTGTAAGGGCCAATTATTCCGACCTGAATAACCAGACTGTAGTTAGCCCCCGTGGTACCCTTGCCTTTAAGCCCAACTGGAAAAGACACGATTTGCTTTTCCGTTTTTCCACCGGGTTTTATTACCAGCCGCCATTCTATCGTGAAATGCTCGACCAGTATGGTGAGATACTAACGAACCTTAAAGCGCAGGAGTCTATTCACTTTGTGTTGGGCGCCGACTGGACCCTTAGGGCATGGGGCAAACCATTCAAGTGGGTTACCGAAGCCTACTATAAGGACCTTGTAAGCGTTGAGCCATACACCATAAATGATGTGTTTGTAAATTATTACCCTAGCCAGACGGCCCACGGTGCTGTACAGGGTATAGATATGAAAGTAAACGGCGATTTTGTAAAAGGACTCGAATCGTGGTTCAGCCTATCGGTTATGCAGGCCAAATACCAGATTAATGATGCCTATTATTATAACTATTATAACAGCTACGGACAGCAGATTGTTCCGGGAATTACAGCCAATACAACTGTTGCTGATAGTGTAAAACATAATGTGGGCACCTTGCCCATGCCAACCGATGAGCGTGTTACTGTTGGCCTTTTCTTCGAAGATTACCTGCCACGTAATCCCAACCTGAAAGTGAACCTGAATATATTATTTGGCACAGGAATTCCATTCGGGCCTCCGGGAAATAACCCTTATGGAGATACCTTACGCATGCAGTTATATAAACGGGTCGACCTGGGCGCTTCTTACCTTATTGTAGGCAAGCGGGGCAGGAGTAAAACAGGGCTCGCACGGTATTTCAAATCTATATGGGTAGGGCTGGAAGTATTTAACCTGTTACAGGTCAATAATGTTATTACATATACATGGATAGAAGACGTGAATGGTCGGAAATACGCCGTTCCTAACTACCTTACTTCCCGTGAGGTGAACGTAAAGCTGATGATTGATATATAAGATTTCAACATTTGATTTTGGTATGCTTTCTTTACTAATTTTGCCCCAACAAAAATCTTTAAAACCATGAAGGTAACAGTTGTAGGTGCAGGAAATGTTGGGGCAACCTGTGCTAATGTTCTAGCCCAAAAGGACATTGTAAACAAAGTTGTATTAGTTGATATTAAAGAGGGTACCGCTGAAGGTAAGGCTCTTGATATCTGGGAAGCGGCCCCTATCAATGATTACAGCACACGTGTAATTGGCTGCACAAACGACTACAGTCAAACCAAAGATTCTGAAGTGGTGGTTATTACATCGGGCCTTCCCCGCAAACCGGGTATGAGCCGCGATGACCTTATCGCTACCAACGCGGGTATTGTGCGTTCCGTTACCGAGAACGTTATAAAATATTCTCCTAACGCAAAAATTATTGTGGTATCAAATCCTCTAGATGTTATGACCTATTGTGCATTCCTTACTGCCAAGGTTGATTCATCAAAGGTATTTGGAATGGCAGGTATACTTGATACTGCACGTTACAGGGCATTTATAGCCGATGCGCTTAACTGTTCGCCTAAAGATATTCAGGGTATGCTGCTTGGCGGCCATGGTGATACTATGGTTCCGCTGCCTCGTTATACTACTGTTGCAGGTATTCCGCTTACCGAACTTTTACCTAAAGAAAAAATTGACGCCATTATTGAGCGGACTAAAAACGGCGGAGGTGAAATAGTGAACCTGCTTGGCACTTCTGCATGGTATGCACCGGGCGCTGCTGCTGCTCAAATGGTTGAAGCCATTGTAAAGAATGAAAACCGTATTTTCCCTGTTTGTGCATTGCTCAATGGCGAATATGGCCAGAAAGGTATCTATCTTGGCGTTCCGGTAATGCTTGGCAAAAATGGTATTGAGAAAATTATTGAATTGAAACTCGATGCTGCTGAAAAAGCATTACTCGATGCTTCCTCTAAGGCTGTTCGTACAGTAATGGAAGTACTCGATAAGCAAATGGCGGCTGTTGCTAAGTAAATTGTAATCGTATTCATTAAAAAAGCCCTGACATTGTCAGGGCTTTTTCTTTTTAAGAGAGTTTGATTACTCTTTTATAAATTTCAATACCGATATTTTTCCGGTCTGTTCTTCCTTAACTTGTACGAAATACATTCCAGTGCTTAATGCAGATGTATTAAGTGTAATTTGTTTTCCTTGTCCTTCCATAGAAATTACCTGTTGCCCCACAACATTGTAAACCGATATTGATTTGTTGCCTTCAAACGTTCCTACAATAAATAATTTGTCGCTCGCAGGATTAGGGTAGAGGGTATAGCTGTTTTTATTGTTCTGAATTTCATTTATACCCAAGGGTCCAACCCATCTGCCCATACTGTTAACCCTAATTCCCCCAATTGAATCGAAGAAGCCACCTGCATATAAAGTTGAATTATAATTAGCCATAGAGTTAACACATATCGATGTATCCCAACATCTCATACAACGCCCATTTACCCCGGTGCCTATCGAAGACCAGTTAGTTCCATTCCATGTTGCAATACCACCTGTGTTTTTTACTCCTGAAACATTGTAAAATGGACCGCCAACACATAGTGAAGAATCATATACAAATAATGATACTACTTCGGATAAAATATTTCCAATACCCCCAATCCAGTTTATTCCATTCCATGCAGCTATACAATTAGCAGGTTTACCACCAGCGCTATCAAATGCACCTCCTACATATAAACTACCATTGTATGTAGCTAAGGCGCAAACATCTCCTGATGATTGAATTCCTTTGCCTACGGCAGACCAATTTGTTCCGTTCCACATGGCGATATTATTTGCGGCCATACCTCCTGCACTATCAAACCATCCACCTGCATACAAATTGCCATTATAAACAGTCATGCAGTACACACCATATGAATTGGTTCCATTACCTACTGTTGACCAACTCGTACCGTTCCACATAGCAATATTATTCGCCTTATTTCCGCCTGCTGAATCAAAATGACCACCCGCGTATAAATTACCATTATAAACTGATAGGGAATAAACACCATAACCTTTAATGCCTAAGCCAACCGAAGACCAATTGGTTCCATTCCACATGGCTATATTTTGGGCAGGTTTCCCTCCTGCGCTATCAAAATGACCACCTGCATATAAATTACCATTATAAACTGCTAAACAGGAAACATAACTATTTATAATATCACCAATAGGTGACCATTTAGTTCCATTCCACATTGCAATATTCATTGAATGTTTACCACCAGCACTATCAAAATATCCTCCGACATAGAGGGCCCCATTATACACTTGCATTGCCAAAATACGTGCGTCAGCCGACTCATTAATCCAGCCAAGTGGAGAATCAATTTCGCCTCCAACACCATTCCATTGCCCAAACGAAAATGATGCATTAAATGCAACAAGCGAGAGAATGAATAGAATTCTTTTCATAGTGGAATTAAGGATTGTTAGGTTGTAGCTTATTTGCTACTAATTAACGCAGATAACCAACAATAATTGTATCCTACTCTTTTATAAATTTCAATACTGATATTTTTCCGGTCAGTTCTTCCTTAACTTGTACAAAATACATTCCGATGCTTAGTGCAGATGTATTAAGTGTAATTTGTTTTCCTTGTCCTTCCATAGAAATTACCTGTTGCCCCACAACATTATAAACCGATATTAATTTGTTGCCTTCAAACGCTCCTTCAATAAATAATTTGTCGCTGGCAGGATTAGGGTAGAGGGTGTAACTATCGTTGTTGCTGATTACTTCATCAATACTATTTGGCGAGATGCAGTTCATGCCATTATTTAATAGGTTGCATGTAAATATGTCGAAGAAAGTGCCTACCCTGTTCCATGCAACTATGGCTTCGTTATTTATGGTGCCCACTGCGTTTACATCGTAGTTAGGCTCAAAGCCATCGTAATTGCTTACAGTACCATATGCGGTACCCGGTAATGCCCAACCTTTATATGCTTTGCCGGAAGAATCAATAGCAAGCGCATAAAGTTTCTCGGGTGTATTGGTGTTCACATAAAATAAATAAACTCCTTTCTTACCATCCGATGCAGGATAAGGATAAGCCGAATATCCTCCTTTAGTAACAAGTGAGTCATTCCATAATACTGTGCCATTAGGTTCCACTTTCATAGCTGCAACATCATTATTAGTGATCAGGTTATTATATGCAATAAGCAGGTTATAATCCGGTTCCTGTATCACTTGCAGGTAATCTACGCCATTGGCACCGCTTGTTGTATCGCCGAAAAGATAATCGCCGGAAGTTCCTATTAAGATGGAACCGCTGGGGCTAACTTGTTGCATATATATTTCACCATTCGCTGTGTATACAGCTTCAATCCATATAACTATAGCATTGTTCGAGCCATCAGCATAAAGCCATAAATCGTGGTTAATATCAGGATATACATCAGGCCCCGTAGATATTTCGAGTGGAGTAGTGGTCCACCCTGTAGCCAATGCTCCATTGCTGGCTTTGTATTTATTCAGCATTAACTCTGTAGAGCCTACAAGTCCTTGCCCGTATGTTACATATATTGAACTGTCGTCGGGCGTTAAAGCCAGTTTGGGGTAATATTGCCTTGTTCCTGATATAGTGGCAACACCAGTGGCGTTAGCGTTCCATCCGGTTGCCACTTTGCCCGTGCTGTCAATATGCTGGAGGTAAACTTTCGCCGAGCTGGCATCAATAACGCTGTCAAACTGGTTCCACGTTACAAAAAAACCATTGTGCTTGTCTGTTACTATTCTCGGGTACTCATCAACATACGATGTGCCTGTACTTACCTGGACAGGCGCTCCGCTATTCCACAATGCAACACCGGTGTATGAGTATTTCTGGGCATATATGTGGCTACGGTTGCTCGCCGCAGGGTAACCATACCATGCTACAATCACTCCTCCATCTTCTGAAGTAAGAAGTTGTGCCCCGTAATAATCTCCTTTGTCATGGGTAGTTGTGTCACCACCAACAGACCAGCCGGGAAGTATTTTTCCGGTTGAGTCGTAAGCAGATACTTTAATTTTACTTAATTGGGAAGCTGTTGTATCTGTCGCCTGCCATACTATATAGTAAGAACCTTTGGCAGCAGCTGAAACAAAAGGGCGGTGATGATTATCGGGTGTAAATGAAATTTGTGTTCCGCCTGCACTCCATTGTGCATAGGTTGCTACACTCGCCGCTATAAAAAGCGATGTGGTGAGTAATTTTCTTTTCATGCTTTTGTTATTAAAATTATATCTGTGGAATTATTGAACCAGCGTTACCCTTCCATTATAAAAATGGTCGGCGCCCCTCCAGTCAATGACATGGATGAGATAAACGTAGGTATCCTGCTGACACTTTGTAGCGCCATTGTTCACCGAGCCGTTCCACCCCTTGGTAATGTCAGTGGTATGGTAAATACTGGTACCCCAGCGGTCGAAGACATACATTTCAAAATAGGTGAAGTAACCACCCTTGGGAATGAACACATCGTTCATGCCATCGTGGTTAGGCGTAAAGGCATTAGGAATATAAAGCGTAAAGAGCGGGTCGATAACAATACACTGTGTAGATGAATCCACACAGCCGAATTTGTTCATATCAATAAGCTTAATGCAATAGGTACCCGTATCGGAATAATCGTGAACAGGGTTTTGAGAAGCGCTGAAGTCAGAGCCTCCGCTGATGGTATCGCCAAAGTTCCAGAACCACTGGGTGATGCCATATGCATCAGAAGTTAAATCAGTGAAGGTAATATCAGGCTGAGAAATATTGGTAGGCTGTGGAGAAGCCGAGAAGCTGGTAGAAGGATGGCTGTAAACCGTAATCATATTACTGAAAGTAAAGGAAGCGGCACAGCCACTGTCGGAAGTAACGGTAAGGCTCACATTGTAAAGACCAGGGTTGCCATAACAGTTCATAGGGTTCTGCAAAGCGGAGGCTCCACCATCGCCAAAGGCCCACTGCCATGACTTAAGGCCACCCGTAGCAATGGTAGTAAGGTCAGTAAAGTTCACACAAACAGGGTAACAACCATTGGTAGTATCAGCCTTAAAATTAACCACAGGCAAAGGATCCACAATCACCTGCATACTGTCTTTTACCGGGGGAGTACCGCAACCATCAGTAACGGTAACTGTATAGTACATAGTAGTAGCGGGAGAAACAGTAGTGGTTTGTGAAGTAGAGCCACCGGGAGCCCATGAATAGTTATAAGTACCATCGCCCCCTGCAGCGGTAGCCGTAACCTTAGCCGTAGCGCCGGGACACATAGCCACCGGCTTACCTACGGTAACCGACAGAGGAGGGTTAACTGTAACCGTAACCGTAACAGGAGTTGATATGCAACCATTGGCATCAGTAACGGTAACCGTATAAGTAGAAGTAACAACAGGATGCACGGCAGCAGTATCGGAAGTGCTGCCGGTGTTCCATAAATAGGTATAGGCAGGAGTACCTCCATTGCCTGTAGAAGTGAGTATAGTAGTCTGTCCGATACATATAGTAGGAGGGGCAGCAATACTTACTGTAACCACCGAAGGCTGAGTAATGGTAGCGATAGCAGTGCTCTGGCAACCGTTGGCATCGGTAACGGTAAAGGTATAGGAACCCGCGATAAGCCCTGTAGCGGTCGAAGAAGTCTGGCCATTGCTCCATAAATAAGTATAAGGCAACACCCCGCCCACAGCGGAACCGATAGCAGAACCATTATTGCCACCATTGCATGATACAGGTGTAGTGGAAGTAATAGAAGCTGTTTCAGCAGTTTGATTAGGCACAATTACGCAAATAGAATCGACACATTTATTAGCATCTTCCACCCCGAAGCAATAAGCGCCCGGAGTAACATTATTGATAGCTGTAGTAGAGTTACCATTGCTCCAGAGATAAGCATAAGGAGGCGTGCCACCTGTAACGGTAACCGAAGCAGAACCATCGGCCTGACCGCAGAAAGCAGTGGTAGAGGTTTTGGTTAAAACAATAGGAGGAGGCTGTGTAACGGTAAGCGGGTTAGAGTCGTGTACACAACCATTGGCATCGGTAACCACCACCGAGTAGTTACCTGCACACAGGCCATTGTCATTAGCTGAAGTATTGGCATTGCTCCATAAATAAGTATACCCGCCTGCGCCACCGGCAGGAATAACGGTAGCCGAACCCGTGCATGTACCATTGCAGGTAGCCGGGAAAGCAGCAGCGGTAATCGTAAGCACCGAAGGCTGTGTAATAGTAGCAATGGTAGAATCTTTACAACCGTTAGCATCGGTAACCACCACCGTATAACTTCCTGCCACAAGTGCAGTAGCCGTAACAGCGTTCTGCCCATTGCTCCATGCATAGGTATAAGGAGAAGTACCATCTTTAACACCATCGGTAGCAGTACCATTGTTGCCGCCATTACAAAGAACATTAACGGTAGCTGCAATAGAATCCCTGATAGCGGCAGGTTGGGTTACTGTAGCTATAGCAGTTACAGTGCAACCGTTGGCATCGGTAATACTAAGGGTATAAGAACCTGCAGTAAGTGCAGTGGCTGTAAGATTAGTCTGGCCATTGCTCCACAAATAAGTATAGGGGGCATTGCCACCTGTAACACTGCCTGTAGCAGTTCCCGTGGCCCCGCCATTACAAAGCACAGGAGTAGTACCTGTTATGCTGGCCGTTAATGCTCCGGGTTGGGTAATAGTTACTGAAGTGGTTGCGGTGCAACCATTGGCATCTGTAACTGTACAGCTATAACTGCCGGCACCCAGGTTAGTAGCATTGGGCACTGTCTGGCCATTGGTCCAGCTATATGAAAAGGGCGCTGTACCACCACGCACACCCACATTAGCAGTTCCATTGCTTCCGCAAGCAACAGATACGTTAGTGAAAGCTGAGATAGAATCAAAAATAGGAGGAGGAGATGTAATAGTAACTGTTGCTGTTGTAGTGCAGCCACTTGCATCAGTCACAGTAAGAGTATATGAGCCCCCACCTAAAGCAGTAGCATTAGAAGTTGTTTCGCCGTTACTCCAGAGATAAGTATAAGGGCCGGTACCACCTTTTAATCCTGTGTTTGCAGTGCCTGTTGGGTTGCATGTTGCATTGGTAAAAGAAACTACAGAGTCTCTCATACCTGCAGTATTGGTTATATTAAATGTAACAGTAGTTACACAGCCACCTGCATCGGTAACAGTTACAGTATACGGGCCTGCTCCGAGATTATTTTCTGAAGATGCAGTTTGACCGCTGCTCCAGCTATATGTATAGCCCGGAGTGCCACCCCCTGCATTAATAGTTGCAGTGCCATTATTATTTCCGCACGTTGCATTTGTTGTTACATCAGTTGCTGTAAGTGGTGGAGGTGAACAATATTCAATTACCATCATTCCATTTCCGCCAACAGAGCTGGTTGAACCGCCTTTTGCGCAACCTGCGCATAAAGTAGGGTAAGTAGAGTATCCTGGAGTTATTGTGGTGCCATTCATAATTACAGTACCCTGGCTGGTACCACCTGCGCCACCGCCGCCACCTGAAGTATTCGCGCCACCCGTTACGAGAGCGCCGCATCCGCCGCCTTTTACGCCGCCGCCGCCGCCACCGCATCCTGGATTATCATCAGTCGGCATACCTGCACTTATTCCATTTACAGTAGCCGATGCCAGAAGAGAGCCACCGGCAGAACTATTACCGGGTGAACCGGCAACACCGCCACCACCGCCGTCACCGGCAAAAGTAACATTGGTTTCACCACCGCCAGAACCGCCGCCGCCGCCTGCAAGTACAAGTACAGCTACACCATTTTCCAATCCGGTGCCGCCGCCGCCGCCGCCGCCGGGGCCTGAACAGCCGGAAGTACCTGGGTTTCCACCGTTACCACCATTTCCAAGTCCAAAACCTCCCGCGCCGCCTCCAACTCCGCTTTGACAACCTGCGCCTGCGCCGCCTGCGCCACCTATATAAACAGTAAGCGGAGTACCCGGCGCAACTGCAAGTGTGCTTGAGGCATAAGCACCGCCGCCACCACCGGCAGCCGGAGTTCCGGAGCCATCGGTACCGCCACCGCCGCCGCCTGCGCCCCATGCCTTAACGGTAATGGAGTAAACTCCGCATGGAACGTCCCATGTTATAGCGCTTCCGCTATAGGTAAAAATAATAGAATCGGCTGTGCAGCCTGCATCAATAGGATGAACAGGAACTATCTTATCAGTAGCCTGCCCCGAGGCAGAGCCAAATGATAATGCAAAGCAGAAAGACAGAAAATAGACTAACGAATACTTGTTAAGTAATTTTTTTTGCATCAGGGTTTTTTAATATTTTGGCTCATAACAGGGTTTAATTAGCCGTACCTAAGATACGAATTTTTTGATAATATGTTACAGAATTTATCTAAAAAGTCATAAAAAAGCATCGAAATCAATTTTCAAATAGGCTAAAACATTATAATATAGTTAATTAGGGGGCACTTTTAATACATAAGGAAAGTAATGGGGATATGTTAAGTTTATTACGTAATTTTACTCAAGAAGTAGTTACTTATTCTGTTTTTTTAAATGAAAAGAAAATTAACCATTAGGAAACATACAAACTCTTGTCTGATTGCTTTTTGGCATAAAGCATTAGGAATGGTAGGGTTCTTTATCTTGAATTTTTCATTTTCTTATGCCCAAATAGGTCAATTATGGGGAATGACCTCGCAAGGGGGTGATAGCGGAGGTGGTGTCATCTTCAGTTATGATGGCATTACTTCAAACGACAGCAATGTTTATACCATGCCTACAACTGCGGAAACTCCTTTTTACACTAATCTACTTCAAGCTTCCGATGGTAATTTATATGGTATGACAGAATCAGGAGGCATATATGGAGAGGGAACACTTTTTAAAGTAAACCCAACTTCAGGCATGTTAAGCATACTGGTTAATTTTAATGGAACCGATGGCAATATTCCTTACGGAAGCCTTATACAAGATACCGATGGATTTCTATATGGTATGACTTACGGTGGGGGCTCTGCACATTTCGGAACCTTGTTTAAATGTTCTACTTCGGGCACACTTACTACGTTGGTTAATTTTAGTGGTGCTGCCAATGGGGCATATCCTTACGGAAGCCTTTTAGTTGGGCAGGATGGCGAACTTTATGGCATGACGAACGAAGGCGGGGCTTCCAATTATGGCACTATTTTCAAATGCACTACTTCGGGTTCGCTCACTACATTAGTTAGTTTCAATGGAAGTGGTAATGGAATGTATCCTGACGGTAGCCTTATACAGGCTGCCAATGGTACTCTTTTCGGCATGACTGAAAATGGTGGTTCATCTGATTCAGGGACAATTTTTAAATGCACTCCTTCCGGTGTGCTTACCACCTTAATTGACTTCACAGGTGCAAATGGTGCAGAGCCGTTTGGCAGTCTTGTGCAAGCTACCGATGGTAATTTATATGGCATGACTGAGGCTGGTGGTTCCCGGCATTATGGCCTGCTTTTTAAATGCGATACCACAGGTACATATACTACGCTGGTTAATTTCAACGATACAAATGGAGCCAATCCCTTTGGGAATGTTATTCAAGCCACTGATGGTAACTTGTATGGTATGACGGAAACGGATACATCGGGTAACGGAACAGTTTTTAAATGTACAACTTTGGGAACGCTTACTACATTGTTTACCTTTAACGGTATTACAAATGGTGCGAATTCCGAGAGCAGTCTTATACAAGCCGCTGACGGCAATTTGTATGGTATGACCAACCAGGGAGGAAGTTCCGGTAACGGTACTATTTTTAAATGCACTACCTCTGGCACATTTACAAACTTAATTACATTCGGAGTTACTGCCATAGGTTATAATCCCGCCGGCAGCCTGATATCGGCAACCGATGGCAATTTATATGGCACGACTTATGGCGGTGGCACATCGGGTTACGACGGAACCATTTTTAAAATTAATCCCATAACAGGAGGCCTTTCCACCCTGGTTAATTTTTTCGATTCGAATGGTGCCAATCCATATGGTAGTCTTATACAGGCTACCGACGGGAATTTTTACGGTATGACCAATGCGGGTGGCTTAAAAGGGCACGGGACTATTTTTAAATGTACTCTTTCCGGTGTGCTTACTACATTGGTTAGTTTCAACGATACGAATGGCTCTACCCCTTTCGGCAGCCTTATACAGGCAAGTGATGGCAACCTCTATGGCATGACATATTTGGGAGGGGCCTCGCATTTCGGAACACTTTTTAAATGTACTACAGCGGGTGTAATTACAACACTGGTTACTTTCAACGGCCCTAATGGTAAGCACCCTTTCAATAGCCTTATACAGGCATTCGATGGTAACCTGTATGGCATGACAAAAGCCGGTGGCTCATCTAATAGCGGAACTATTTTTAAATGTACTACAGCAGGTGTGCTTACCACATTGGTTAATTTCAATATTACAAATGGGGGCACTCCTTTAGGTAGCCTTTTGCAGGCCGCGGATAGTAATTTTTATGGAACAACTGAAGGAGGCGGAGCCTCGGGTTATGGAACTATTTTTAAATGCGATACCGCAGGTACACTTACAACACTGGTTAATTTTAATGTTACAAATGGAGCTAACCCCGGTGGTAGTCTTATACAAGCATCGGATGGTAACCTTTATGGTATGACGGAAGAAGGCGGCTCATCTGCTTACGGTACAATGTTTGAATGTACCACGACGGGTACACTTACTACGCTTATTAATTTTAATGGTATTACAAACGGCAGTAATCCGCAATATGGCAGGTTACTTGAACTGAATGCAGCACCATTAGGAATAAATAAGGTTACGAGAAACCAGGAAATATCGCTTTACCCTGACCCTGCATCAACTATTCTGACCCTCAAATTTAATTTGCCCGAAAGAGGAGAAGCAACAATTAAAATAATTGATGTGAGCGGAAGGGAACTTGTAAGCCGGAATTCAGTTATCGACAATCCGTTTACAATAGATATAAGTTCACTTGTTCCGGGAATTTATTTCCTGAAAATTATTACAGAAAAAAGTTCGGAGATAAGGAAGTTTGTTAAGGATTAAGTTTATTCCATTAAGGTCACCCTTCCATTATAAAAATGGTCGGCCCCCCTCCAGTCAATGACATGGATGAGATAAACGTAGGTATCCTGCTGACACTTTGTAGCGCCATTGTTCACCGAGCCGTTCCACCCCTTGGTAATGTCAGTGGTATGGTAAATACTGGTACCCCAGCGGTCGAAGACATACATTTCAAAATAGGTGAAGTAACCACCCTTGGGAATGAACACATCGTTCATGCCATCGTGGTTAGGCGTAAAGGCATTAGGAATATAAAGCGTAAAGAGCGGGTCGATAACAATACACTGTGTAGATGAATCCACACAGCCGAATTTGTTCATATCAATAAGCTTAATGCAATAGGTACCCGTATCGGAATAATCGTGAACAGGGTTTTGAGAAGCGCTGAAGTCAGAGCCTCCGCTGATGGTATCGCCAAAGTTCCAGAACCACTGGGTGATGCCATATGCATCAGAAGTTAAATCAGTGAAGGTAATATCAGGCTGAGAAATATTGGTAGGCTGTGGAGAAGCCGAGAAGCTGGTAGAAGGATGGCTGTAAACCGTAATCATATTACTGAAAGTAAAGGAAGCGGCACAGCCACTGTCGGAAGTAACGGTAAGGCTCACATTGTAAAGACCAGGGTTGCCATAACAGTTCATAGGGTTCTGCAAAGCGGAGGCTCCACCATCGCCAAAGGCCCACTGCCATGACTTAAGGCCACCCGTAGCAATGGTAGTAAGGTCAGTAAAGTTCACACAAACAGGGTAACAACCATTGGTAGTATCAGCCTTAAAATTAACCACAGGCAAAGGATCCACAATCACCTGCATACTGTCTTTTACCGGGGGAGTACCGCAACCATCAGTAACGGTAACTGTATAGTACATAGTAGTAGCGGGAGAAACAGTAGTGGTTTGTGAAGTAGAGCCACCGGGAGCCCATGAATAGTTATAAGTACCATCGCCCCCTGCAGCGGTAGCCGTAACCTTAGCCGTAGCGCCGGGACACATAGCCACCGGCTTACCTACGGTAACCGACAGAGGAGGGTTAACTGTAACCGTAACCGTAACAGGAGTTGATATGCAACCATTGGCATCAGTAACGGTAACCGTATAAGTAGAAGTAACAACAGGATGCACGGCAGCAGTATCGGAAGTGCTGCCGGTGTTCCATAAATAGGTATAGGCAGGAGTACCTCCATTGCCTGTAGAAGTGAGTATAGTAGTCTGTCCGATACATATAGTAGGAGGGGCAGCAATACTTACTGTAACCACCGAAGGCTGAGTAATGGTAGCGATAGCAGTGCTCTGGCAACCGTTGGCATCGGTAACGGTAAAGGTATAGGAACCCGCGATAAGCCCTGTAGCGGTCGAAGAAGTCTGGCCATTGCTCCATAAATAAGTATAAGGCAACACCCCGCCCACAGCGGAACCGATAGCAGAACCATTATTGCCACCATTGCATGATACAGGTGTAGTGGAAGTAATAGAAGCTGTTTCAGCAGTTTGATTAGGCACAATTACGCAAATAGAATCGACACATTTATTAGCATCTTCCACCCCGAAGCAATAAGCGCCCGGAGTAACATTATTGATAGCTGTAGTAGAGTTACCATTGCTCCAGAGATAAGCATAAGGAGGCGTGCCACCTGTAACGGTAACCGAAGCAGAACCATCGGCCTGACCGCAGAAAGCAGTGGTAGAGGTTTTGGTTAAAACAATAGGAGGAGGCTGTGTAACGGTAAGCGGGTTAGAGTCGTGTACACAACCATTGGCATCGGTAACCACCACCGAGTAGTTACCTGCACACAGGCCATTGTCATTAGCTGAAGTATTGGCATTGCTCCATAAATAAGTATACCCGCCTGCGCCACCGGCAGGAATAACGGTAGCCGAACCCGTGCATGTACCATTGCAGGTAGCCGGGAAAGCAGCAGCGGTAATCGTAAGCACCGAAGGCTGTGTAATAGTAGCAATGGTAGAATCTTTACAACCGTTAGCATCGGTAACCACCACCGTATAACTTCCTGCCACAAGTGCAGTAGCCGTAACAGCGTTCTGCCCATTGCTCCATGCATAGGTATAAGGAGAAGTACCATCTTTAACACCATCGGTAGCAGTACCATTGTTGCCGCCATTACAAAGAACATTAACGGTAGCTGCAATAGAATCCCTGATAGCGGCAGGTTGGGTTACTGTAGCTATAGCAGTTACAGTGCAACCGTTGGCATCGGTAATACTAAGGGTATAAGAACCTGCAGTAAGTGCAGTGGCTGTAAGATTAGTCTGGCCATTGCTCCACAAATAAGTATA
>Ga0206835_1065_pt1 | contig 38484 bp, 26 predicted proteins | sample Alteio_BWOrgCont_31_FD_152853 | JGI IMG/M metagenome (GOLD analysis project Ga0206835, IMG submission 152853) | Enriched cells from forest soil in Barre Woods Harvard Forest LTER site, Petersham, Massachusetts, United States -... | ecosystem: Environmental > Terrestrial > Soil > Temperate forest >...
CATCGAGCAGGTCCTGTTGCTCTCCCGATTGCAGCACCGGGTGTTGGCTGCGCAAATGGAGTAGGGTGCTGACCCAATCGAACATCTGCTGCTGTTCCGGTGTGCGAGTCGCAGGAGTAAATGCGCTCTGTTGACCATCGGCGAATCCGCCAGGAAAATTGCGGCGATTGTCCGGATCATCCCCACCGCTCATAGCAATTTCGTCGCCGGAATAGATTTGTGGCATGCCACGCAGGGTGACGAGCAGGGCGAAGGCCATTTTGAGCTCCGCCGGAGTGGCTCCGGACTCGCTCAGAAAACGCATCGTATCGTGATTGCCGAGAAAGGTAACGAGGCGCTCCGGATGCGGATAGAGACGGTCCTGGCGCAGAATGTCTTCCAGCTTCGACATCGGCTCCTGATGAATCAGCACCGATCGCAGCGCAAAATACATCGGAAAATCGAATGGAGTATAAAGCCCTGTATCAATGCCGTCGTGCTCAGCTCCGCCTGCAAAATAGGAAGTAATGGTGGGATCGCTGTTGAAGACTTCGCCGACGGTTGTAAGGTTCGGATAGAGAGCGTGCAATTGTGCATGGAACTGCTGCCAGAATGCACGGTTGACATATGGAAAGGTATCAATGCGCAGGCCGTCGAGGCCGGCGGTTTCAAGCCACCAGATCGCGTTTTGAATAAGATATTGCGCGGTCACGGGATTTTCCTGGTTGAGGTCGGGAAGCACATTGGCAAACCAGCCCTCAGTGATATCGCGACGTTCCTGCCATGAGGAGTGCGGATCAGGAATCGATTTGAAGTCGCCTTTCGCTGTCGCGTGCTGCGCGAGGGTGCCATGGAACCAGTCCGGCAAGGGTGGATCGTTCACCCACGGACTCGCAGGGCCAACGTGGTTGGGAACTGTATCGAGAACGATCTTCATGCCGCGTTTGTGCAGAGCGTCGGCCAGATGCTGATAGTCCGCGAGAGTGCCGAAGTGGGGATCGACGGCATACATGTCCGTCGCGCTGTATCCGTGATAGGACTGCAAGGATGGAACGTTTTTGTAGACCGGCGTCGTCCAAATGGTGGTGACACCTAACGACTGCAGATAGTTGAGATGCTGCTCGATTCCCTGAAAATCTCCGCCATGCCAGCCGCGCGGCTTGCCTCGTTCTTCGGCGGATTCATCGTTGGAGGGATTTCCATGCGCGAAGCGGTCCGTCATGATGAGGTACATCACGTCGTCGGAATGAAAACCCTGAAAGCCTGCGGATGCAGGTTTGCGCTGCAGAAGCTCGAAGTCGGTGTGTGCTTTGCCCTGAGGATTAGATGCGGTGATCTGGAGAGTCTGCGGTTCTGCGTTAGCGGTGTGCAGCCAGACAAAAACCCAATGGCCATTTGGCGATGCCTGTGTCTTTTCGACGGAAACATCCCTGCCCGCGACAGAAATTTGTGCATCGGATAGATGTTCGCCGTGGATCAGCAGCATCGGCGAAGGCATCTGTGCCCACCAGTTCGGTGGATCAATCTTATCGATCGCAGGCGCGGCACTTTGTGCGGCAAGCGGAGAAAGGCTCGCAATCAGGATCGCCGCAATAAAAACATGGAAGATGAATTTCAATTTCATAACAGGCTCTAACTTAACGGTACCGTCTTTAACCGCGGAAAAAAGCGCCACGCCGGATGAGCCGCCGTGGCGCAAATGAAAACAGGTTCAATTTAGAAGGTGACCCGCAGCGCGAACTGTATCTGGCGTACGGAGTTGTATTGCATCCCTGAGATCAATCCGAAGTTTTGGTCGTTCAGGTTGCTATCAGGATTACTGAACTGGGGCGTGTTAAAGAGGTTGAACGCCTCAGTGCGAAACTCCGTGTTCACTCTTTCGGTAATGGGGAAGTTCTTCTGCACTGCCAGGTTGAGGATCTTGTTTCCGGGACCGTGCAGAACACCGCGACCGGCAGTGCCGGGGTTGGTGTAGACACCATCGATATCCGCTGGTGCCGCGAAGGATGTTGTGGTGAAATACGGTCGCGTGACACTGTTGGTAACGATCGCTGGCGCGACGAGGTCAGCGAAGTTGGTCGGCGCGTTGTGTGAGTCGATGACACTGAACGGCGTACCGGTGTTGAGCTGAGCGATTGCGTTCATCTGCCAGCCGCCGAGCAGATAGTCCATTGGTTTCGATACATTGGCCATGAATTGACGTCCGCGGCCAAAGGGCAAGTCATAGATGGTGCTGAAATTAAAGACATTCCGCTGGTCCTGGAAGGAATTGCCCTTATTCAGGTTCAGCATCGCGCTGCGCGTTGCCGGATTAATAAAGATTTGGTTCGATTCATTGCCGAGCGGCGAAATCGAATCGTCGGTCGTGTGTGACCACGTATAGCTGGCCGTGGTCGTCAGCCCTTGTGTAAGGCGATGCTCGAAGTGAAGCTGCAAGCCGTTATAGCTGGAAACGCCGTTATTGCTGTTGACCATAGCGTTGCCACCGAGTAGTGGATAGAGTCGGAAGTCGTTCCCATAACCGAGGAAGCCGAGCGGCTGCTGGTTGAGGTTATAGGTGGTGACGAGATGCGTGCCGCGTGTGCCTACGTATGCAAACGTGACCGCGGATTTGCCTATTGCCTGCTGCAGTTGCATATTCCACTGCTGAATCGTTGAGGTCTGGTTGTTCGGCAACTGCGTAATCACGCTGACGTTTTGCGGATTAGCAATGTTGACTGTGCTGGTAGGAGCCGGCAGTGCGGCTGTGGCCAGCCTGCTGTCGTTGTTGCCGCTTGGACCTTGACCGGTAAAGGTAACGCGATAGCCATTATTGCTGTTATAGCTCGACGTTCCGTTGAAATCGGGATTGTTGCTGAGCTGGTTGCCGATGCCGCCGCGGTCGAGGAAGTAAAAGATTCCGTAACCGCCGCGCAGCACAGTGTTTCCAGTGCCGAGCACATCGTAGGCAAAGCCCACGCGCGGAGCAATGTTGTTGTGATTGGTATCCACCTGGCTGCGGGACTGGCCGTTCTGTCCGGCAACAAGCAATTGCCCGGTTGAGATATCGAAGTTCGACTGCTGATTATTCGCGGTGTAGGGGTAAGTATAGAGATCGTAGCGCAGCCCCAGGTTGAGCGTCAGACGCCTGGATACCTTCCAGTCATCCTGCCCGAAGTAGCCGGTCTCCCAATTGTGCGTGTCGAAAAAGTCGGAGCTGGCGCCAAGCGGGTAGTTTGAGAATCCGACTAGCGCCTCAGAGGCATCATAACCGGTCCAGTTTGGAACGCCGCTGCCTGCGCTAACGAAGTTGAAAAAGCCCTTTGAGTCGTTGCCCTGGAAGAAGTTGACGCGGCGATTGATGATGTTCGCGCCAAATTTGAAGGCGTGCGCGCCGTGGTTCCAGCTCAGCGCGTCAAGGCCCTGAACTGTATATTCCTTCACCAGATATGGACCACCGTCACCTGTGTAGGAGAGCTGTGAATTGTTATCGCCGATGAGCGCACCGCCGCTGGTCAGCTGGTTACGATTGGCGTTCACAATGCCGAGATTCTGCGAGACGGGCTCGCCGAAGAAGGGTGGTGTGTAGCCAAACTCTGGTCGAATGTAGGCGACACGGAATTCATTGAGGATGTTAGGCGTGATGATGCGGGTATAACTGCCCACGGCTCCGCGTGGGTGGCTTTGGTTCTCGCCGGTGGCGAAGCCTGCCGGAAGATTGGGGAAGAGGGAAGTCTTGGTGAAGTTGTCCTGGCCATAGCTGTAGCGGACAAAGAATTGATCCTTGGCTGTCGGCGTAAAGTCCATGCGAATGTCGAAATCATTGAAGGAGGTGATCTGATGTTGAATGGCCTCGTAGTTGCCCTGCACCAGATTCGGATTGGTTGGCGCGGGAAAGGCATTGAAATAGTTGATAGCCGCCTTGTTCCAGCGGTCTTGAGGAATGATGTTTCCGGCGAATGGTGTACAGGTGATGGGATCGTAAATCTGGCCCGTGGGGGCAGGCGAGGATTGGCCCGCCGGAACGGCGCATTGCGGAATGGTGGTGAGATTCTGGTTTCCCGCCGCCAGCAGCTCACTGAAATCACCCTGCCGCATCCGTGCGGTTGGAACCGTCTGGAAAGATGGTGCAAGTCCGGTCTTTTCCCTTAGCCCCTGGTAGTCGCCGAAGATAAAGAGCTTATTGTGCAGGATCGGCATGCCCAGGCTGCCGCCGAACTGGTTGCGAATGAAATTGGGAAATCTCTGAAAACCAGCGCCAAGGAACTGGTAGTTCGGATTGGCGTCGAATTCAGAGTTGCGCAGGAAGTTGAAAGCCGAGCCGTGGATGCTGTTGGTGCCAGACTTGATCGAAGACTCGACAATTGCGCCCCCGGCGCGGCCAAATTCAGCCGGGGCAACGCTGGTATTGACACGAAATTCGTCCGTCGCATCGATCGGAGTAAAGAAAACGATGGTGTTCACCAGCGACTCGTTGTTGTCCGTACCGTCGAGGATGAAATTATTTGACTGTGGACGCAGTCCATTGACTGAGAGCGCGGCGCCACCGGAATCGTTATAGCGAAAGGTCTCGACATTACCGCCTGAGCCGTTGGCCTGATCGCTGGGGTTGCCGCGTGTCACGCCGGGAGTAAGTAAGGCAAGCCCTGTGAAGTTGCGTCCGTTCAGGGGTAGCTCGGTGACCTGACGCCCCTTGATGACTTCACCCGTCGACGAACTGGCGAGGTCGATCAGCGAGGCGGTGTCGGTGACTGTGACCGTCTGGGTAGCTGCTCCTGGCTGGAGCTTCAAGTCGAGTGCTTTGACCTGCGAGACATCCAGAGTCAACGATTGCACCAAAGTCGCGAATCCGCCGGCTTCTACTTTGATGCTGTAGCTTCCACGCGGCAGACCGCTGAGAGTGAAGTTGCCGCTCGCGTCTGACGTTGCCGGAAACTGAGTCCCCTGATCAACGCTTGTAAGGGTGATAGTAGCGCCCGGGATAACGGCACCATTTGGATCTGCGACGGTGCCCTGGATGCGTGCCGTATCCGTCTGCCCTAAGAGGACAGACGCCAGAAACGGCATGAGCAGAAAACAAACCGCCATTCTTGCGAACCAATTTTTATGCATCATATGTTGCCTCCAAATTAAGCTCGCATCTTCTCTTGCTTCTTGATGTCTTTTTCATGCGAAGTGCAAGCAACATGCACTTGAATCCTTTATGAATACGATCGGCAATGCATAACGTCCCTTTTCTTCATCACGGCAACTTAACCGAAATAGTCTTTTGTTTTCAATTGCTTATGGATTTATCTCATTTGAGTTTAAGGAGATTATGGAGTAAACTGGCTAGTTTGATCTGTTTACTAACGGAACAACATTTAGTGGTGACAGCTGGTGTCCACGACGGCCAAACATATCGCAAGGGTGCGGTTCGGAGTTTTTGAAGCCGATCTTAAGTCGGGAGAGCTGTATCGATCAGGCATCCGGGTACGGCTTCAGGCGCAGCCGTTTCGGGTGCTGACATTTCTTCTTGAAAATGCGGGCGAAGTCGTTTCCCGTGACCAACTCCAACATTATCTATGGGGCAGCGACACGGTCATCGATTTCGAGCATAGCCTCGGGACGGCGATCAACAAGATACGGGATGCATTAGGGGATTCGGCCGAAAATCCTCGTTTTATCGAGACGCTAGCGAAACGCGGTTATCGCTTCATCGCTCCCGTCTCTTTTGAGCAGCCGTCAGAACCGCTCCCGATTGCGAATGCGGCTTTACCGCAAGCTCCGGAGTTAACGGCCGATGCTCAAATAGGATCCACAAGGCGGAGATCTGTCACCAGCGGGTTGCTGTTCGCAATCTGTGCTGTATGCGCCATCGCCCTTGCGGCGATTGCTTTTCGGTTTTTCGACCGCGATGACCAGCTGCCGTTACAGATTTCCCGTGTCACATCTTCGGGACGCATTTCCCCGGGAGACGCATTTCTTGAAAATCTTCCAGGAATCGCGACTGACGGTACACGGCTGTATTTCCCCGAGCTCGAGAATGGACGCATGCGTCTGGCGCAAGGACTGATTGCCGACGGCGAAGCGACGAATCTCACTCTTCCTGATGAAATCGTTGCTCCGTTGCTCGGAGATATTTCGCCGGATGGGTCAAAGCTAATCATTCGAAATCACATCTCGGCGGAAGCAGAACAGACGCTGTGGATCGTACCCACGCTAGGTGGGGCAGCGCGGCAGATCCCCGGTTTACTGGCGCACGATGCAACGTGGATGCCGGATGGGCACCACATTCTGTATGCAACCGGCAACACTTTGTGGATAGCTGGAGAAAACGGAGAGTCGCCTCAGCGGTTTGCCGTTTTGCCCGGACGTCCGTTCTGGCTTCGATGGATACCCGGCGGAACTGTGTTGCGCCTGACACTATTGGATCCGGGCAACCACACTACATCTCTATGGGAGCTGGATGCGAACGGAAAAAATGCCCACCAGCTTCTCCACGGCTGGAGCGCGCCCTCGAGCGAATGCTGCGGAAGCTGGACATCGGATGGGAAAAACTTCGTCTTCGAATCCCAACATAGCGGCGAGAACAATATATGGATATTGCGGCCGAGGAGCGGTTACCCGGAACAGCTGACGAACGGCCCCCTCGATTATCAGGCGCCGATCACGTCGAGGACGGGATATCGCATCTTTTTCATCGGTGCGGATACGCGCTCCGAACTGCTGGACTACTCATCCGCAAACAAGACTTTCCTGCCATATGGGGAAGCGCTGGCGACGGCAAACCGCGTCGTATTTTCACGCGATGGCAAGTGGATGGCCTGGATCAGCAATGAGGACAGCTCGTTGTGGCGCAGTCGTGTCGATGGTACCGAGAGGGTGCAGCTGACCGGGGGGCCGATGGAAGTTTTCATGATGCAATGGTCGCCGGACGGCAGACAGCTTGTATTTATGGCCAGAGAACCGGGAAAGCTCTGGCGGATCTACACGATCGGCGCCGATGGCAGCAGTCTGCATTCGATGTTGCCGGAGAACCGCAATGAAGCCGACCCCGACTGGTCGCCCGATGGTAAAGAGATCGTTTTCGGAAGAGTGCCTGCGCTCATGGGCGAGACGGTGGAATCAAAGGCAATTTATCGGTTCGATATTGAAGCCGGAAAAACGACCTTGCTTCCGGGTTCCCAGGGGCTTTTCAGTCCACGATGGTCGCCGGACGGCCGCTACATTGCAGCTCTGTCTCTCGATATGACTCGGCTGATGCTTTATGACATATCAACCGGCACTTGGCGATTGCTGGCTCAGCAAAGCGCAGCTGACCCTTTCTGGTCCCGGGACAGCAAATCAATTTTCTTTCACACCTATGTGCAGAAAAACCAGATGATTTACCGGATCGAAGTGCTCAGTGGGAAGGTGGAGCACGTCGCCGACCTTGAGGATTTGCACTTTGCCGATGCAGTAGATTATCAGTTTGCCGGGCTCACTCCGTATGACACGCCGCTGGTGAATGCCCGCATGTCGACGGCGAATATCTACTCGACAGAGTTGAGAAAGTAATTGCGAACGGCATCGCCTGATTGTTGATAAGGATATGTTGCGTTTTGAACTTAGTCCTTTTCAGGCTGAGTTCCACTAAGACTTCTTAGATATAACTGCAGCCATTCATGTATTGGCCAACCAGGAAAAATCTCATTCCACTCTTGAAGGTCTTTATTCGTCTCTTCGAAATCTTTCTGCGTGGAGGAAAAAGATTCCGAAGGGACAGCCAGTAGAAAGACGCGCAAGCGCTCTCCTCCTAAACTTCCAAAAAGACGCAGGCGATAGGTGCCGGGCCCCTTGAGTGAGAGATGGCCTTCATCGTGTGGACCAGACCAGCTCAGCGAATGCTCTGATGGTTCAGCGTCACTCTCGCCCTGCAATGTCAGCCGATAGTGTCCCGGTGGCAGAGCTGCAAACGGTTGCTTCAACGCAATACTTCCATCACCTTGAATAGGCACAACTGTCTCTACTATTGTGGTTGTTGAGACGACTGGCGCTTTGGGTAAGCTAGCTGTGGAAGTAACCTGCTTCATCACCCTTCTGATCGTATCGAATAGCTCAAGGGCATCTTTATCGGGCTCTGCCATGAGGGCAGGTATACGAAATCCCTGCGAGCAGGTATGGGCGTCGTGGCAATCAAAGAAAAGCCGCTGCCCATCCGGCAGCAAAACAAGAATCGACCCATTGGCGGTGGTGTCTGCTGTCAGCAATGCGCCGGGAGGTACATCGTCACCTTTATGCAAAGGGTGTTGCTCATGATTCAAATACCAGTTTCCATGCACCTCCCACGCAATCCCACTTTTCGCGGTTGTTTCGGTGTAGATCCATGCTGAACAAATAAGTAAAGGTATCGCAGCTAGCCAAGTTTTCAAAAGCATCCATTGTCCCCCTAGATAATGTTGCAAGTATTACGGGTTACTGCAGGTAACCATTGAAGGTAATGCTTCTTAGAGCGCGCGCAAGTAATAACTGGTCACCAGAGGCTCCTGTCTGCTGGGTAACGGATCTGTAGCAACAGTTTCCAAAAAGTGTCATTGCTGGAGAACTTGCGCGAAGTTTTACTCTTCCTACTGCTTCTTCTTCTCCCAGCAGGCAAACAAGTAAATGTCAACAAGTTATTGAGCTTTCTCCGCTTTTCACTCTATAGCTCTATAGCCTGCGGCGAGTGGGCTTCCAGTTGCATGGTGTGGAAGCGTTCAAAGTTACTCCTGGGATCTCTAGCCTCAATGATCAGCATATGTGTGCATGGGTCGATCGGGATCACTTTGAGAACCGGTCAAAAGATGATTTCACAGATGAGGTCACATGCGAATCTTTTCTGCCTCACAGGTTCCCCTGCCTGCCATTGTTGATGATAAGCTTCCGGCTCGGCGCTGGCTCAAGGCATGTATGGCTTTGTCATTGCTGTGCTTGCTGAATATACATATCGGCGCGCAGACAGCTACGGCGGTAAATGTGCCAATGTGGCGCTACGGCAACGCGAACGCAGGCGCAAACTCACAAGAAACACTGCTTAATGTTTCGAACATAAATACTACGAGCTTCGGGAAACTGTTTAGTGTAGCAGTTGACGGATATGTATACGCACAGCCGCTCTATGTAGCGGGCATCACCATGCCCGACGGTCTTGTTCATAATGTCATCTTTATAGCTACCGAACACGATAGCGTGTACGCCTTTGATGCGGATACGAACGGAGGGGCCAATGCCCAGCCGCTGTGGAAGGTAAGCATGATTGACACGGCGCATGGCGCCGCTGCTGGAGCCACTACAGTACCCAACTCCACCATTGGATCGCTGGATATTGTTCCAGAGGTTGGTATTACCTCTACCCCTGTTTATAACCTGGCCAGTCAGACGCTGTATGTAGTAGCCAAATCAGAAGAGAACGGTAGCTATATACAACGGATTCACGCTCTAAACATGCTGAACGGCTCTGAACAAGCAAATAGTCCCTCGCAGCCAATTGCGGCAACGGTTACTGGTGGAGGCAATGGAAGCGCCAATGGAAAGCTCGCTTTCAGTTCCCTGTGGCAGCTTAACCGGGTAGCCCTCAATCTATTTAACGGCTATCTGTATGTGGCATTTGGATCGCATGGGGACAATGGGCCATGGCATGGGTGGGTGCTGGCCTACAATGCCACGACTCTGAATCAGACTGGCGTTTTCTGTCTCTCGCCGAATGGATTAGGCAATGGAGTATGGAGTTCAGGTGCCGCAATGCCTATCGATACCGTTAACCCGAGCGGGCGCATGTTCCTCACTGCCGGCAACGGTACATTGACTACCTACCCGCCTCTTTCCAGCCAGACAGATTACAGCAATAGCATTCTTCGTTTGGATCTGGGAAGCGGCACTCTTACGCCGGGCAGTGCATTTACGCCATTCAATCAGGCAGCTCTTACCAGTTCCGATCTGGATCAGGGTTCAGGGGGCGAACTTCTACTTCCCGACCAGCCGGGTACCTACCCGCATGAACTTTTACAAATCGGGAAAGAGGGAAGGATCCTTCTTCTGAATCGCGATAGCCTCGGAGGGTATGCCCCAGGGGGAAGCTCCAATACGAACATCATCCAGGATATTACTGGTGCGACCGGTGGCTTATGGAGTACTCCTGCCTACTGGAATGGCCATGTATTCATGTGGGCAAGCGGAGACTCCTTAAAGCGATTTGAGCTGACAAATGGCCTCTTGAGCACAACTGCGAGCAGCAGCTCAACTGTTAAGTCAAGCTTTCCGGGAGCAACACCAGTTGTTTCATCCAATGGTATGCAGAATGCCATCGTATGGGCGGTGCGGAGCGATGCATATAACTCGAATGGTTCGGCCATTCTCTATGCCTTCGATGCCAGCAATCTGACGACTCCCATTTACGAAAGTGACACCAACTCAGCCCGGGACGATGCCGGTCCAGCAAATAAATTCACACCTCCAGTAATTACAAATGGCAAAGTATACGTCGGTGCTGCGTATCAGGTCGATGTCTATGGCCTGTTGAACGGTGCTCAGACGGCTGCCGCCCCCGTGATCTCTCCGAACGGTGGTACGTTGATGACGCCGCAGCAGGCAACAATAACAGCGGCAACCCCTGGCAGCACGATCTACTATACGACGGATGGCAGCTTGCCCACAGCCGCGGCGGCCGTCTATACCGCTCCCATCACGATTTCGACCGGAACCACGATTCGAGCGATAGCCAGCGTAGAAGGTTATTTGCAGAGTGCAGTAAGCACGGCCGTTTTCACCTTCTTAACGCAAACGCCCGCACCTTCATTCTCGCTGGCTGCAGGCACCTATACTTCCGCACAGACTGTCACCATCGGCGATTCGCTGAGTAAAGCCGTCATTTACTATACGACGGACGGTTCTACTCCTACGCTCAATTCTTCTGTTTACAGTGGTCCAATCACAGTGAGTACCACAGAGACGCTGCAGGCCATTGCGGTTAGCGGCACCTTGACTCCCAGCCTTGTGACCTCGGCAACCTATTCGCTCCAGTACTCCGGTACAGGGATTAATTTCGGAAGTGGTTTTTCAGTAATCACAGGCTTGACTCTCAATGGAAGTACAGTGAATAGCGATGATAGCCGGTTGCAACTTACCACAGGAGGCACGAACCAGGCCGGCAGCGTTTTTTATAACACGCCGATGAACATTCAGTCGTTCGTAAACGACTTTTCATTCCAGCTTTCCAATCCGCAGGCAGACGGGTTTACCTTCACAATTCAAAACGTAAGCCCAAAAGCGCTGGGGATATCCGGCGGTTCCCTCGGCTACGGGGCAGACATTACCAGGGGTACTGGAGGAATTCCTAATAGCATTGCCATCAAGTTCGATCTTTACAGCAACACGGGTGAAGGGCCGAATTCGACGGGGATTTATCAAAATGCCGCACCGCCGACATTGCCGGCAATCAATCTCACGCCTTCGGGTATCAATCTGCACAGCGGTGACAGTATGAATGTGCATATGACCTACGACGGCACGACACTTACGATGACGATTACCGATCCGGTCAGTAGCAAGACCTTTACGCAGAGTTTCCCGATTAATATTTCTCAGGTGATCGGGAGCAATACTGCCTATATCGGTTTTACGGGTGGGACCGGCGGCCTGACTTCAAGCCAGAAGATTCTGACATGGACATTTGTCTCGAATCCTCAACCGGCTGCGCCGTCGCCGGTCATTACGCCGAATGGAGGCACCTTCACATCGCCGCAGTCTGTCAGCATATCGGATACGGTGACCGGCGCGGTGATTTACTACACGACGGATAGTTCGACGCCGACTATATCATCGCCTGTGTATAACGGACCATTTACCATCAGCAGTGGTTCGGTGGCGGTGAAGGCATTTGCTGTAGCCCCGGCGATGAGCGCCAGTCCGATAAACTCAGCCAACTTTACCGTTACTTTGCCGACGACGGCTCTTACGTCCTTTTCTCCAGCTGCTGGAACGTATGTCGGGACGCAGGTTGTATCGATAGCCGATGCAACTGCCGGAGCAGTAATTTATTACACAACCGACGGTTCGACGCCGACGCCGAGCTCCAATACCTATTCCGGACCGATAACCGTCACAGCATCGCAAACGATCAACGCAATCGCTCTCGCTCCAAACTATGCGATCAGTGGGGTGAGCAGCGCTGCATATGTTATCCAATCGACGGGACAAAACATCAATTACGGCAGCGGTTTCACGAGTACTTCAAATATAGCGCTGAACGGGAGCGCAAAGCTCAATAGCACCGCCAGCGCCCTCCAGCTTACAGATGGACACGTGACTGAGGCGGGCTCGGCCTGGGTAAAGACTCCGGTAAATGTAACTGCATTCGTTTCGGACTTCACCTTCCAGATGGTGAGTCCCGTGGCGGACGGATTCACCTTTGCGATCCAGAGCAATGGAACATCTGCTCTCGGAGCGGCGGGCGGCTCACTGGGCTACGCGAATATTCCGAACAGTGTAGCGCTGAAGTTCGACATCTATAACAATAGTGGCGAAGGGACGAATTCGATTGGGATTTATACCGGCGGAGCTGCGCCAACCGTTCCAGCCACAAATCTGACTGGCAGTGGAATTGTTCTTAACAGCGGGGATGTATTCCATGTACATCTTGTCTATAACGGAACTGCACTTCAGGTAGGTATTACCGACACAAACACGTCGGCATCGTATATGATTGCCTACCCTGTGAATATTCCAGGGGCTTTGGGAACCAGCCAGGGCTATGTAGGCTTTACCGGCGGCACAGGCGGCTCAACCGTCACCACCAATATCCTGAATTGGACGTTGACTCCCGTCAGCCAAACGGTCACCGCAGATCCAACGTTCAGCCCGGCACCCGGCTCGTATACAACAGCTGCTCAAGTCACATTGAATAGTCTGACGCCCAACGCGACCATTTACTACACGGTAGATGGTTCACAGCCAAGCCATACATCAGCCGTTTACTCAGGACCGATCCAGGTAAATGGAAATTCGCTCACGGTAAAGGCGTTTGCAAGCGCTGCAGGCTTACAGGATAGTCCGATAGTTACAGGCTCGTATGTGATCCAGCAGCCTGGTGTGGCGCAACCTGTGCTTTCACCAGCGGCTGGAACCTATAGCTCCGTGCAGGTCATCTCCCTTTCGTCGCCTGTTTCGGGTGCTGCGCTCTACTACACCACTGACGGCACTACGCCGACCACTGCATCGCCGCTATACAGTGCGCCGATTATGATCAGCGGATCAAAGACGATACAGGCAATTGCTGTTGTTCCAGGTGTCGGACAAAGTAGTGTCACAACCGGAGTGTATGTCATCCAAGATGGAGGTCAGGCGGTTAACTTTGCGAGCGGGTTTGCGAACGCTCAGGGCCTTACCTTTAACGGCAATGCGGCGAATCCGAATGACGGGACGCTAAAAATCACGGATACAAGCGCCACGTACGAAGCAGGCAGCACATTCTTCAATGTGCCTGTCGATATCCGGCAATTTCAGACAAGCTTTACGTTCCAGCAGACAAACGCCGTGGCCGATGGTTTCACCTTTACCATTCAATCGAACGCACCCACGGCTCTCGGACCAAGCGGGGGTGGCCTCGGCTATGGTCCGGCTTCTACGACAGGAAAGGCCGGCATTCCCAACAGTATAGCCATCAAATTTGACTTGTTTAACAATCTGGGAGAGGGCACAGATTCGACGGGGTTATATCAAGGCGGTGCATCGCCTACCATCCCAGCGGTCAATCTCACACCATCGGGAATAGTGCTTACCAAGGGCGATCCGATGCTTGCAAAACTCACTTATGATGGAACGACGCTCACGCTTAATCTTACCGACCAAAAGACGAATGCTACCTTTACACAGGGTTTCCCCGTAAATATTCCGGCAGTCGTCAATTCTACATCGGCGTATGTCGGATTCACCGGCGGCACGGGTGGGCTTACGGCATACCAGAAAATACTGAACTGGACATTCACGCAAACGACTGCCACTCCTGCGATCTCACCTGCCAGCGGCACCTATACAAGCGGGCAGACGATCACTATGAGTGACACGACTCCAAATGCTGTAATTTACTACACGCTTGATGGTTCCACACCTACAAACCAGTCACTCGTATATACGGGCCCGCTGACGATCACAAATAGTTCTGAGACGGTCAATGCCATTGCGATCGCTTCGAGCTATGCGCCAAGTGCAGAAGCAACTGCGACGTATTCTTTGCACTAGCTTTCCGGCCTGACCAAATAGTGCACGCACACGATCTGCAAGCAGGGGACATGGTGTTCTACCATGCTCCCTGCTTGCCGCCGAACCACCATACCACTCCTACGGTCGCTGTGGTCTGGCTGTTGCTGAGGTTGCCCAGAGTATCTGTGAGGAAGTAGGGCTGGTTCGAGAAGTCGTGGCGCAACTCCTCGCGCATAAGAAAACCATCACCTACAGCCTGGTCGAAAGTCACGGTAAATTCCTTGAGCGCCTGCTCTTTTCCGCTGTAAAGGCCGCCGCGGTCGGATAAATATTCGGTGCGTCCGGAAAGCGAGAGCAGCGGGTTGAACTGATAGCGAGCATAGAGCGCTCCTCCATCGGTGTGTTGCGGAGCAGAGTATGTCTGAACACGGCTGATCACGTAGTCGCCCTCAAGAGCAAACGTGAGCTTCGGCGTAGCAATCCAGGTGGCGTAGCTGTCAAAGATATGGAGCTTGCCTTTTGGCGGATTCGGAAGGGGAAGGAAGGGAAGACCTTGCTGCTCGGGCAGATTCGGCGGCCCATTCGTAACATATTCGAAATCAGGGTGCTCCTGGCCAAGGTAGTAATTCATGACCCAGTCGATGGACTTGTGCGGTTTCGCTTCGAAGCCGAACATCTGGTCTTTGAAATTGTTGAAGGGCTCAGTCTGCTGCGTGCCGTTGACTGTCCAATAATGACCAGAAATCCAGGGAGTGAAGGCATAGGATGCGCGAAGACCTGCATGGTAGAAGGGCAGGTAATCGAACCAGTACGACCGCGAATAGTTCATCTGGTCCTTTGTATAGTTACCTTCAATGCCGAGTGAACTGGCCCACTTGCCGAAGTCAACACTGAGCCCGCTGCCTACAGGAACGATATATGTTCCGTAGGCCTGAAAAATATTGCGGTAGATCTCAGGGCGCGCCTCGTTTGCAGGATTACCCTGCAAGGTTTCCGTCGCCTGGCCAAATTGCAGGTCAATGCGGGCGCCGAAACGCTTGCCATTCGCCGGATCCGGCGCGTGTTCCATGATGAAATCTGCCTGATTCAGGCTAAACGCATTGCTGCTTACGTCATATGCGCGCAGCAGGTTGGCGCGCCCGATCGGTTCATTGAAGTTGTAGGCATAGTAGCCATCGAACGTCATGTTGATGGTGGTTCCATTCATGAAATTGAGAGTGCTGCGATCCGCTTCAGTCAGGGTCTGCACTGGCGGAGCATCGACATGTTTCGCAGTGAGATTGGCTCCGGCGGTGCCGAGGGCTGTTGCGCTTGCGTCCGGGGCAATGACTGCGATGCTCGCGGTCTCCTCATTTTCGAGCTTCGTCAATCGCGCATTGATCGCCGTGAGTTCCTGACGCAGCTCACGGATCTCTTCTGCGCGCGAAGTGTCGGCTGTCTGTGCTCGAAGTATAGGAGAAGATGTGAGACATAACGATACGATGCAGGCTGATAACAGAAGGCGTTGCGGACGATTCATGGCGATCCTTCCCGGACGACATATTGCACCAACAGCGTTACAGCGAAGTCATTAGAAATTCATAAGTGCGGCGTAAAAATAGCCGAGGATACGTGGCGCAGATCCCAGGCAGCCCCAAAACGGCGCGAAGCAGGCGTTTCGGAGCACAGACCCTGGCGAGAGATCTTCAGATGCTGGCGGGATGCCGATTATGGCCCCTCCCTGCTATACTGACTCGTTGCGGGAACTACTTAAAACCATTCCTGTTTTCAAGCATTTCGCCGCAAATCGAAATCACATAAGCTTCCGAGGTTTCCCATGTCCGGCCATTCAAAATGGGCGACAATTAAGCACAAGAAAGGGGCGCTTGACGCGAAACGCGGCAAGACTTTCACGCGCCTGATCAAAGAAATCACGATTGCAGCCAAAGCTGGCGGAGATCCCGATGGAAATCCTCGCCTGCGTACCGCTGTGGCAGCCGCGAAGGCAGAGAACATGCCTGCGGATAACATCAAGCGCGCGATTCAGCGCGGAACCGGCGAACTCCCCGGCGCAATTTACGAAGAGATCACCTTCGAAGGCTATGGTCCTGGCGGCGTTGCAGTCATTGTGGAGACAACGACCGACAACCGTAACCGCACGGTAAGCGAAGTTCGTCATGCGTTTTCGAAAAATGGCGGGAATCTGGGCGAATCCGGCTCGGTTCGCTTCATGTTCACGAAGAAGGGCGTAATCGCTGTGCCCAAAACCGCTGCCGATGAAGAGAAGCTGATGAACATCGTGCTCGAAGCGGGCGGCGACGACCTGAGCGATGAAGGCGATACATGGGAGATTCTTACTGATCCCGCAGCCTTCGACGCGGTCGCGGAGGCGATTCGCAATGCGAAGATCGAAACCGTCATGTCTGAGGTAACGATGATCGCGACCACCTACACCCGGCTCGAAGGCTCAACTGCAGCGCAGATGATTCGTCTGCTCGAAGCTCTTGAAGATCACGATGATGTGCAGAATGTCTATTCGAATTTCGATATGGACGCCAAGCAGCTGGAAGAGGTTGCAGGCTGATACGGTCATCCAAGGTTTATGAGAGGGCCGCCAATTGGCGGCCTTACTTTTAGGGCAACATACCGAAGCGTAGTTTACCTTGAATCATCAGAAAAAGATCACAAACACAAATCCTATGTTGAAAAAACTGTTTCCCTCTCTCGCTGTTCTGGCTTCCGGTCTGTTTTCACTTTCAGCTATTGCGCAGAGCTCGCAGGCACCGGTAATTAGGAACGACAGTCCGGCATCAGCCGTGCTGGCGATCCGCCCATGGGAATTCGGACCATTCTTTCAAGGCGGCGTCGGTGTTGGCGACCGCTCCGATTTCAGCTTCACCAGCGCGGGTGTGCGCTTGGGTAAGGTCATTACGAACCAACATCTGCCAGGTTTTCTGCGCGGACAGTTTGAATACGCAGGAGAACTGATGCCATATTGGCAGTCATTCACTCCGGCGCCGCATATGCAGCTTACGAAGTATGAGTTTGAAGGGCAAACGGGGTATGCATTGCTGCCGTATAACGGCGGCACGTTTACCGGAGTCAGCATTACGCCCATTATCCTGCGCTGGAATTTGAAGGCAAGGAAGCGCTTCGCTCCCTTTCTACAGGGGGCGGGCGGTCTGATCTGGACGAACCATAAGTATCCGCCGGACATCATCGTCGAGCGTGGTCAGCCGGGCGGCACAAGTGTGTGGAATTTCACGCCACAATTTGGGGTCGGCTTTCACTATTTTGTGAGGCCCAGGCAGTCGGTGACTTTCGGGGCGAACGCGATTCATATCTCAAGCGCGTCTTTGGGCGACCGCAATCCAGGTGTGAATGCGAGCGTACAATTCCAGATCGGCTATACCTGGTGGAAATAGACCAGGGCAGGAATGAAAGATTGAGATGAGCGATGCGTTAATCGAGTGTGTGCCGAATTTTTCCGAGGGGGCAGACCCGCGTAAGGTCGCGTCCATCGTTTCGGCCATGCAACTCGATGGCATATCGCTGCTCGATTGGTCGCTCGATGCCGACCACAATCGCTCCGTAGTAACGATTGCAGGCCCTCCTGCTCAAGTGATGGAAGCTGCCGTTCGCGCAGCAGGTCGCGCATCCGAGTTGATCGACTTGACATCCCAGACTGGCGTGCACCCGCGCATCGGGGCCGCGGATGTCATCCCATTTGTTCCGATTCGCGGCATATCGCTCGAGCAGTGTGCATTACTGGCGCGGCAGGCCGGCATGGAGATCTGGAACCGGTACCGTGTGCCGGTGTATTTCTATGAAGCGGCTGCGGCGCGGCCGGATCGTGCTTTGCTCGAAGATGTGCGACGCGGCCAGTTCGAGGGGCTGCGTGATCTGGTGCGCAAGGATGTTTCGCGGCGTCCGGACGTCGGTGGGCCGGATCTTCATCCAACGGCAGGAGCTTCGGCTGTGGGAGCCCGACGCTTTTTGATTGCCTACAACATCTATCTGGACACAACGAACGTAACGACCGCACGGGCCATTGCCAAGGAAATTCGCGCATCTGGTGGAGGGCTTTCCGGCGTCAAGGCGATGGGAGTTCTGGCTCACGGTATGGCGCAGATCTCTATGAATATCACAGACTTCCGGCTGACTTCCGTGGCTGATGCCTATGCTGCGGTGAAGCGGCAGGCGGCCAAGCATAGGACGCAGCCGGTTCGGGGTGAACTGATCGGGCTCTTGCCGGAAGCGGCATTTGAGCAGGATAGCGAGTGGGTGCGTCAATTACATGGATTTGATCCAAAAGAGAAACTTCTGGAACGCAAACTAGAGCAGCCGATTGAGTGGCCGGTGCCCGAACGGCACAGCGCCAGTCTAAAATAAGAAGAGGCAGGCACGATTGCCTGCCTGGCAGACAGGGATGCAGCAAGAACGAAACCGCTGCCCCGGAGGTATGGATTTGAAATTTGGCAAGAACTTATCGCTCGCAGCCACCCTGGCGCTCGGCATCTTTGCCGCACTGCCCGCGGTTGCCGCGCAGCTTACCGGCGATGCACGTGCCGCGATTCCCAAAGATGTCCAGCAGTTGATTGTCGTCGACTACCGCGCCATGCAGAACTCGGACGCTGCGATGAACCTGAAGGCGCGCGTGCTCCCACCCGAGCTGAAGCAGCTTGAGACAGCGCTCAAGTCGTCTGGCTTGAATGACAACCACGATGTCGACGAGTTGGCATTCGCCGCCTTCCGCACAAGCGGTAGTGGGGACAGCACGAAAATTGTCGGTCTTGCGCAGGGACAATTCTCTCTCCAGGACATTCTGGGTAATTTCAAAAAGCAGAAGGTGAAGGCCACAAAGCTTCGCGACAATCTGATCTATCCCATGGGCGCTAGCGGCATGTTGGTAACTTTTTTGAATCCCACGACCATGGTCTTTGGCTCAAGTGATGCCATTAAGTACGCGCTCGATGCGCGCGATGGCCTGTCGCCGAACTTCCTGAGCAACGACTCGATGATGCAGCAGATGTCGATCGTCGATACGGAGCCGATCTGGAGCATTCTCGACCAGAAGGGAACGCAGATGATGATGCGCGGCGTGCTCGGCGAAGCATCGCAGTTGGCGGACTATGACACGGTTAAAAAGCGCTTGACCGGCTCACGGTACACCATGAACTTTAACAACGGCGTAAAGTTCAGCCTCGATGTGGTTACGCCAGATACGTTCACTGCCGCCACGATGTCATCCCTGTTGAATGCCGCAGCCATGTACAAGAAAGTCGGCGGTACGGCGGCGGAAAAATCAGCCATCGACAACACAACCATCGACTCAAGCGCTGGAACGCTGCAGGTTCGTTTCGCGGCGTCGGACAGCCAGTTTGCTTCTCTGCTGCAGTCTCCGCTCTTCCAGTCAGTCGTTCACTAAAACGATTCGTCCACTGTTTGCTTGAAAAGGGGCACGGCGCCAGCCGTGCCCTGACTACTTTGCCGCCGACTCCAGAGTGGAAGCAGCGCGATGGATGGCTTCGGTGAGCGTGGTAAGCTGCGTCGCCGCGCGGGCACTGTCTTTCGCGTCAATGGCCTCGTTTACGCCGGGAATGACAACAGCAGCGTAGCCCGTATATTCCCCTGGAGCGTAGATGGTGTGCTTGAACCACGGGCGATTGGGCAGTCCTGCCGGCGAGAGCAAATCGCCTTCCACCTGCCGCAGTTGGGCGTTAAGCTCTGTGGAATTGCCGGGGAGGCTCTGCTGCTTCTTGCGAACAGCCTCTGCCGCGGTGGTGAACTGTTGTGCGGCAGCCAGAGCCGGTGCGAAATCCAGGCCCGAGACTTTGCTCTCATCGGCCTTTTTCCTGGCTGCGTCAAGATACTCGGTGATTTCCTTTCCGTAATTCACGTAGTCGTAGGGCAGCACGTCGGTGTCGGCCATATGGAGCACTTCAAGACCGAAGACGCGCGCTTGCTGCTGCTCGTACACAAAGGTGGGATCGGCATTCTTGATGAACCAGTTGTAGTTGTCGAAGACAGAGTGGTAAACGCCGTAAGGGCCGGAGGAGCCGATGTCGGTAGATGGCACGCCGAGATGCTGGATGAACGGCGTGTAGTCAGAACCGCTGCCGAGATCGCCGATTTCAACTTCGCTGTTTTGATGGGACGCGCCCTGGCCCAGATGCTCATTCGCCGAGTGGCGGCGCGACTCGCCCTCTGCCTCGCTCTTCTTCCACTGGTCGTATACGTTGCCGCCCTTCGGACTTGGAACTTCCTTCGTGACATCGCGGACAAAGTCTTTGAGTGAGGGCACGGCGGATGCGTCAAAGTTCGGTCCGGCAACGCCGACATCTGTATTGAAATAAGCGACGGCATGTCTCAGCCGCTCCGCATTGTCTTCTGCCCATTCGGTCGAGCCGATCAGTCCTTCTTCTTCCGCGTCCCAGCTGCCGAAGACAATGGTGCGCTTCGGCCTCCAGCCGGTCTTGAGCAGCTCGCCGATGCCATGCACGGACTCAAGCATCGCTGCAGTGCCGCTGTTGGGGTCGACTGCGCCATAAACCCAGGCATCGCGATGGTTTCCTGCAACGACCCATTCATTGGGCCATTCGGTGCCAGGAATTTTGCCGATCACGTCCCAGATAGTGCGATAGGCGTAGTCCTGCTTGAGAACCATATGCACTTTTACGCCGCCTGGGCCTGCATGATAGGTGAAGGGCAGAGCTCCTTGCCATTCATGCGGGACAGTGGGCCCGGCAAGCGCTTCCAGAATCGGCGCGGCATCGTGATAGGAAATTGGGGTGGAGGGAATCTGCGGCATGCTCGCCGCTGTTTCCGGCTTTAAGCGCTTGGATTCAGCCAAGTCGGGCGTTGAGGCCACACCGGGCGTGCTCGCGTCTCCGGGATACTTGAACATGTACTGCACCGAGCCGCGCTGCACGCCGGTTTCCGGACGATAGGGGCCTTTGGGGTACATATCACCGCGATAATAACCGTCGTCTGACGGGTCGGAATAGATGATAACGCCGGCCGCGCCGTGCTCCTGAGCAACATAGACTTTTACGCCACGGAAGTTTCCGCCATAGCGCACAAGGACAATCTTGTCTTTCACACTGATGCCCAGATCTTCTAGCTTCTTGAAGTCTTCCGGGCGTCCATAGTTGGCGTAGACGACTTCGGCCGTGATGTCTCCGGACGGCGACGAGCCGTTGAACGGCATGACCACGCGCGGGTCTTTGTCAAAAGGATCGCCCTCGACGTGCTCGCGCGTCGGTCCGGTCATCAGCACCTTGCCATTGTTGTCGGTTGCAGTGATATGGATTGCCTTCGGCAGATTGAGCCACGCCCTGTAAGGCACGATGGCCGTATCGAGTCCGGCAGCCTTGAATTTTTCCGCTACGTACACGGCCGTGTCGTAGTCTTCCTTGGATCCCGCAATATGGGGCGATGCGGTGAGCGTCTTCAGCTCTTCGCCTGCGAGTTTCGCATCCGGTACGGCAAGAAATTGCTGATCGATTTTCGATTGCGCGGAAAAATCGCGATAGCCGAAAAGTGACTGAGGCGTGCTGGTTGTTTGAGCGGGCAGCGAAGCGGCAAGCGCGGAAAGGCAGAGATAACTGGCAAGAGCACGACGGTCCAAAAAACTGCTCCTTAAAACGGTTTTGATGAGTTCCATGAAGAAATGGATATGTAAAAGAAAAAGCTTACACTAATGGGTTGGAGAATCATTGTCCGAATTCCACCTGCCGCAATTCCGGCACATCCTGGCTCTTTCAGAAAGATATACAGCTTGCGATGTATCCCACTGCCCGTCTTTTCAGCGATTGTAAGAGGATGCTGATGCAAAATGTTCGATGTCGCCGATCCGAAGGAGTACAGGACCTTGGCTAAGGAGAGCGCTCAAGCTGAATTAGACCCTGAGCTGAAAGCCGATCTCGCTCTCGACCTGCCGGTTGCCGGGAAAAAGTGGCCGCCGATCGTTCGCGCTTTTCGGAATGAAGACTACCGGCTCTTCTGGGGCGGTTGTCTGCTCTCGAATGTCGGCACCTGGATGCAGAATGTAGCGCAGGGCTGGCTTGTTCTGGAGCTTTCGAACTCATCTTTCTGGCTGGGAATGATCGGATTTGCGGCGGCGTTTCCATTTCTGCTGTTTACGCTTTTCGGGGGTGTCATCGCCGACCGCGTCAGCAAGCGGCATCTGCTCATCGGTACGCAGACGGCGCAGATGGTCTTTGCATTTGTGCTTGCCTTTCTTACATATTTCAAGGTAATCACGATTGGCCAGCTGGCGGTGCTCGCATTCCTGACGGGCATAACGAATGCGCTGAATGCGCCCGCCTATCAGGCAATGGTGCCGCGTCTGGTTCCGGCCGAAGACCTGCAGAACGCCATCGCTCTGAATTCGGCACAGTTCAATATGTCGCGTATTATCGGGCCGACATTGGGCGGGTATGCCATGGCCTGGTTTGGCATGGCCGGCAATTTCTTTCTGAACGGCTTTAGTTTTCTGGCAGTACTGTGGCCGCTGTTTCGTATGCGGTATCCGGCCGAGCGGCAGGAGCGTCATACGAGCGTTCTGCAAAGTCTTCGCGACGGCATCGCATATGTCCGGCGGTCGCCGGAGATGTCGGCCATTGTGATGCTGATTGCAAGCGCCAGCCTGCTGCTGCTGCCGTTCATCACCTTCATTCCCTACTTCGCAAAAGATGTGCTCAAGGTAGGCGAGCGAGGACTGGGCTTCCTGATGGCGTGCTCAGGCATTGGAGCGCTGCTGGCGGCGGGTGTAATTGCTTATATGGGCAGGATCCGCTGGCGCGGGCGGGTCATTGTCTTCTTCGGATTGTTTGTGATGGCAGCGGTGATCATCTTTTGCTATTCGCATAGCTTTGCGCTATCGGCGGCTATGTCATTCTGCGAGGGTTTTGGAATGATCATCAGCCTTTCCATGGTCAACGTAACCATGCAGCAGCTTTCGAGCGATGAGATGCGCGGGCGGGTCATGAGCATCTACGCGACCAGCTTTCTTGGGCTGCCGCCGGTCGGTTGTCTGCTGATTGGCGAGCTATCGCGGCATATGCCGACGGAGCACGCCATCGCCGCCATGACGGGTGTAGCGATGGTGTGCTACCTGGGCTTTTATGCGCGGTCGAAACCGCTGCGTGAGCTGGATTAGGCCTGCTCGGCTGCTCTTCGGCGACGTCCGCTCAATAGATAAAGATTCGCTCGCGGATCGAGCAGTGGATCGCCGGAGGGCTCAATCCCGTCGATTCGTGGAATAGGGTCGAAGATAATTTGGCGCTGCTCCGCATCGTTGTTCGGAACGATCGCGTCGAGCGTGATCTCACCGAGTGTCAGCAGCGGGCGGCCTTCCGGCCATTGAACGGTGGCATCGTCAACCGCGTCGCCCTCCTCCGCCAGCTGCACAAGAATATGGAATTTGATCGGACCTTGCGCGATTCTCTCTGAGAGGTCATCGAAGAGGAAATTTGGAGTCTTGGCGGCAGCTGCTTCCGTGTCGAGATACTCGGTTCCCAGCTCCGGGACGATGCGGTAGCGTCCGTAGCGGGTGGAACCTTCGGCATTCGTGAATTTGAAGGCGTTGATGCCGAAGAATTTTTCCTTAGCGAAGCTCGTGGGAATGGGCTTCGGAGCCTGTACAAATGCGAGCGCCGCCGGATGCGTGCTGACAAACGCCTCCACCGGGTTTGGGTGCGGCTTGGATGGATCGCTGGCCGCGATCGCGCGAAGGAATTCAAGGAACTCTTCCGCCGTGCGCACAGGGAATCCATCGTGCGAGTGGCTGATGATATCGGTGTGCTTGTGTTCGGCGAGATGGAAGCGAATGGCGCAGCCGCGTGGGCTGGCTCCCTGGGGATCGTTGTCCGGGATTGTCGGGATGCCGGTGGAATCTGACAAGCGCACGGTGACGGGTGTGGATTTGCGCTCAATGTGAGGGGCACGCGTGAGAGTAGCTGCCTCAGGCGAAGGTGCAAAGGTTCCGGACAGCAGCGCGCCCTTTGCGTGCGCGGGCCGGAAGCCGGGATGTACACCAAAGACATTGTCGAATGCTTGCAGCAGGTCGTGGCTCAGAGCCAGCGCTTTTTCATCGGTGGGAAGCGGCATGATGCAGTTCTCCTCGGAACAAATGTGCTTTCGTCATACTGTACGCGCAGGAATCGCGCTCATCATCACGAGACAGAAAAATTCGACTTGGAGAAATGAAGCGCACTATTAAGCGCCGATTCTCCAGCGCGTTTGCCGCAGATTGCTGCCGCCGTCACGAAGAGAGGATAGAGCCTGCTAGGCGATTGGCTGTGCGCAATGTGAGCAGCGCCTTGCTTCAATCGGAATATCGCTGAGGCATTCGGGGCAGGCCTTCGTCTTCGGCGGCTCCACTTTGGCGGGAAAAAAGCGCGCCATCAGCTTGTTGATCGGGAGCACAAAGAGGAAATATACGGCTGTCGCGATGAGCAGGAAAGAAATGAGCTGGTTGAGGAAGTTGCCGTAAGGAATCTTGCCGCCATGAATGTTGAGAACAAGATAGGAAAAATCAGGCTTCCCGACAATGACCGAGATAAATGGCGTGATCAGGTCTTTTACCAGCGAGTTAACGATGGCCGTAAACGCTGTGCCGACAACAACTGCCACTGCCAGATCGACTACATTGCCACGCAAAATAAAGTCGCGGAATCCCTTTAACATGTAAATCTCCTCCGATGTTGCAACTCGCTGCCATGCTACCGCACAATCGCGTTATTTGTGAGTGCGTAACTCACTGGATTGCGCCTGCGCCATCAGAAGCGGCTGCCGTGGCATTGGCGTAAACGGCGCGGGTCGAGTATTCTGCTCGGTGCTTGCAGCATGCCTGGAGAGTGGATTGAAGAAAGTGATTGCCAGTGCGGATGAAGCCGTCAGGGACATTCCCAACGGCGCGACCATCATGATCGGCGGCTTCGGACTATGCGGCATTCCGGAAAACCTGATTGCCGCCCTGGTACGCCTGGGCGTAAAGGGATTGCACACGATCAGCAACAACATGGGCGTAGACGGCTTCGGCATGGGGCAGATGCTGGAGTCGGGCATGGTCGAGTCGCACACTGGCAGCTATGTGGGTGAGAACAAGCTGCTCGAAGACATGGTACTGAAGGGCAAGTTGGATTTGACGCTTGTTCCACAAGGAACGCTGGCCGAGCGGATTCGCGCCGGCGGCGCTGGCATTCCAGCGTTTTACACGCCTGCCGGCGTGGGGACCCTGGTCGCGGAGGGCAAGGAGACACGCGAATTCGATGGCAGGCCATACCTGCTGGAGCGTTGGCTGCGTGCCGACTTCGCGCTCGTCAAAGCATGGAAGGGCGATACCGCAGGAAACCTGGTTTATCGCAAGACAGCGCGCAATTTCAATCCCATGATGGCGACGGCTGCCAGAATCACAGTTGCCGAAGTGGAAGAACTCGTCGAGCCCGGCGAAATCAATCCCGATCATGTCATCACGCCGGGGATTTATGTGAAGCGCATTTTCAGAGGAGATGGGCACGAGAAGCGAATCGAGCGTAAGACGGTGCGACGCAACTAGGGCCTGCTCACAGGCCCTAGCCGTACACAATATTATTTACAGCGCCATTTCCCGGAGCCCGTCGCTGATTTTGAGTGGAGCCTCCGTTGCGTTCCGAACTTCGTCTACGCTAAATCCAGGGGCTATTTCTTCGAGCAGCAGGCCGTCCGCGGTCACACTGATCCAGGCCATCTCTGTGGCGATCGTATGCACAACTTTCAGACCTGTGATCGGTAGCGTGCAGTGATGGAGAATCTTCGGCCTGCCGTCTTTGGTTGTATGCTCCATCGCCACGATCACGCGGCGCGCGCTTGCCACCAGGTCCATTGCGCCCCCCATGCCCTTGACCATTTTGCCCGGAATCATCCAGTTGGCGAGATTGCCCTCTTCGTCGACCTCCATCGCACCTAGAATGCTGAGGTCGACGTGGCCGCCGCGAATCATCGCAAAGGAGTCGGCGCTCGAAAAATAGGATGTTCCAGGGAGTTCGGAGACGGTTTCCTTTCCCGCGTTGATGAGGTCAGGGTCTTCCATGCCTTCAATTGGATAAGGGCCGACGCCAAGCATCCCGTTTTCCGATTGCAAAACCACTTCGATGCCGGGCGGAACGTAATTTGCGACCAGCGTAGGCATGCCAATGCCCAGATTCACGTAGTAGCCATCGTGCAACTCCCGCGCGACGCGTTTGACGATACGCTCACGTTTGTCAATTTCCTGGCGCTTGCCAGTCGCCGGTATGATGGGGTTCGATACAGTAGACATAGTGGTTGCTTTTCAGATGCCTCCGGCGTTTTTCAATATTCGGGCGCGGTCGTTATTGCGCGGAACGATTTTAGTCCTCGGCAGCCTGGTTCTGGCACTCGTATTGTCAGGTTTTCCGGATGCACGCCCGTCACTGAAACTCGTTCTCCCCGCATTTCTTGCCCTATACGGAACCTATGACACATCTCGCTGCCTGCGCCTGCGCTGGAGCTTCTATCACGGCGGTGTATTGCTGCTGCTCTACATGGACATTATGGCGCTAGCGATGATTTTTTTCCTATTGCTGTATCCGTATCAGGGATGGCTTCAATAGTTACTCGTTTATTATGTGCGGCGCTGTCATCGCACTCTTATCGTGTCAAAACTACGCGATAGCCAGTAAATCCTACAGTATGTACGTCCGAAACTAGCTGGACACGCCTGCTGTAGATCCGCGAGAAAAATTAAAGTCAGGGCTGTCTTCGTGCCAGAAACGGCCTCGTTCGTGGCCGAAATATCATGGAAAAGCCCGGCTCCCAAAGTGCCGAAAACTGGTTAACTGCCCGCATATCATTAAATTACCGATGTACGTTACTAAAGTGTAAGATCATTTCTTCAAAATTTGGACATGTTTTCACAACAAATTGTTGGTTCCAAAAGAGTTCTCGGTGAAAACTATTTGGCACGCTAGATGCATCAATTGGTTGTTCTCAAACCGCTGATCATCATACGCTCATATTAGGACGCGGTATTGTGTCCTTCAAAAGGAGATTTTTCAAATGAAAACTTGGGCTCGTACGAGTGTGTCTGCCCTGTCTGTCTTACTGCTTGGTTTTGCATCGTTTCAAGTTCGTGCTGAAATTACAAGTGCTAATTTAACGTTCCAATCGCATAGTCCAAGACATTTGACTTCTTCCGTGGCCGGAGGCAGTGACCCGCGCCCGCAGACTCCCGCAGGCAAGCTGGTAGCGGTGGCCGGAGGCAGTGATCCGCGTCCGCAGACTCCCGCAGGCAAGCTGGTAGCGGTGGCCGGAGGTAGTGACCCGCGTCCGCAGACTCCCGCAGGCAAGCTGGTAGCGGTGGCCGGAGGCAGTGATCCGCGTCCGCAGACTCCCGCAGGCAAGCTGGTAGCGGTGGCTGGAGGTAGTGACCCGCGTCCGCAGACTCCCGCAGGCAAGCTGGTAGCGGTGGCCGGAGGCAGTGATCCGCGTCCGCAGACTCCCGCAGGCAGGCTGGTAGGTGCATAAGCAAAACTCGATATTAGAGCCGTAGGAAGACAGGGTAAGATCATGCTGTGACTGTGTCTCTCCTAGCGCGAGTCCTATGGGCGGCAGGCTTTATCGAGCATGTCGTTTTGCTGATCGTTTTAGTAGTGCGTGGACGATGGAGAGCATTTCCCGTATTCACGGCATGGATCGGGTTCATGACTCTTCGCACAATTGTGCTGTTCATCATTTACCAGTATGGGAGCCCCAAAACCTATACGAATATCTACTGGATCGCCTCTTTTCTTGAACTTGCACTGCAATTGGGAATTGTCTTTGAGATGGCGCGTGTAGTCCTGAAGCCAACTGGCACCTGGATTCGGGACGCGCGTAATATGTTTTGGTTATGCGGGATCGTGGGGGCGGTGATTGCCGCGGCAACGGCTTACGCAATCAACCCCGGCACACCTGTTTCTCATGGCCTCCCCGTCGAATTTTGGCTTGAAAAGGGCAATTTATTCGCAATCATGCTCACCGTTGAGGTGTTTGTCTCTATGGCATTCGCTTCAACGCAGCTTGGCCTTGTCTGGACCAGCCACGTAATGCGCATTGGCCAGGGGTTGGCGGTTTGGGCGGTGGTCGCGCTCATTACTGAGGGGGTCTACAGCCACTTTGGGACGAATTGGCATGGTGTGGCGGTGGATAATGTCCGGATTCTGACCTATCAGGGGGTTACTATTTTTTGGATAATTACTCTCTGGCGTCCCGAGCCGAAACGTCGTACACTATCACCGGAAATGCAGAATTACCTGGATGGGCTGCATCGCCAATTGCAATCCGAATTACACGTTGTGAGCCATACTGAGAAACAGTAGAAACTGCCTATGGGATATCTAGCATTTAGTGTGTTTGCTTTTGTCGCCGTAATTGCGCTTATTGTTGCGCACAGACGGTCGCGTAAGCTGGTTTCCGCAGATTGGCAAACGCTGGTTAGTTCAATTGAGCCAATGCATATGCGCGGTCTTGAGATGGTTGCTATGGACCATTTGCAGCCGGAAAAGAACCAGCTCAAACTCGAACCTCATGAAATCTGGGGATTGGTTGGCGGCGAAGAAGGCTTGAGGCGGATGGAACGCAACGCCGACCTCATGATCGCGCTGGCAGCCTACGTTCGGAACTGGAATTACGATCAGGCAGTCATCGTGGCGGAACGTATTCGCCATGATTCGATCCTGCTAAAGCGGGCAGTGCGCAAGATTCGGTGGAATGCGCATATCCGAAATAGCGAATTGAAAATTCCTTTCTACGTCCACCAGGCCGCTTCATCCTATTACCTGATGACCAAGCGCCTACTTGCTCTTTACGAAACAAACCAATATTTACTTTATCCGGTACTGGCAGAAGCCCTGTAACCTCTCTTTTGAGGGCTACAGAGCTTTCATTTCACGGCTTCCTCACTTCGTGACGGAAGCCGTTTCCAATTCTGCAAGCGAATCAGTGTAAGGCGCGCGCAACACACCGCGTTCTGTGATGATGGCGGTAACGTACTTTGCCGGCGTCACGTCGAAGGCTGGGTTTTCGATGCCGACACCGTGCGGTGTAAGCTGCTTTCCTCCGTGGTGCGTGACCTCAATTTCAGCCCGCTGCTCGATAGGTATGCCATCGCCATTCGCTGTAGCCAGGTCGATCGTTGACCACGGAGCAGCCACGTAAAACGGGATGCCGTGTTCTTTGGCCAGAATGGCCACGCTGTAAGTTCCAATTTTGTTGGCTACATCGCCATTCGCGGCGATGCGGTCCGCCCCAACAATCACGGCGCGAATCTTGCCTTGGCGCATGAGGCTGGCAGCCATATTGTCACAGAGGACCGTAGTGGGGATGCCGTCGTGCATCAGCTCCCATGCGGTGAGACGAGCGCCCTGAAGAAATGGGCGTGTTTCATCAGCATACACATGAATGGCGCGACCGCTTTCCATCGCGGCGCGAATCACTCCCAGCGCGGTGCCGTATCCACAGGTAGCCAGGGCTCCGGCATTGCAATGGGTGAGCACGCCGCCTGTTTCCGGCAGCAGTTCTGCGCCATTTGCGCCCATGGTCTTGCACGCTGCGATGTCTTCGTCGTACATCTGTTGCGCTTCTTTGACCAATGCGTCCGCAATGGTCTGAGGAGTGACACTCTGTTGCTCTGTAAGGCCGGCAAAACGCTCGCGCATCCGGGCAATGGCCCAGAAGAGATTCACCGCTGTGGGACGCGTTGCAGCCAGCGTGTTGCAGATGATGTCGAATTCCTTAGCGAGGTCGGGAATTGTGGCGGCCTTGCTTTGCCGGACTCCAAGTGCAACCCCCATGGCGGCGGAAACACCAATGGCAGGTGCTCCGCGAACTACCATCGTGGTGATGACATCGGCCACCTGCTGATAGCTGGTGGCGAGCACATAGGTTTCTTCGAGCGGAAGCTTCGTCTGATCCAGGAAGCGGACGCCGTTGGAGGTCCATTCAAGTGTGGGAATCATGCTGTTTATAGTGTAAATGGTCGGCTATAGACGAGGTTGCAGCAAAACCAACTCCGGCGAGAGAGGATCGGCGAGCTTGAATCAGTCGATACATTTCACAGTAAGATCCCCGCTTTACTGGCTGTATGCGGCATTTGCAATTGGAATCCTGCTTGTCGGTGGATTGGCAGTTCTCATGCCGCTGACCGCCTCGGCCTTGTTCGGAGCGCCGGTTAAGGTTGCTGACGGCATCGATTGGGTGAGAATTGCTGGAGTGCGTGATATTGCCATTGGTCTGATGTTCGCGGCCATGCTGGTGCTCAGAGAAGGCCGTACCGCGGGCGTGCTGATGTTGCTGGTCATCATTGTCCCGGTCGGGGATGCGTTTACCGTCTTATCGACGGCCGGTGTGACCTATCAGGTCTTCCTGCATGGTGTTGCGGCGATTTTTATGGCAAAACTGGGTTCTCTACTGGTCAAGAGAAGCTGAGAATCGGGAAATAAAAAGCCCGCTCGGTGAAGCGGGCTTGAGCAAAACACAGGGAACCATTTAGCTGGTGGCGTGCGGATCGATATCCGCCTTCGATCCAGTTCTCCACTCCGTCATAGGTGTGATGGTCTTTACGATATTGTCCCGCTGTTTCCATGCGCCCCGAATGTAGTCGCGGTTCATCGTAGCAATCACTTCGAGAGGAATTTCTTTCGGACACGCGCCGGTACACTCGCCGATGTTTGTGCAGCCGCCAAATGCTTCCGCATTCATCTGCGCCACCATGTTCACGGCGCGATGGTCACGCTCCGGCGCGCCCTGCGGCAGAATACTGAGGTGCGCGATTTTTGCGCCTGTGAACAGGGCAGACGATGCGTTCGGGCAAGCCGCTACGCAGGCGCCGCAGCCGATGCAGGCTGCGGCATCCATGGCTCTGTCAGCTAATTCTTTGCCGATAAGGATCGTGTTCCCGTCCGGCGCATTGCCGGTAGAAACCGAGACGTATCCGCCCGCTGCGATAATTCGATCGAAAGACCGGCGGTCTACCACCAGGTCTTTCACTTCAGGGAAGGCAGCTGCACGCCATGGCTCGATCACCAGCTCCTGACCGTCTTTGAAGTGCCGCATGGTCAATTGGCAAACAGTAGTTGCCGGCATGGGGCCATGCGCAACGCCGTTGATCATAAAACCGCAGGCGCCGCAGATGCCTTCGCGGCAATCATGCTCGAATGCCACCGGCTCCTCGCCGCGCTCGATCAGCGATTCGTTCAGCACATCGAGGCATTCCAGCATCGACATCTCAGGGTCGACGTCGTCTACCGGATAGCTGACAAACTTTCCCGCGTCCTTGCGGCCTTTCTGGCGCCAGATCTTCAGGGTTAATTTCATTACTTGTAGCTCCTCTGGCTCGGGTGAACGTAATTAAACTCCAGTGGTTCTTTGTTCAGCTCAGGTTGGTTGCCGGGGCCGCGATAACCCCAGGCAGCCACATAGGAGAAATGCTCGTCGTCGCGCTGGGCTTCACCGTCCGGTGTCTGATACTCCTCACGGAAGTGGCCGCCGCATGATTCGTTCCGCTCGAGCGCGTCGATGCACATCAATTCGCCCAGCTCAAAGAAGTCGGCCACGCGGCCTGCTTTTTCAAGGCTCTGATTCAGGTCATCACCGCTGCCGAGAACGTTGACGTTCTGCCAATATTCCTCGCGCAGGGCGCGAATCTGGCCAATGGCTTTTTTAAGACCCTGAGCTGTGCGCGACATGCCGCATTCGTCCCACATGATCTTGCCTAGCTCGCGATGGAAGGAATCGACCGTCCGCTTGCCTTTGATGGAGAGCAGCTTCTGGATGTCTTTCTGAACAGAAGCCACAGCATCCTTCGCTTCGGCATGGTTTTCATCAGCCTTGGCCAGTTTGTTGCTCGCCAGGTAGTTGCCCACGGTGTAGGGGATGATGAAGTATCCGTCGGAAAGGCCCTGCATCAGCGCGCTGGCGCCAAGCCGGTTGGCGCCGTGGTCTGAGAAGTTGGCTTCGCCCAGCACAAACAAGCCGGGAATCGTGCTCTGCAAGTGGTAATCGACCCACAGTCCGCCCATGGTGTAGTGGATGGCCGGGTAGATGCGCATGGGAACCTTGTAAGGATTCTCGTCGGTAATGCGCTGATACATGTCGAAGAGGTTGCCGTAGCGCTCGCGAATCGTGGCTTCGCCCAGACGCCTGATCGCATCGGCGAAGTCGAGATAAACGCCGAGCCCGGTTTTGCCCACACCACGTTCCTCATCACAGACTGCCTTCGCATTGCGCGATGCGACGTCGCGCGGCACAAGATTGCCGAAGCTGGGGTAGCGGCGTTCAAGATAATAATCGCGCTCGGCCTCGGGAATCTGGTCTGGCGACCGTTTGTCGCCCTTCTTCAGCGGCACCCAGATGCGGCCATCGTTTCGCAGTGATTCGCTCATGAGCGTCAGCTTGGATTGGTAGTCGCCTGATACAGGAATGCACGTCGGATGGATCTGCGTGTAGCAGGGGTTCGCGAAGAGAGCGCCACGCTTGTGCGCGCGCCAGATTGCGGTTACATTCGAGCCCTTGGCGTTGGTCGAGAGGTAATAGACATTGCCATAGCCGCCGGTTCCCAGTATGACAGCATCCCCGATATGCGTCGAGATCTCGCCGGTGACGAGGTTGCGGGCGACAATGCCGCGTGCTTTGCCATCGATCACGATGAGATCCAGCATCTCAGTCCGCGGATACATGGCTACAGTCCCGGCATGCACTTGCCGCTCCAGCGCCTGATATGCGCCGAGCAGAAGCTGCTGGCCCGTCTGTCCGCGCGCGTAGAACGTTCTGGAGACCTGCGCACCGCCGAACGAGCGGTTAGTGAGCGTGCCGCCGTATTCACGCGCGAAGGGAACGCCCTGGGCAACGCACTGATCGATGATGTTCACGCTGATCTGTGCCAACCGGTACACGTTGGCCTCGCGCGCGCGGAAATCGCCGCCCTTTACCGTGTCGTAGAAGAGGCGGTACACGCTGTCGCCATCGTTCTGATAATTCTTAGCGGCGTTGATGCCGCCCTGGGCCGCGATGGAATGCGCGCGACGGGGCGAATCCTGAAAGCAGAAGCACTGTACGTTGTATCCAAGCTCGCCCAGCGTGGCTGACGCGGCCGCGCCAGCGAGACCGGAGCCTACGACGATGATTGTATGTTTACGCTTGTTCGCGGGGTTGACCAGCTTCAGATCGAAGCGCGTCTTGTCCCATCCCTGCTCAATTGGGCCGGAAGGTGTTCTTGCGTCGAGTGTCATTTACTTTACGATCCCCAGCAAAATGCTTATCGGGATAGAGATATATCCCAGAACAATCACAACGGCGATCACGATCGCCGTGCTCTTCAAAATAGGAGTGTGTCGCGGATGATTGAAGCCGAGCGATTGGAACATGCTCCAGAGGCCGTGGCGCAGGTGCAGGCCCAGAAGACTAACCGCGAAGATGTACCAGACAGAGACCCACCACACTTGAAATCCGGCGACAACGTTGTGGTAGACGTCGCCTTCGATAAACTGCGACCCGGGATGAATGTATCCAGCCGTGAACTGCAACAGATGAAAGATCACGAAAGCCAGAACGATCGGGCCGGACCAGTACATCGTTCGCGAAGCATAGGAGGAAGCGATGGCTTCTTTCCGCGAGTAGCCGACTGGGCGCGCCTTCTTTTTACGGAGGGCCAACTGTACGGTGGCTGTGATGTGCAGTGCGACCGAGAGCAGCAGCACGATACGGACAGGCCAAAGCAGTTCTCCGATGCTGTGAAGAAAATGGCCATAGGCATTCAATTTCGCCGGGCCTTCAAAAATTTGCAGATTTCCAGCCAGGTGGCCAATCACGAAGGCAAACAAGATCGCGCCGGTTACTGCCATCACGACCTTCTTGCCGTTCGTGGAACCCCAGAAGCTTGCCCGGTTCTCACGCAGGCTAACCGCAGTTGCACTCATTTGCTTTTTCCAACCTTATGATTCATCTCTGACAATGTGTGGACCTGTGTATTCGCGACGAACGAGCATCTGTAGCATGGCGCAATACCCTGAAATAGCAGGATTGGCTGTTGGTTTAACTGCTGCTGAATCTTAGAGAGGTCACCCTTTATTATTGGGCGCGAAGCAGGCATCGTCAAGAAACCGAAGCCAGTTCCATCATAGAAGCTTTATAAAGTCTTGCGGCGCATTTCCTCAAGCAGCCTGAACAAAGCCTTTCCACGATGGCTCAATGTCTGCTTTTTCACTAGATCAATCTCGGCCATCGTTTTTTCGAGTTCTGTCAGATAAAAAAGTGGATCGTAGCCGAATCCTTCTGTGCCACGCGGCTCCGCGAGAATCTCGCCTTCCACGGAACCTTCCGCTGTGATAAAAACCTGACCGTCGCGCGCCGCGGCGATCACGCAGCGATAGCGTGCGGTTTTTCTCTCCGCTGAGAGAGACGCAAGACGCTGCAGCAGGTACAGGTTATTGCGTTCGTCCGTCGTTCCGGGGACGCTGAATTCTGCGTCGGCGGCAAATCGAGCGGAGTGAACACCGGGTTCGCCACCCAGTGCGTCTACTTCGAGGCCTGAATCGTCTGCAATGACAATGTGGTCAGGTACAAAGGCACTGTAGTAAATGGCTTTCAGACGAGCATTGTCTTCAAATGTAAGGCCATCCTCGACAGGTGGTGGAATCTCTTTCAGTTTCGGCAGCGGGGCAATCTCAACATGGAATGCTTCGGCAGCTGCGGCAAAGTCGCGCAACTTGCCGGGATTCGTGGTAGCGAGATACAGAGTTTGGGGCATTGAATCCAGAGTAAGGCAGTGACAGGCCCCGATGCGATGTGATTTTGCTGTGATAGTGTGTTTGCAATCTGCGAGGCGGTGAATGGCAACGATGTTTTGGAATGATACGAAATACGCGCTGCGTCAATTGATAAAGACTCCGGGCTTCACGCTAACCGCCGTGCTTACCCTGGCGCTCGGAATCGGTGTGAATGCAGCGATGTTTTCCGTCATCGATCAGGTGTTCCTCCGCCCGCTGCCGTATCCCAATGCCGGGAGGCTGGTACGAATCGGTGGCACCCCGCAAACCGGCACCGGCTTTAACACAGTTTCTATACCCGATATCCGGGATTGGCAGGCGCGCGCCCATTCATTTCAGGGAATCGGATTTTATTCAATGCAACCCGTTACTCTCGAGGGAACGGATGGCGCGCATGTCATCGCCCAGACCTTGAGCAGCACAAACCTTTTTGATCTGCTGGGAGTCCGTCCCCTGATGGGACGAAGTTTTCTTCCCGGTGACTCCAAAGATGGGACGAACCATGTGCTGATCGTCAGCCATGACGTCTGGAAAAAATATCTCCATAGCGATCCCGACATTATAGGGCGCACGGTGAAGGTCAACACCGATCCCTACACCGTTATCGGTGTTCTCGCTGAGGGGATTGGATTTCCTGGCAGGGCAGATGACGCGGTCTATGTGCCGTTAAATATGGACGACAAGGGGTTGCAGGCGCGCGACAGTTCAGCCCTGATGGCGTTCGGTTTGTTGCGCCCCGGTGTTTCTGTCGAGCAGGTGCGCAACGAGTTGAACTCCATCCACGAGCAACTGCTCAAGGAGTATCCAAAGGAAGAATCGAAAGATCGCATCCGCGTCCTCGACTATCGCGAGTCGCTCACTGAAAGCGCGAGCCCCGCGCTTTTTGCGCTCAACGGAGCAATTATCGTTGTCTGGCTCATCGCATGTGCAAACGTTGCCGGGCTTATGCTGACGCGCACGAACGGTCGCAGGCGTGAAATTGCCATTCGCGGAGCCCTCGGCGCGGGCAGGCAACGGCTGATGCAGCAGTTTCTTACCGAAAGCCTTTTGCTGGCATTGGGTGGTGCAGCCGTTGGATTGGGAGTCGCATCGGTTGCGCTTCGCCTGCTGAAGCATTATCTCGAGGATGCGGTTTTCAATGGCGATCGCATTCATATCGACGCGACCGTTTGTGTGTTTCTGCTTCTGGCATCCTGTGTCTCGGCACTGGTTTTCGGTTTGGTTCCGGCATGGATGGCAACGAAAGTGCCCGCCCAGGAAGGTCTTCGCGAAGGCGCAGCAGCTACGGGAACCAGCAAGCGGCAGGCACATCTTCGCGATGGCATCGTCATAGCCGAAATTACTCTGACGCTAGCGCTGCTGATCGCTGCCGGGCTTATGATGCGCACCCTGATCACGCTTCGTCAGACGGAAAAGGGTTTCGTCGCCGAACACGTAGTGACTGCAATGCTGTTCATGCCGACGCATGGAGCATGGTGGGATGTCCACGACCCGGAAAAGGCCGCCAATCTGGTGCAAGTCTTCTATCAGCCTGTGATTGACAGACTAATGCACACGCCCGGAATCACGGCTGTCGGATTCACCACAGTACGTCCATTGGAGCCGGGCTGGAACTTCATTGATGCGATCGTTATAAATGGGAGACCAAAGCCGAATAAAAGCGATGAGCCAAGCGCGCATGTGAGCGGTGTGAACGACGGCTACTTCAAAGTATTCGGCGTGCGGCTCTTGAAGGGCCGATTCTTTGATGCTCAGGACACGCCAGCCTCACCCATCGTTGCGGTTGTCAACGAGTCGTTTGCGAAGCAGGTTTTCCCCGGCGAAGATCCTTTGGGAAAGCAGATCGAAGTTGCCGACGCGCCTGGACCTCGGCATTGGGCGACCGTTGTTGGCGTCACAGGCGATGTCCATCAACACACACTGGGAGAAGCGCCGAGCCCAGAGATTGATCTTAATCTCATGCAGATGAATCCCAGGGATGAGATGTATGCGATCCTTTCTTCGTTTATGAATATCGCAATCCGCACCAGCCTCCCTCCGACCGTGGCGGAAAAGACGATTCGCAGCGCGATACAGGCAATAGCGCCCGACATTGCCATGCAGGACTTCAAGTCCATGGATGACGTCGTCGATGACTCGATGGGCAGCCAGACCCTCGCCGCGCGCCTCCTCGGCATCTTTGGATTTGCTGCCCTTCTCATTGCCGTCGCCGGAATCTACGGGCTGCTCTCTTACTCCGTCAGCCAGCGCACGCGCGAATTCGGCGTTAGAATCGCCCTCGGATCGCCGCAGAGCAAAGTCCTCTGGCTCGTTCTACGCCATGCGCTCATACTGCTCGCTGTCGGAGTCGCTGCCGGAATCGCCATCGCTGTCGCCGCCAGCAGTATCATGCGCGCTTTCATCTATGGCTTCCACGGGTACGATATATTCACGGTCTTCGCTGTCACGGCGATTCTTGCGGTCTGCGGTCTGGGGGCTAGCTATATTCCCGCGCGACGCGCGGCTGGCGTCGATCCTATGGAGGCCCTGCGCACAGAATGAATATGCACAGTTCACTGCGCGGAAAATTAGTGGGCGTGCTGTTTATTCTCGGAGCCACCACCGTCTCAATCGCCGCTGCCCAGGTCACTGATGCTCCACTGACAGCTGGCGCTGCCATCCAACGAATCATCGCAGCAACGGGTGCAACTCCGCCACCGAACACGGTTGATACGATCAAAGCCGGTGATCCAAATACGCCCGTGACCGGCATCGTTACTACGTTTCTTGATACATATCAGGTTTTGCAGCAGGCGGTCGCCGGTGGAAAAAACCTGATCATCACGCATGAGCCGACGTTTTATAACCATCCAGATGATATGACCGTGCTCGGTGATGATCCGGTGCAGGCCGAGAAGCTTGCTTATATTCAAAAGCATCACCTCGTAGTCTGGCGCTTTCATGACACATGGCATTTACGGCATCCGGACGGGATTCTTGAAGGAGTCATCGAAGAGTTTGGCTGGAAGCCCTACCAGAGTAGCTCCGATCCGCACCTGTTTACCTTGCCGCCGACGACTGTAGCGCAACTCTCCGCAACTCTCCGCGCCAGGGCCGGCTCGCGGTTGATTCGTGTCGTGGGCGACCCACAGATGCCCGTGACACATGTGGCCTTGCTTCCAGGCGCGTCGGGATTAAAGATGCAGGTAAAGGTGCTCGAACGCGACGACGTGCAGGTGCTGGTTGCCGGGGAGGCCGCAGAGTGGGAGACCGTGGAATACGCGCGCGATGCAGCCGCGCAGGGGCGGCACAAAGCCCTGATCCTGCTGGGACACGAAGTTTCAGAAGAGGCTGGAATGCAGTATTGTGCTCAATGGCTGAAGGAAATCTTCCCGGGAATGCCGGTTGAGTTTATAAAGGCGGGCGAACCTTTCTGGATGCCCGATCCGCAGCCAGCCGCGAAGTAGGAAAGATCTACAGCCAGCCCTTGGCCCGAGCGATACGAGCAGCCTCCACGCGATTCGAGGCTCCGAGTTTGCTGATTGCCTCGGATAGATAATTCCGT